>OGZG01003263.1_pt1 | contig 9970 bp, 8 predicted proteins | sample 1576781 | NCBI WGS metagenome assembly OGZG01 (sample SAMEA3541502, study PRJEB24748) | human gut metagenome | biome: human gut; feature: human-associated habitat; material: faeces | place: China | collected 2012 | reverse complement strand
AGGATATTCCATGGCCTGGTGAGGAAGAGGCTGTTATCAGTGCAAAGCTTGCGCGAAAATGCGGGATCCGCGTTGGGGATACCGTTACACTGCGGACAGAGGATGGCGAAAAGCTAAAAGTGAAGGTGGCTGCTCTGTCTCGAAACTATATTTATAATTACGTTTATATTTCGCCGGAAACATGGAAACTCGATAACGGAAGCGATCCGGTTTACAAGAGCATTTATATCCATGCATCGGAGGGTGCGCAGGAGAACCGGGAACTGTCGGAAAAGCTGCTGGCATGCGACGTCGTTTCTGCGGTTGCGGTCAATGCGGATATGCTCAGCCAGATCAACAAAATGATGGGCAGTCTGGATGCAGTGGTGCTTCTGGTCATTCTTTGCGCCGGTGCGTTGGCATTTATCGTAATTTATAATCTGACGAACATCAACATCACCGAGCGAATCCGGGAGATTGCAACGATCAAGGTACTTGGTTTCCGACCAAAGGAGACAGCATCCTATGTGTTCCGGGAAAATGTCGTGCTGACAGCGCTCGGAACAATTGTCGGGCTGGGAGCCGGAATTTGCCTGCACCGGTTTGTTATTGCAAATATTGATGTCGATATGGTTACATTTCAGCCGCGGGTGCTTCCCTTTAGCTTTGTAAAGAGTATCCTGCTGACCTTTGTATTTATGGTCATTGTAGATGTTGTGATGTATCTGAAGCTGGAACGGATCAATATGGCGGAATCGCTGAAAAGCGTGGAATAAAACAATAAAATGCATGCTCGGTGAGCGATCTATGGGCATGAACCAAACGGGCTGGCGCGTGGTCAGCCCGTTTTTGCTGCAGTCTGTTTCAGCCGTTTTGTAAGGTTTTCGAAATCAGACGGACCGGCTTCCAGGACAAAGCGATGGAAGCGCAGCAGGGAAAAGTTGTCGCTCCACTGAAGTTCGGCTCTTTTTTTGAGGGCATTCATTTCGAGATAACCAACGTAATACTTCAAATAGACCGCAGGGGCAGTGCGCAGATAATCGTAAACACGTTCCGACTGCTCTTGCGAAAGACCGAAGGATTCGAGGGAGCGCAGAAGCTCTGACTCTTCCGCGCCGTAATAGTGCAGAGAAAGGTCGAGTAAGCAAAACAGGTTGATTTGCAGATCGCGCTGCTGTGCCAGAAGCGTACAGAGCAGCGCAGCGGGATAGGAGCTGCCCAAGCTGCCTTCCGCTTCCGCAAGGACCTGTGCGGCATATTCATAGGAAATCCGTTCGGTATAGTACGCCCAGCCCTCCACATATCCGCCGTAGGAGAACAGCTTGCGAATTGGCAGCGTCTGCGTGTCGCAGACAAGGGAGGAATAGACGGTCTGGTAGAGATGCCCCGGATAGCCCTCGTGCGCCAGCATGGTGTAGAGGTTCTGCTCAGTGCTTGCTTTTTCGTTGATGTAAATGGTGTTGGAACCGTCGGAATCGATCGGCGGTACGAGGAAAAACGCCGGGGACAGGGAAGATTCCAGCGCTTCCGGGACGTATTTGATCGCGTAGGAGGTATCTGTAAGCGCCGGGAAATCATCCTGAATCTGCGTCTGTAAATTCTGAAGGATCTCATCCGGATCGGAGAGTGTGATGGCAGAGTCGGTCATCTGCCGGACGAGTTCTGGATGTTCCTTTAAGCGGACGCGGATTTCGGATAAATCTGCCTGCATCTGCTTCTCAATCCGCGTTTTGAGCGCATCGACCGAAGAATCTGTGCCGGTCAGCGCCGCCGCAAGATAGGCATAATACTCCCTGCCGTGTTCGTAGGTGCTAAGTCCTCCTGCCTCCGGATGGGAGCCCTTGAGCGATTCCAGTGCTTTAGAGAGGTTTGTATATGCCGGGATAAAGTGTTCCTTTAAAATGGTCAGATGTTTTGCTTTGTAGGACGCCTTTTCTGCATTGCTTAAGCCCTCAACCGCATTTAAGCGGGAGGCAAATGTTTCCGTCAGCAGGCTGTTTTCCGGGCGGATGAGGTAGCTTTTACAGGATTTTAAAATCCGGTCGATGGTGTCGTCGGACGGTGCGAGACCGGCGTCTGCCTGCGCCTGTTCATACGCTGCGAGCTGCTTGTAATATGTGTCGATCTGCGAAAGCAGTGCCAGGTAATGGTCGATGTCGGCACGGTTGTAAAATGTATATTCGGCTAATAAGGTCGGAAGTTCCGCCTGCGTGCCGATCAGGGCGCTTAACGGCTGATTGTAGAGTTCCAGTCCCTTCGAGCCGGCTTCCGTCTCCAGTGTGTCCTTCATCATCCGGTAGGTGAAGAGCTGGTCGGAGGTCAAGAGAGAGGTATCGAAGGAAGAAAGTTCCTCAAGAACGGCCGCGTTTTCCTCGGAATCTTTTTGAAGCTGTTCCAGGGAATATTCTGGAAATTTCATCTCCGGTTCGGTGATACCGTAATTTTCCGGATTCCGGACAAGAAAATGAAGGGAGAGCGGATCATCCTGCACGCTTTCTTGAAACTGGTGTGCGAGAAACGCATCAAAACGCGCCTGTTCGCTGGCAGCATCGGACGATGCATTGGAAGGAGAACCAGTCTGCCCGGAAGCGGCGTAGGATTCGGCGGGGGTTCCTGAGCCGGAAGAACCAGCGCATCCGGAGAGCGCCAGGGCAGCAGCTGCAGCGATCGCGAGCGCTGTGCGCGGCAGGGGCGGGAAGGAAAAGCGTTTCTGCATAATATAATACCTCCAAAACAAATATATATGTCTGCAAGTATACCATACTTGACAAAGGGATGCAAAACAGATAGACTTAATCTATATATTTATATATGAAGAAAAGGCAGAGAAAAGAAGGTGGCTTGCCTTTAATCGCAGATGGAAAACCATGGGCGGTTAGAGGCTTTTTTTGTGAAGAACACAATTTAAAGCGCAATTTTAATAAGGAGGGCATGATAAATGTGTCAGAACTGTAAGAAACCTTACTATATAACAACTGCGATTGCCTATACATCGGGCAAACCGCATATCGGAAATACCTATGAGATCGTGCTGGCGGACAGCATTGCGCGCTACAAGAGGGCGCAGGGCTACGATGTGCGTTTCCAGACGGGCACCGATGAGCATGGTCAGAAGATCGAGTTAAAGGCAGATGAGGCTGGCATCACGCCGAAGCAGTTTGTCGATAACGTGGCGGGTGAGATCAAGACGATCTGGGATCTGATGAATACATCCTACGACAAATTTATCCGCACCACTGACGAGGATCATGAGGCGCAGGTAAAGAAGATTTTCAAGAAGCTCTATGATCAGGGCGATATTTACAAGAGCTGCTACGAGGGACTTTACTGTACCCCGTGCGAGTCCTTCTGGACCCAGTCCCAGGTCGTAGATGGCAAATGCCCGGACTGCGGACGCCCGGTGCAGCCGGCGAAGGAAGAGGCGTATTTCTTCCGTATGAGCAAATATGCGCAGAGACTCATCGATTATATCAATGAGCACCCGGAGTTCATCCAGCCGGTTTCCCGTAAAAATGAGATGATGAACAACTTCCTGCTTCCGGGCCTGCAGGATCTGTGTGTTTCCCGTACTTCCTTTAAATGGGGGATTCCGGTTGATTTCGACCCGAAGCACGTTGTATATGTATGGCTGGATGCACTGACCAATTATATCACCGGTCTTGGATATGACTGCGACGGTGAGAGCGGCGAGCTGTTCAAGAAATACTGGCCGGCAGACCTGCATTTGATTGGTAAGGATATTATCCGTTTCCATACCATTTACTGGCCGATCTTTTTGATGGCACTCGACCTGCCGCTTCCAAAGCAGGTATTTGGTCATCCGTGGCTGTTACAGGGCGACGGCAAGATGAGTAAATCCAAGGGAAATGTGATTTACGCCGATACACTGGTTGATTTCTTTGGCGTGGATGCAGTCCGCTACTTCGTTCTGCATGAGATGCCGTTTGAGAACGACGGCGTTATTACCTGGGAGCTGATGGTAGAGAGACTGAACTCGGATCTGGCAAATATCCTCGGCAACCTCGTAAAGAGAACGGTATCGATGACGAACCAGTACTTTGGCGGCGTGGTAGACGACAAGGGCGTGACGGAGCCGGTGGACGAGGATCTGAAGAAGGTAGTGCTGGAAGCAGTCCGCAAGGTCGATGAGAAGATGGATAAGCTGCGCGTTGCCGATGCGATCACCGAGATCTTCAATATTTTCCGCCGCAGCAACAAATACATTGACGAGACAACCCCGTGGATTCTGGCAAAGGAAGAGGACAAGCAGGATCGTCTTGCGACTGTTCTTTACAACCTGGTTGAGTCTATCACGATCGGTGCGTCCCTGCTTGAATCCTTCATGCCGGAGACCTCGGAGAAGATCTTAAAAGAATTAAATACCGTAAAACGTGAACTGCCACAGATGGATGCATTTGGCCGTTATCCGTCCGGAAATAAGGTGACTGAGGAGCCGGAGGTTCTCTTTGCCCGCCTGAAACTCGACGATGTGATGAAGAAAGTCAAAGTTATCCAGGAAGAGCAGAAGAAGGCAGTTGCTGCAAAGGCAGAGCCGGAGAAGGAAGAGGACGAGAAAGCCGAGGGCATCGATATCGAGCCGAAAGCAGAGATTACCTACGATGATTTTGCAAAACTGCAGTTCCAGGTTGGCGTGATCCTCTCCTGCGAGGCTGTTCCGAAGTCCAAGAAGCTTCTCTGCTCCCAGGTTCAGGTCGGAAGCAAAGTGCGCCAGATCATCAGCGGCATCAAGCATTCCTACTCCCCGGAGGAGATGGTCGGCAAGAGAGTCATGGTTGTGACCAACTTAAAACCGGCGAAATTGGCAGGTCTGCTCTCCGAGGGCATGATTTTGTGTGCCGAGGATGCAGACGGAAAGCTGTCCCTGATGACAACGGAGAAAGAGATGCCGGCGGGTGCGGAGATCTGCTAAGAAAAAAAGGATATAACTTATATGATATTTGATACACACGCTCATTACGATGATGAGGCGTTTGACGGGGACCGGGAAGAACTGCTTTCCGGTCTGGCAGCAGGCGGGATCGGCACGGTCGTCAATGTCGGCGCGGATATGGAAAGCACGAAGACGACGATTGCCCTGACGGAAAAATATCCGTTTATCTATGGGGCAGCAGGTGTCCATCCGAGCAGCACGGCAGAGCTTGACGAGGAAAAATTTGCCGAACTCCGTGTATTGGCACAGTCGGATAAGATTGTTGCAATCGGAGAGATTGGTCTGGATTATTACTGGGAAGAGCCGGATCATGAGACCCAGAAAAAATGGTTCCACCGCCAGTTAAATCTGGCGCGGGAATTAAAACTTCCAGTCATCATCCACAGCCGCGACGCGGCGAAGGATACGCTCGATATCATGAAGGAAGAGCACTCCGGGGAGATAGGCGGTGTGATTCATTGCTTCTCTTATGGAAAAGAGATGGCGGCAGAGTATTTAAAGATGGGCTTTTACTTAGGCATCGGCGGCGTACTGACCTTCAAGAACGCGAAAAAGCTTCTGGAAGTAGCCGAGATGGCGCCGCTTGACCGTCTGGTACTCGAAACCGACTGCCCCTACCTCGCTCCGGTTCCCAACCGCGGCAAACGCAACTCCTCACTGAACCTGCCATATGTGGCGGAAAAGCTGGCAGAAATCAAGAAATGTACACCGGAAGAGATCGTCCGTGCGACTGAAGAGAATGCGCGGAGACTGTACCGGTTACCGTAAAAAGGGGTGTCCCGGACACCCGGGAAAGGATTTTCGGAATGGATCTTGGAAACCCGAAGAATACAATCGAAGTAATACAGAAATACAATTTTGCCTTCCAGAAAAAATTCGGTCAGAATTTTCTGATTGATACGCACGTGCTGGACAAGATTATCTCAGCGGCGGGCATGACCAAGGAGGATACCGTCCTGGAAGTCGGTCCTGGCATCGGTACGATGACACAGCGCCTTTCACAGGCAGCAGGACAGGTCATCGCCGTGGAGATCGACACAAATCTGATTCCGATCTTAAAAGATACGCTTCAGGACTGCGAAAATGTAACTGTTATCAATGAAGATATTTTAAAGATTGACATAAAAAAAATGGCGGAAGAAAAAGGCGGCGGACGTCCGGTTAAGGTCGTGGCGAACCTGCCGTACTATATCACGACCCCGATCATCATGGGGCTGTTTGAGAGCGGCGCGCCGATCGACAATATTACGGTTATGGTGCAGAAAGAGGTCGCAGACCGGATGCAGGTTGGTCCGGGCTCGAAGGATTACGGCGCGCTGTCGCTGGCGGTTCAGTATTATGCCGAGCCATACATCGTGGCAAATGTGCCGCCGAACTGTTTCATTCCGCGTCCGAATGTCGGCTCAGCGGTCATCCGTCTGACCCGCCATGCGAAGCCGCCGGTGGAGGTAAAGGATAAAGATTTAATGTTCCGTCTCATCCGCGCGTCCTTCAACCAGCGCCGGAAAACCCTGCAGAACGGGCTTTCCAACGCGCAGGATCTCTCCTTTAGCAAGGAAGAGATCGCAGCCGCAATCGAGTCGCTGGGACTTTCCCCGTCCGTGCGCGGCGAGACGCTGACGCTGGCGCAGTTTGCAGCGCTTTCGGATGTGCTTGGGAAATAGAAATTGGATAAGAGAAATATAAAAAAGTCCCATCCTTATGCAGATTCAAATCTGAAAGGATGGGACTTTTTGAATTTTTTGCTTTTTTAAAATTATTCCGACAATAAAATCCGGTCATTATCCAGCGCGTGGCCTGCGCCGGTCTTGAAGCGGGCGATCAGATCCTCGACAGTCATGGAAGCGCGCTCTGCGCCGCCGACGTCGAGCACGATATTTCCGTTTGCCATCATGAGCGTGCGGTTTCCGAGCTCCAGAGCCTGGTTCATATTGTGGGTGATCATCAGGCAGGTAATTTTCTCCTCAGCAACGATATTTTTCGTCAGCTCCAGTACTTTTTCAGCTGTTCCCGGATCGAGGGCGGCAGTGTGCTCATCGAGCAGCAGAAGCTTCGGCGTGATGAGGGTTGCCATGAGCAGGGTGAGCGCCTGGCGCTGACCGCCGGAGAGAAGTCCGACCGGCTGGGTCATCCGGTCTTCAAGCCCCATATTTAAGAGGGAGAGGCGTTCGCGGAACGCATCCTTATCTTTCTTGGAAATGCGGGAAAATGGCGATTTCCCCTTTGCAGTCCGCAGATAGGCGAGAGCAAGATTTTCTTCGATCGTCATGCCCGGCGCCGTTCCCTTTAACGGGTCCTGGAAGAGGCGGCCGACCATCAGGCTGCGCTTGTGCTCCGGCATATAGGTGATGTCCTCGCCGTCCAGCTCGATAAAGCCGTCATCGACGTAGAAGCTGCCGGCAATCGCATTGAACAGGGTCGATTTTCCGGCGCCGTTGGAACCGATGATTGTCACGAAATCTCCGTGATCCAGATGCAGGGACAGCCCGGAGAGCGCCTGTTTGGCGTTGACAGTTCCCGGATTAAAGGTTTTTGATATCGACTGAATATTTAACATGCTCCGTGTCCTCCCTTCCGGCGTGCCGCTGCATTTTTACGTGTCTGGAATGCCGCCCATTTCCGGATCGTCGGAAATGCGATTGCCAGCGCTACGATCACAGCGGTGACCAGTTTCAGCCCCTGTACAGGCATGATTTTTGTATACAGGACGATAGCGTAGATAAAACGGTAAATAATCGAACCGATGACGGTGGCGATGACACCTCTTGCCACGCCGCGGCGTCCGAGGACGGTTTCACCGATGATCAGGCAGGCAAGACCGATCACGACGATACCCGTGCCGCCGTTGATATCGGCGGTATTCTGGTACTGACCGACCATTGCGCCGGAGAGTGCGGTTAGCGCATTGGCGATGCATAAGCCGACCGTAATGGTAAATGTCGGGTTGATCGAGGAGGCGCGCACCATGTCAATGTTGTTGCCGGTTGCCCGGATGGAGAGTCCCAGACGGGTACCGAGAAAATAGACGAGCAGTGCGCCCGCAAGCACAGTTACGCAGATTGCCAGAAGTGCTTCATACCAGTCACCCCCGATACCGGTTTTCTGAAGCAGGGAAAAGATGGTCTCTGTCTTTAAAAGACTCACGTTGGCACTCCAGCCCATTACCATCAGATTGATGGTGTAGAGTCCCATATTGGTGATGATACCGGCGAGAATGGACGGCACGCCGAGACGGGTCTGCTGAAATGCGGTGACAAATCCGGCGCAGATGCCTGCAAGCATGGCAGCCGGAACTGCGAGAAATGGATGCCCTGCCGCAGCCATTGTGACGGATACCGCTGTGCCGAGGACGAAACAGCCGTCCGTCGTCATATCCGCGATGTCCAGTATGCGGAAACTCAAGAACAGCGCCATCGGCACCAGCGCATACAGAAATCCCAGTTCCAGAGCGGTTTGTAAAATATGAAGCATGGGAAATTACCTCCGTAGAATGATCGGTACTCCCAGAGCGTTCATAAGGCAGATGCGCCAGCCGCGTGGTAAGCGGGGGATGCGGCTGGCGTCTGGTCTGTCTTACGGCTCTGAGAGTACATGAAAGTCAGTCAAACATTATAATATGTAAAAATTGGTGGATCGGTTATGAAACAAATCTCAGGCAAATGAAAAACAAAGTGCCATCGGATGAGGATGTTAGTCCTCGGTGGTCCTAACTTCTACAACATCGCCAAAATCTTTGAATACAGCTGTGTCGATATTCAGGGCTTCTGCAGTCTCGGTATTTACGGTTACGATGCCGCCTTCTGCGGTGTAGTAGTCTTCCATGCCGTCCATGCCTTCGGTGATTGCCTGATAAGCAAGGTCAGCGGTCTGTGTACCAAGAGCCGTGTAGTTGACGCCGCAGGTGGCAAATGCGCCATTGCGGACGAAGGAATCAGCGCCGGCATAGTGCGGGATGCCTGCATCGGCCAGATCCTTGAAGATAGCCAGCTCAGCTGCCATGATGACATTGTCGGTAGGAGTGAAGACAGCGTCTACTTTGTCAGCAACCAGGGAGGAGGCAGCGGTAATTACTTCGTCGTTGGTATTTGCAGTCTGCTCGGTGTAGGAGATGCCTTTTTCATCTAAGTATGCCTTTGCATCCGCGATCGGTTTGGTTGAGTTTGCCTCGGATAAGGAATATAAAAGCCCCACATTTTTAACATCTGGGTTTGCGGCAAAAATCATATCCATGATTTTCTCGGTGTTCAGCGCATCGCTGGTACCGGTTACATAGTCGATGCCGGTCAGCTCAGCGGCTTCCGGATCGGAAACAGCGGCGTAGACAACCGGTGTCTGGGTCTGCTGTGCGGATACGGTCGCTACCTGTGCAGCCAGGGTTGCAATCGGGATGATGGCGTCAACACCGTCAGCAACCGCCTGATCACCAATCTGCTTTAAGGTTGTCTGGTCATTCTGGCCGGAGTACAGTTCGTAGTGAATGGTTACATTGTTATCCTCGGCGATTTTATCTAACTCTGCCTCGACTGCATTTGCAATCTCATCGAGGGAAGCGTGGTCGAGCTGTTTGACAATCGCTACATTATAAATTTCTTTGTCCGCGGAAGCTTCCTGAGAGGTTTCGGCGGTGGTGTCTGCTTCGGAAGCGGTGCTGGATGTGCTGGAAGAGCATCCTGCGGTTGTCAGTGTCAGGGCTGCGGTGCATCCAAGTGCAAATAATTTTTTCAGATTCTTTTTCATAGTCATTTTCTCCATTCTTTATTCTTAATTTTGATATTTGTTTTGGATGGCAGATGTATCAGTCTGCCTTGCCGGAGCAGAGTAAAGAATGTGTCTGGAAAGAAGATTCTCTTTGGTTTGGCGCCGCGCGCCGTGATGAAAGATTTTACTGAGAATGTTTCCAGAAACTAAAAAACGCCTCTGTCCCCATACATGGGACAAAAGCGTAAACTTCTGCGATACCACCCAAATTGACATTTGTGAAAATGTCCACTCGCTTACACGTACCATCATACGTGCCCCGATGGATAACGGGTGGGGTCC
>OGZG01003260.1_pt1 | contig 9984 bp, 7 predicted proteins | sample 1576781 | NCBI WGS metagenome assembly OGZG01 (sample SAMEA3541502, study PRJEB24748) | human gut metagenome | biome: human gut; feature: human-associated habitat; material: faeces | place: China | collected 2012 | reverse complement strand
GGTGTTCAACCACCACCAGGCGTATACAAACCGCTAAACCAATTAGAATCACCTTACACTTCTAATCAACCACGGTTAACACCATCTAAACTAGGTGTATATGGTCCTGTCCCACCACCACCGCCTCAAGGGCCAAGACCGAGTGACTGGATTCTTGATATTCAAAATCAAGATATGCCAGATCCTAATACACCTATGAGTGAATGGAGACCGCAACCGGACTATCACGCACCACAAAAACCATAGGCAATATAACTAATATAAAAACGAAAGAGACTGAATAGCTCCTTACCTTAGGAGAACTGTTCAGTCTCTTTTATTTCATATTCTTTTTGTTTCTATACAGTCAGATGAACGTATTATATTAATGCTTTCACATTATTTAAGACGTACAAAGAACAATGCGATAGCACCAATAACAGGAGCGATGGCAAGAGTCATCAATGCAGATTGATAACTACCTGTAGCAGTTAACATGCTACCTAAAATCATAGGTGCCAACATAACACCGATTTGGTTAAATAAGTTTACAAATCCTGCTGTTGTACCTCGTAAATGAGGTGCTGCGGATTGAATTACGAGAGCATTGGTCAATGCACTATGCATGAAAGCGCCAATACCAAGGATTGGACCTGTTATAAAGAGCATATCTGGATTTGTAGTGCTCGCAAAGAGGATCAATGCTGGTGCGAATAAGAACATAACAAGCGCTACTAAATGGTTTTTCTTAATCGGTAAGATATCCGACAAGATACCGATGGTCGGCTTTGCAATAAGGGCTGCTAAACCAAAGGCAGACATTACATGACCTGCATAGATAGCATTAACGCCGAGCTGTTTAACCATGTACAGATTTGACCATTGAGCCACGGCCCACGTAGCACCTGTAGCAAAGAAACCTGCAAAGGCAAGGCAGCAAATGTTGCGATTTTTTAAAACATGTAGCAAATTTTCCTTTAAAGAAGTCTTTTCGCCTACATGAGCAGATGTGGCACTCGCCTCTGCTTCTCGTTGTGCCAAGATTTCAGCACTTGGTTTACGAACCGTGAAATAGCTAAGAATGAAAACAAGGATTGGTAATACAGCTGTTAAAAGGAAAGCATTTTGCCAACCATAATTGGTTGCTACATATGGTGCGTAAAGGTTTACAGTGGTCAACCCAAGGGATGTACAGGACATAAAGATACCCACTGCAGCACCACGTTGATTAGGACCAAAATAATCCCCAATAGCACTTAAACAAGATGCTTGTACTGGACCAGATACGATCCCCAATAAGAAGCGCAATACCCAACCATAAGTATAATTATCGATGGTACTCATCAATGCCGTAATAACAGCCATGGCAAGTAAGCTCACTAAAATAGTATAACGGTAGCCAATGCGATCCGCTAAGATACCACCTGGTAAAACCATGATGGCATAGCCCATATAAAAGGCGGATAAATAGGCCGTACCCATTTGAGGCGTAAAACTCAACGCTTCATTAACAATAGGCATTAAGGACGCCCAAGATAAACGCATAACAAAGCTAATCAAAAATGTTAGCCACACGCTGACAAGAATTAAAATCTGAGTTCGTGAGAAACTAAGTCGATTCATACGAGCTCCTTTCTACAGAATAAAAACATATAAAGTAATCATACTATAAATACAGGGTATTTTACAAACTTCAAAGATTAACAAAATACAATAAAAAGCCCTCTAGGCATAACCTAAAGGGCTTTCTAAATTGTGGCGGAGAGGGTGGGATTCGAACCCACGGCCCCTTGCGGAGTCACTGGTTTTCAAGACCAGCTCCTTAAACCACTCGGACACCTCTCCATAACGGTATTATTATATCAGATTGGCCTAACAATAAGCAACAACGTAATATAGAGCAAGAAAAAAGCTGGCTCAAAGCCAGCTTTTTCCATGTGTATTTAATGTTGAATAAAGTTTTCAACTATTTACTATCAAATTATGCTTTCATCTATTTGCTACGGAATTAAGCATTCAACAACTCTCATATTAGAACAAGTCTTTTTTCCACATCCCAATAATGGCAATAATAGAGCAAAGTAGTGCAATGCCTACAACCTCATAGAATCCATTTGGATCTTCTTGGAATGGCAATGGCACGTTTGTCCCCCACAAGCTAAATACGATGGTTGGTACGGCCATCGCAATAGTTAAAGTAGCCAACATTTTCATAACCAAGTTAAGGTTGTTAGAAATAATGGATGTAAAGGCGTTCATCATGTTCATCAAGATATTGGAGTACATTTCAACCATCTCGATGGCCTGTTTATTTTCGATAATAACGTCTTCTAGTAAGTCCTCATCCTCTTCATACATTTTGAGGAGGTGTTTATAGGAGCTATGACCACGCAAGCGCAATAGACGTTCCATAACGGTACCATTTGTGCGCAATGCAGAGGTAAAGTATGTCATGGATTTCTGTAATTCCAACAATTGGAAGAAGTCTTTATTCTTTGTAGTATGACGCAATTGGACTTCAATATCGTCAGTACGGCGGTTGATTTGTTGCAAGTAGCGCAAGAACATAGTTGCTGTGCGATACAAGATTTGGAACAAGAAACGCGTCTTTTTGTATGTATAGAACGTAGAAATCTGATTAGAAATGAACGGATACAATACTTCAGATTCTTCGAGGCAGACCGTAATAAAGAAGTCTGGCGTCAAGAAGATACCAAGCGGCACTGTATCATACATATCGTTACCGCGGATAACCGGAATATTAATAACGATAAAGATGTAGTTATCCTCTAACTCCACGTGAGAACGTTCTTCCATATCGAGAGCGGTCTTTAAAACGTCCGTTGGGATTTCCGTCAAAATATTGATAAGGGATAACTCATCGGGGTCTGGGTTCACCAAATTTACCCAAGAACCTTTTGTGGCATCTGATACAGTGCTGTCTGAAACTAACTCTTCTTCTATGTGTTTGTACACCGTGATCATGCTATCCCTCCTTCCAACGAATTTATAGTAATCATCTAATAAATTATATACTATTTTATAGCTATTATTCAATTCAATTGTGAAAGTTTTGTGTATCTAGAACATACATATACAGTTTTATGTCTATTTATGATGTACAAATGTATATAGTAAAAGTATCGTAAATGTTTAATCCACGCAATAAAATAACCTCTAAGTTAGTCAGTTACTAACCTAGAGGTTATTTATATCCGCCCTAATCATTCAGATTAGGAGAATGTAATTTATTTCGTTCCTCTACAGAGCTATAAACTCTGCTTTCACCTAATTACGGCGCAAGATACGAACAGAGTTCAAGATACAAAGGATGGATACGCCAGTATCGCCAAATACGGCCCACCACATGGATGCATAGCCCATGAGACCAAGTGCCATGATAAGGATTTTTACAGCAATAGCGAATACTACGTTTTGCCATGCAACGCGCAATGTCGCCTTGGACAAGTCAAGGATATGTGCAATAGCAGTCAAGGACGGACGCATGAATACAACGTCTGCCGCTTCGATAGCCGCATCAGCACCACTACCCATCGCGCCACCAACATCAGCACCAGCAAGTACTGGAGCATCATTGATGCCGTCCCCTACAAACATAGTTGGACCATATTCAGAGCGAATATCTTGTACTACGGATAATTTATCTTGTGGTAACAATTGGGCGCGAACAGCACTTACACCAGTTTCTTTAGCGATGTAATTTGCACTTGCTTCAGCATCGCCTGTAAGCATAACAGTTTTAATATCTTGACCATTAAGATCAGCGATAGCCTCTGCGGAATCAGGACGCGCTTCATCGGCGATGATGATGCGACCAAGGTATACATTACCTTCTGCCACAAGAACCTCTGTACCATATTCAGCAGCTTCTGTTGGATAGCCTTGAACATTATAGCGTTCCATAAGACGACGGTTACCAATAAGTACTTGTTGACCATCAGTCATACCCACCATACCTTCACCAGCTAACTCTTGAACGAAATCAGAAGGTTCCACTGTAAGGCCTTGATCTTTTGCTTCAGACACGATGCTTGTTGCAATTGGATGAGTAGATACAGATTCGATAGCTGCAGCCATGGATAACAATTGACTGGAACTTACATGAGAGCCTACAGTTTCTACGCTGTGAACTTTGAACTCACCAGATGTGATAGTACCAGTTTTATCAAGAGCTACTGCTTTCACATTAGCCAACGCCTCGATAACTCGACCACCTTTTAGCAAGATACCGTGTTTAGACGCATTGCCGATACCGGAGAAGAATGCAAGTGGCACGCTAAGCACCAATGCACATGGGCAAGAAATAACGAGGAATGTTAAGGCTGTGTAGATCCATTTATGCCATTCACCAGTAATAAGGGATGGAATGATAGCTACAGCCAATGCAAGAGCTACAACGATTGGTGTGTATACGCGAGCAAAACGCGTAATGAAACGGTCGATTTTAGGTTTAGAAGATGCTGCATTTTCCACGGCATCAAGAATTTTAGTAACCATGGATTCTTCAAGAACCTTATCTACACGCATCGTAATGCGACCAGATTCGTTGATGCAACCAGACATAAGTTGAGTGCCAGGTACGGCGCGAACAGGAACAGGCTCACCTGTTACAGGTGCTGTATTAACGCGTGTTTCACCTTCAAGAACTGTACCATCTAGAGGGATTAAATCACCAGGACGAACTTCGATAGTCCAGCCTACTTCAACCTTTTCAGGAGCCATAACTACGATTTCACCACCGCAGTCTGTATCTACAACCCGCACCTCTTGAGGACGCATATCGACAGCGTTCATGATTTCTGTACGACTACGATCAGTTGCTTTTTCTTCGAAGAACTCACCGATACGGTAGAACAAGATAACGCCTACTGCTTCAGGCAATGCATCGATAGCAATAGCGCCCAATGTAGCGATAGACATCAAGAAGTTTTCATCGAACACTTGGCCTTTTAAGATATTTCGACCTGCGATGCGCAATACTGGGAACGCAAGAAGAATATACGCAACATAGTAAATTGGAGTCTCAATACTCTCTGGCAAGCTGATAGATGGGACAAAGGATGACAAAACGTCATAAATCATAAATAACAAGCCTGCTACGATGACTGCAATTGTTACAGCATCACCACCACGATCCTGGTCAGGACCATGATCATCCATAGCCGCTTTAGATTTACGCTCGTAATCGGCTACGGTTACACCCTCTTCAATGGCATCACAAATGTCTTGAATGTCACGTTTGAGAGCTTCACGGTCTTCCCAAGAGCCGGTTAATTTTAATTGATGTGTAGCAAGTGTGAAATTTGCAGTCTCTACCACATCCATTTTACGGATACGATCTTCAATTTTTGCTGCGCAGTTCGGACAGTTCAAATTCTTCAACAACAATGTTTCTTCCATGATATCTCCTTTGATAATAGTTAAAGCTTCTATCCTGTATTGTAAATTAATAGGTAATATTTTTCTAATACTTATTAGACATATCTTGTTTCATATCTTGTTATATATGTTCCTAAACATTTTTCATCAGATATTTTCATTTATATGAATACCTGTTCATATGTTTATATTACATCAAAGGAGATTAATTGTCAATATAAAATCATATTCAACATATATTAAATTTTATTTACTTTAGTTCTAACTATATTCACCTTATATCAAATTTCGTTCTACCAGGAATTTATGTGCTACATCAGCTGGCAGTTGGTGTTCCGTTTCAACGGCGTAATTCATCTTCGCCATCTCTTGATCTGTAATCGTATGATTCAAACTTTCTAATACAGGGCGCAGTTCAGGATGAGCAATCAATACTTCGCTACGCACCACATTACCAGACATATAAGATGGATATAAATGTTTATCATCTTGTAACACCGTAATCGGTGTAATACTTAATTGACCATCAGTCGTGAATATCGGCATTGCATCCACCTCATCACGACCAATAGCCGTATATTTTAGCCCTATATCCATATCTTTAGTAGCTTTAAAACTCATGCCATACACGCGTTGTAATCCAGCATAGCCATCTTCACGTCCAAAGAAATCATATTCCCCTCCTAATGTTAGGGATGGTGCTATACAAGCAAGATCCGAATACGTTTTTACGCCATAACTCTGAGCAATTTCATTACGCACTCCTATGCCATAGGTATTATTAAAACCGTACATGCCGACCCACTCAAAATTATATTTCTCTTTATAGGCCTGTGAAAGCTCATTAAATAGACTTTCATCATACGTATCTGTACGTTTTAGCACAGCAGACCAAGCCGTACCAGTATATTCAGGATATATATCAAATTGGCCAGAAAGCATAGCTGGTTGAATATTTGATGTACCACCACCGACACCTTCTGTAACCTCTACGGTTAAATCAGTCTTCTTCTCGATTAATTCTTTTAAGATATTCCCCAAAATAAGCTGTTCAGTCATAGGCTTCGTTGCAATATGAATAACATCAGTCTTCACATGATGGCAATACATAGCCCAGCCACCTATACCCATCGCAATTATCGTCATAATCGAAACAAATATAATCGTATAGCGCTTCATATGAGGGCTAATACGTGTTACTCTTTCACCTAGAGAAAAGAGAGCATCAACGGTAATGGCTAATAGGGCAATCAGTAGACTGCCTGCAATTGTCAAAGCACTTTGATTCGTTGTAATCCCCCTATAAATCGCCACACCTAAGCCACCAGCACCAATAAAAGATGCAATACCTGTCAAGGCAATGGTCATAACGAGCATAGTCCGTATACCAGCCATAATAGTCGGCATAGCCAAGGGAATCTCTATATTCCACAAACGTTGAATCCGCGTGAGCCCTAACGCAATTCCCGCTTCACACATAGCTTGATCAATTTGGTTAAGACCAGTAAATGTATTTCGTACCATCGGTAATAAGGCATAGATAACCAATGCAATGATAGCGGTCGTATTACCAACACCCGATACATACAACAAAAGGCCTAACATCGATATAGATGGAATCGTATATAGGAAATTAACCACTACCATAACGGGCGCAGCTAGCCGTTTATATTCGTATATAAACACACCCAATAATCCACCGATGATGGTAGCAATAACAGAAGCTAATACTGAAATTTCTATATGTTCCCATAACAACTGGAGGAAAAAATCATAGCGATTGATAAGTAATGATATGACCTCATGCATTACAGATACCGCCTTTCTCATAAAACAATACAAAGAGTATATATAGTCATATAACAGCTAATCATATAGGGTATTTTTATACGAGAATATAATTAAATTACAACCCTTTTCATCATTGTATACCGAATCACACCTTAACTCTAGCCCTTAAACCATATATAAAGACAACTCTTTATATTGTCATATCATACAGATTCAATTCCTTAATAGATCTAAAGGGAATATCTATGCCTTGAACAGATATAATTTGCATTTGCGCACTAATCATATCAACAGCCCCTATAAGCTCTGTATATCTTTGTTTATTGTAGTAAACAATTCGCACCCATTCTCCGCAATGTATAGTCTGTAAAACCTTATTTAACTCATCTACTTGATCCTCCGATAGCTCTACACGATGCTCTTTAGGCCGTGCCACAGCTGCCAGTAATACTTCAAATCCCTTTAATGCCGCAAAGGGCATAAATTGTTTCGCCCGTTGTAAACGAGACATACGATGTTTCATTAATGTATACCTCCCCTTATGCGACTAATCTATTTTCAATTGTATTCTTCGTTCAATTGCCATTGTATCCATTACACTATTTATTCCCCATTATGGCCACCTACCAAGGTATTTCTAAAGCGCATTGTCCCTTCATCTTGCAAGCTAGAGGCACGTAAAATAGCATTTTTACCGAACTGCTCCTTGATAGATAACATCGCCTCATGTACTTGCCGCTCCTTTTCCTCTTCCTCCGTCGCAAGAGAGCTGAATAAATCTACCTCCTGAGGTATAGCAGAGCGATTGACTAAATCCTCAAAGCTTACGCCTATACGCCGTATAAGTTCATTTTTATGGCAATGTTGTTCATATAATTTAATTACTGCCGTCGTTAATGCTTGCAATGAATCAGTGTACTGTTTAAGCTTTTTAGAACCTCCAGTAGAGCGCACCATATCATCTGCATAGCCAATATGAACATGAATATGGTTCGTAACCCCTTTGATTTGTAAAAGCTCTAATACCAAGGACTCCACCATTTCTCGCATAGGCACGTACGCCTCTTCGTAAGTATAGTTACGCAACAAAATCTGGCTATGCGAGATAGAATGCTTAATAGGACGATACGCATGGATATCTGCAATCGTACAAGGCTCACGGCCCCACGCATGATCGATAATAAGCTCTGCATTAACGCCAAACTCCTTATACAACTTAGCCTCTGGCACCATGGTGATACCATGTAAATCATAAGCACCATACTTGTGCAAACGATTGGCTATACCCTTACCAATCTGCCAAATATCGGTCAACGGCTGATGATACCAAATTTTCTCTTTAAATAGACTTTCATCAAGATACCCTATAAAGTCAGGCGCATGTTTTGCGAGGATATCGAGGGCAATTTTGGCGAGAAATAAATTCGTTCCAATCCCAACAGTAGCGTAAATGTTAGTCGCCTTGAGCACCGCATCAAATAACATCTGTGCTAGCTCACGAGGCGTTTTCTTATAAAGCGGTAAGTAAGGCGTAATATCAATGAAATACTCATCGATAGAGTACACATGCACATCCTCCGGTGCCACATACTTGAGTAATGTTCCATAAATCTGAGCAGACGCCTGCATATACCGCTTCATATGAGGCTTTACCGTTAAATATTCAATATGTGGAGGAATCTCAAAAAGACGACTGCGATTCTTAACGCCTAACTTTTTTAAGGCCGGTGAAATAGCCAATGTAATAGCCCCTTTGCCACGAGACCCATCGGCTACCACCAAAGGCGTTGTAAACGGATCCAGCCCCAAATCGGCGCACTCCACAGACGCGTAAAAACTCTTCAAATCAATGCACATATACATTCGATCCGTATCAGCTGAACCCATACAAACACCTCCTCAAACCGCTAAATAACTAGACTCTACAAGAAATATAAAACTAGACTCTACAAGAAATATAAAAATAAGAATTTCTATGATTAGTATAACAAAAATACAGAGTATTTTCAAACATATGTTTGTTTTTATAAAGGTAAATTTATAGAAAAATAAAAAGCACCTAACACTAGATATATAATCTAATGTTAGATGCCTATGTATTTAACACATTATTAAATATAGCTATTTATTTCTATCTAACAAAATCCAACATCCCCAAAAATATCCACATTCCTAATGCAATTGAAACAAGGCCATACACAATAGTTACCCTTACATTATCTATACTTACTTCTCCATTTTTTGCAAGCACACCTGTCGGACTAAATAGAACTACAGGTCCACCGATTGGTCCAAAAGGAATATAAAACTCTACACTTTCAGCAGTATGAGTCTCACCATTCAAGATATACTTAATATCATAACCATAAATATATTTATCCATACCACGAGCAAATGGTATTTCCTTTATAACTCGTGGAAGTATAGACACAATCGTTACTGGAGTTCCATTGCGACGTAATACAAATCGTTTGATAATTAAATACAACCCACTAAGTATTAACCAAAGAGCCACACCCCAGAAGTAAAATACAAAAAACTCTAAGCCGCTATCCATCACGCGCTCCTTTCCCAGCAATACACTGAAAACTATCTAGTTCTATTATATATTGATGGGACTTATTTTGCTAACGTACTACAAAAAGAGCACCACCTATCGAGGGGCGACTTACGCGTCGTTTGGAGCCACGAAATAGGTGGTGCTTTTTTGTAACTAAGTTGTCGAAATAAAGTCGGGCCCCATCAATATAGGCACCCCACGATAGTTTTCATTATTGTTCCGGCCCCATGTCTCGGAATTCCACGTCTCTAAAT
>OGZG01003254.1_pt1 | contig 9997 bp, 5 predicted proteins | sample 1576781 | NCBI WGS metagenome assembly OGZG01 (sample SAMEA3541502, study PRJEB24748) | human gut metagenome | biome: human gut; feature: human-associated habitat; material: faeces | place: China | collected 2012 | reverse complement strand
GCTACCCGCAGTCCAACGTCGTTGCCATCGACTATGACCCCGGTGCCAGTGAAGTAAACCAGTTGAACCGGATCAAACTGATGCTCTCTACCGCCCAGAAAAACCTCAAAAAAGGACCGAACATACAGTAATAAAATACCGGACTTCAAATGCTTTGAACACATTTGAAGCCCGGTATTTTTATCCTTTCCGCATCTGCCTCCGATAAGTGCTGGGCGTCAGATTCATATGACGTTTGAAAACTTTACAAAAATAAAACTGATCGGAAAAATGCAGAATCTCCGCGATCTCTGCGATGCTGTAATCCTCGGACAGGAGCATTCTGCAGGCCTGCCCCACCACAAGCCGTTCCAGATATTTTCCCGGAGAAATCCCGGTTTCTGCGCAAAACCGGCGTGTCAGTGTGCTTTCCGAAACATGGAGCTGTTGTGCCAGCGTCCGCACATGTGTCGCCGCACTGACCGGATTCTGCGCGAGCTCAAACATCTGTCCGATTAAGGGGGAGTGTTCTTTTAACTCCTCCCCATCCAACTTTGCCTGCTCCAGAAATCCCGCAAGGGTTTCCCAAAGCATTCCCTGCAGCCGGATCGCATCTGTCATGGTTTCACTCTGATACAGTCCCTTGACCCTCGCAATTTCCCCTGTCTGTTCTTTTCGCTTTCACTGTTTCCAACGCAGCATAGAAGATTTCATAAGAAGTATTCTTCTTTCCATCGTACATCAAGTGATTCACGAACTTGGAAACTTTTACATCATTGAACACGGGATCCGGAAGGATAACGCGTTTTTTTGGTTTTGCTTTTCTCATTTGTTTGAAAAATAATGTTTTTTGTTCTTGGTTGTCTACTTCTTGACTTCTTCAACTCTCCCTCCGGAGAATTTACTCAACCTTTAGCATTTCCAATAAACTAAAACGTAAGTTATTACTTTTAATTTAACTGTTTACAGTGTAAGGCTACTATTTATTTTTTCTTCTTAGCCGGTGCAGCCTGTTGTCCCGGTTTCGGACGTTTAGATCCGTATTTAGAACGTCTTTGAGTACGACCTGCAACACCCGCAGTATCCAATGTACCACGAACAATGTGATAACGTACACCCGGAAGGTCTTTTACACGACCACCACGTACTAATACAATAGAGTGTTCCTGCAAGTTATGTCCTTCTCCCGGAATGTAAGAGTTCACCTCTTTACCATTGGTCAAACGTACACGCGCAACTTTACGCATTGCAGAATTCGGTTTTTTCGGAGTGGTTGTATACACTCTCACGCAAACGCCACGTCTTTGAGGACATGAATCAAGAGCCGGTGACTTACTTTTCTCCACCAACACCTCGCGTCCTTTTCTTACTAATTGCTGAATTGTAGGCATTTTAATTGTTTTTAATTATATATTATTGTTATATTAATTTCGTAGCTATACACTTTTGGGCTGCAAAAATACGAATAATATTTGAATAATCAATGCACTACAAGTTTTTTTTTGATTTTAAGCCTCCCCTTTGAGGTTCGTCATAGGTGGAATTGATTGTTCATCCAACAATCTGATGGAGCCAAATGTACGTTCATATTTACCTATATTTTCTTCCAAAGCACGCAATAATCTCTTTGCATGTTCCGGAGCCAGTACAATACGAGACTTCACACTAGCTTTAGGCATTCCCGGCATTACACGTACAAAATCTACTATAAATTCAGAACTGGAATGTGTGATCACAGCTAAATTAGCATACGTACCTTGCGCAACATCTTCTTTCAGTTCTATTTGTAACTGATTATTCATTTCTCTGTTTTCCATTTTCGTTTTACGATTAAGCTTTTGAGTATTCAAAGGTAAGAATAATATTTTATTCCAAAAACAAAAGAGGAGACATCCTATACAAGATATCTCCTCTTTCCTATTTAATAATCAACTGACTGTATTTATTACATCTTATTCTTCAACATCCATTGAATTGTAATCCAATACTGTCTTCTTGTTAGCAAGGATACGGTCATACTCTTCTTTGGAGCCAACAATAATCTTTTCAAACTCACGCTGACCAGTACCTGCGGGTATCAAATGACCACAAATAACGTTCTCCTTCATACCTTCCAATTTATCAACCTTACCGTTGATAGCAGCCTCGTTCAAGACCTTAGTAGTCTCCTGGAATGAAGCAGCAGACATAAAGCTTGAAGTTTGCAGAGCTGCACGCGTAATACCCTGAAGAATCTGAGTAGAAGTTGCAGGGACAGCATCACGTACTTCAACAGGTTTTAAGTCGCGACGTTTCAACATACTATTTTCATCACGCAACTTACGGGCGGTTACAATCTGACCTGGTTGCAGATTCTGGGAATCACCAGCATCAACCACAACTTTCTTGCCCCAGATACGATCGTTTTCTTCCATGAACTCCAACTTGTCCACTACCTGTTGTTCCAAGAAGCGTGTATCGCCAGGCTCATCAATTTGAACTTTACGCATCATCTGACGAACAATGATCTCAAAGTGTTTATCATTAATCTTCACACCCTGCAAACGGTATACATCCTGCACTTCGTTCACGATATATTCCTGCACAGCCGTAGGCCCCTTAATAGCAAGAATATCAGCTGGAGTTATAGCACCATCAGACAACGGAGTACCGGCTCGCACATAGTCATTCTCTTGAACCAGAATCTGTTTAGATAACGGTACCAGATACTTCTTAACCTCACCTGTTTTAGAAGTCACAACAATTTCGCGGTTACCACGCTTCACCTTACCCATTGTAACCTCGCCATCGATTTCAGAAACAACAGCAGGATTAGACGGATTACGAGCTTCGAACAACTCAGTTACACGCGGAAGACCACCCGTGATATCACCGGCTTTACCAACGGCACGAGGTATCTTCACAATAACCTCACCAGCTTTCACTTTTTGTCCGTTTTCCACTACTACGTGACCACCCACAGGGAGATTATACGTACGAATCAGTTCGCCATCCTCTGTCATGATATGAGCAGTCGGAACTTTCGTCTTATCCTTGGACTCAATAATGATGATTTCACGCAAACCGGTAGACTCGTCAGACTCTACTTTATAAGTAATATTTTCAATTACGCCTTCAAACTCAATCTTACCTGTAGCTTCCGTTATAATAACAGCGTTAAACGGATCCCAACGGGCAATCATTTTACCTTTTTCTACGACTTCGCCATCAGCAGCATAAAGTGTAGAACCATAAGGCACATTATGAGTAGAAAGAACAATCCCAGTATTTACATCTACAAAACGTACTTCAGCCAAACGGCCTACCACAACTTTTGCAGGTTCACCAGCTTCATCCACAACATCTACAGTACGAAGTTCTTCGAATTCCAGACGCGCCGGATTCTTAGCCATGATACTTGCATTAGCTGCAATATTAGCAGCCGTACCACCGGCATGGAAAGTACGCAACGTCAACTGTGTACCCGGCTCACCGATAGACTGTGCAGCAATTACACCAACAGCCTCACCTCTCTGAACCATCTGACTTGTTGCAAGGTTACGTCCATAGCATTTCGCACAAACACCCTTCTTCGATTCACAAGTTAATACCGAACGTATTTCAACACTTTCTATCGGAGAATCCTGTATCTTCTTAGCTACTTCTTCTGTTATTTCTTCACCACCGGCAACCAACAATTCACCTGTTGTAGGATGAACAATATCATGTACAGATACACGACCAAGGATGCGTTCATACAGCGTAGCAATGATTTCATCATTATTTTTCAAGTCTGTACAAACCAACCCACGGAGTGTGCCGCAGTCTTCTTCATTAATAATCACATCATGAGATACGTCAACCAGACGACGAGTTAAATATCCGGCATCAGCCGTCTTCAACGCTGTATCCGCCAAACCTTTACGGGCACCATGGGTAGAGATAAAGTACTCCAACACCGAAAGCCCCTCTTTAAAGTTTGAAAGAATCGGGTTTTCAATAATCTGTCCACCTTCTGCACCTGCCTTCTGCGGTTTTGCCATCAAACCACGCATACCAGACAACTGACGGATCTGCTCTTTAGAACCACGGGCACCAGAATCCAGCATCATATATACAGCATTGAATCCTTGGTCATCACTCGAAATGGTCTTCATCAATATATTAGACAACTCAGAGTTAACATGTGTCCAAATATCAATTACCTGATTATAACGTTCATTGTTAGTAATGAAACCCATGTTATAGTTGTTGATAACTTGCTCAACTTCATCATAACCTTTCTGTACCAATGCCTCTTTTTGTTCCGGGATGATAATATCACCCAAGTTAAATGACAAACCACCCTTAAAGGCCATTTGATAACCTAAATTCTTGATGCCATCAAGGAAATCAGCTGCTTTAGCCACACCACATACCTTAATTACATCACTAATAATATCACGAAGTGATTTTTTAGAAATAATGGTATTGATATAACCAGCTTCAGGGGGAACAATTTCGTTAACAATTACACGACCTACTGAAGTGTCATGCATCATTACATCAACAACATTCCCATTCTCGTCTACATCCTTCACAACAACGCTGATCGGAGCATGAATATCAACTTTACCCTCATTGTAAGCAATCAAAGCTTCTTCCGGACCATAGAATATCAAGCCTTCGCCTTTTGCCCCCTTACGTAATTTAGTAATGTAGTACAAACCAAGAACCATATCCTGAGAAGGCACAGTAATAGGAGCACCATTTGCCGGATTCAAAATATTATGAGATTGAAGCATCAACATCTGAGCCTCCAAAACAGCTTCATTACTCAACGGCAAGTGAACAGCCATCTGGTCACCATCAAAGTCAGCATTGAAAGCCGTACATGCCAACGGGTGCAACTGAATAGCTTTTCCTTCAATCATCTTAGGCTGGAATGCCTGAATACCCAAACGGTGCAATGTCGGCGCACGATTCAACAGTACTGGATGACCTTTCATTACATGTTCCAGAATATCCCAGATAACAGCTTCTTTGCGATCTACAATCTTCTTGGCACTCTTCACGGTCTTTACAATACCACGTTCAATCAACTTACGTATAATGAACGGTTTGTACAGTTCAGCTGCCATCAATTTAGGAATACCACATTCCCCCATTTTCAGTTCCGGACCTACAACGATAACCGAACGCGCAGAGTAGTCAACACGTTTACCCAACAAGTTCTGACGGAAACGTCCCTGCTTACCTTTCAAACTATCGGAAAGAGATTTCAAAGGACGGTTAGCATCCGTTTTTACTGCACTAGACTTACGTGAATTGTCGAACAACGAGTCAACCGCTTCCTGTAACATACGCTTTTCATTACGCAAAATTACTTCAGGAGCCTTTATCTCAATCAGTCTTTTCAGACGATTGTTACGAATAATTACGCGGCGATAAAGATCATTCAAGTCAGAAGTGGCAAAACGACCACCATCCAATGGAACCAACGGACGAAGTTCGGGAGGGATGACCGGTACGATACGTACAATCATCCATTCCGGCTTATTACGTCCGCGAGATGCACGGAATGATTCAACAACTTGGAGACGCTTTAAAGCCTCATTCTTACGCTGTTGAGAAGCATCGTTGCCAGCACGGTGACGCAAATCATAAGACAATGCATCCAAATCTAGACGAGCCAGCAAGTCATAAATGGCTTCGGCACCCATCCTAGCTATGAACTTATTAGGATCTGAATCTTCTAGGAATTGATTGTCTTTCGGCAACTTCTCCATCAAATCCAAATATTCTTCTTCCGAGAGCAAGTCATATTCAGCAATCTCACCAGCCATCACACCAGCCTGGATTACCACATAACGCTCATAATAAATAATAGAATCAAGTTTCTTTGTAGGCAGTCCCAGCAAATAACCAATTTTATTAGGAAGTGAACGGAAATACCAAATATGAGCTACCGGCACAACCAGCTGAATGTGTCCCATACGCTCACGACGTACTTTTTTCTCTGTCACTTCCACACCACAACGGTCGCAGACAATACCTTTATAACGGATACGTTTATATTTACCGCAATGGCATTCATAATCCTTGATAGGACCAAAAATACGTTCACAGAACAAACCGTCACGTTCAGGCTTATACGTACGATAGTTGATAGTTTCAGGCTTTAAAACTTCACCACTCGAATTCTCAAGGATTTCTTCCGGAGAAGCCAACCCAATAGAGATCTTCGAGAAATTACTCTTTATCTTGTTATCTTTTCTAAAAGCCATACTTTATTATATATAATTGAAAATTGACAATTGAATATTGAGAATTAATAGCTGGGAACAAATAGGTCATCACTCCCAACTATTAATTTTAGATTTATTCCAGGTTGATGCTAAGGCCCAAACCTCTCAACTCATGCAACAATACATTGAGCGATTCAGGAATACCGGGTTGCGGCATCGGTTCACCCTTCACAATTGCTTCATAAGCTTTAGAACGACCTACAACGTCATCGGATTTGATAGTCAAAATTTCCTGCAGGATGTGCGCAGCACCAAATGCTTCAAGCGCCCAAACCTCCATTTCTCCAAAACGCTGGCCACCGAATTGTGCCTTACCACCCAACGGTTGTTGAGTAATCAAAGAGTACGGACCAATAGAACGTGCATGCATCTTATCTTCAACCATGTGCCCCAGCTTCAACATATAGGTAACACCAACCGTAGCATGTTGGTCAAACGGTTCACCCGTCCCCCCATCATACAACTTTGTTTTACCATAACGTGGCAAACCAGCCTTATCAGTCCACTCATTCAAGTCATCCAATGTAGCACCGTCAAAAATAGGAGTTGCAAACTTAACACCCAGATTCTTACCAGCACGACCTAATACAGCTTCGAATATCTGACCGATGTTCATACGAGAAGGCACACCCAACGGATTCAATACAATATCTACCGGAGTACCATCAGCGAGGAATGGCATATCTTCCTGACGAACAACGCGGGAAACAATACCCTTGTTACCGTGACGACCTGCCATCTTATCACCTACACCAATCTTACGTTTCTTAGCAATATAAACTTTCGCCATCTGAATAATACCGGCAGGAAGTTCATCACCAATAGTGATAGCAAACTTCTTACGTTTCAGTTCGGCATCCAGTTCTTTATATTTCTTGATGAAGTTCATCACCAAATCACGAATCATGCCGTTGATACGATCATCATTCGTCCAATTGCTCAATTGAATTGAAGTAAAATCCAAATCACCGAAATCAGAAGGAGAGAATTTGGCACCTTTTGAAATAATATCAGCACCCATATAGTCTTTCACACCCTCTGATACATGGTTTTCAGTCAACTTCAACAGTTTTCTAATTAAGACACCTCTTAAATCAGCAACCTTCGCATCAAACTCATCATCAATCTTCGGCAACAAAGCCTTATCAGCCAATTTGGAACTACGACTCTTGATTACACGTGAGAACAAACGCTTATCGATAACAACGCCTTTCAAAGAAGGAGAAGCTTTCAAAGAAGCATCTTTCACATCACCTGCCTTATCGCCGAAAATTGCACGAAGCAATTTTTCCTCCGGTGACGGATCAGACTCACCTTTCGGTGTAATCTTACCAATCAAGATATCACCTGGCTGGATGCGAGCGCCCACACGTACAATACCATTTTCGTCCAAATCTTTAGTAGCTTCTTCACTCACATTCGGAATATCGGAAGTTAATTCTTCCATACCGCGTTTCGTTTCACGAACCTCCAGCGAATATTCTTCTACATGAATTGAAGTCAATATATCTTCACGAACCACACGTTCGTTCAATACGATAGCATCCTCATAGTTGTAACCTTTCCACGGCATGTAAGCAACCAACAAGTTTTTACCCAAAGCCAACTCACCTTTTTCCGTAGAATATCCTTCTGTCAAAATCTGGCCTTTCGTTACACGCTGACCAATTTCACAAATAGGACGAAGGTCAATCGTCATATTTTGATTCGTACGACGCCACTTCGGAATACGATATTCCTTCAATGCCGGTTCGAAGCTTACAAATTCTTCGTCCTCTGTACGATCATACAAAATACGAATAACAGTAGCGTCCACAAATTCGATTACACCATCACCTTCAGCGGTAATCTGCGTACGAGAGTCGCGAACCAACTGACGTTCGATGCCTGTACCTACAATAGGAGCTTCACTCTTCAACAAAGGAACTGCCTGGCGCATCATGTTTGACCCCATCAACGCACGGTTAGCATCATCATGTTCCAAGAAAGGAATCAGAGATGCAGCGATTGAAGCAATCTGCTGGGGAGAAACGTCCATCAACTCTACTTCATCCGGAGTTACCACCGGATAGTCAGCATCCTGACGAGCTTTTACTTTATCGCGGATGAAAGTACCATCATCATTCAACGGTGCATTACCTTGAGCAATAATCTTAGCTTCCTCTTCTTCCGCAGTCAAATATGCCAACCCTTCATCAGAAAGGTCAACCTTACCGTTTTCAACCTTACGATATGGAGTTTCTATGAAACCAAGTACATTGATCTTAGCGAACACGCACAAAGAAGAAATCAAACCAATGTTCGGACCTTCCGGCGTTTCAATTGGACAAAGACGACCATAGTGAGTGTAGTGAACGTCACGTACCTCAAATCCGGCACGCTCACGAGACAAACCACCAGGACCGAGAGCAGACATACGACGTTTGTGCGTAATTTCAGCCAACGGATTCGTCTGGTCCATAAACTGCGACAAAGCATTCGTTCCAAAGAATGAATTGATTACGGAAGAAATAGTCTTGGCGTTGATCAAATCAATCGGAGTAAACACTTCATTATCGCGTACGTTCATACGTTCACGAATCGTACGCGACATACGAGCCAAACCAACAGCAAACTGATTAGACAATTGCTCTCCTACAGTACGTACACGACGGTTACTCAAATGGTCAATATCATCCACATCGGCCTTCGAGTTAATCAACTCGATCAAGTACTTAATGATTTCAATAATATCTTCCTTCGTAAGAACACGCACATCCATATCAGTCGTCAGATTCAACTTCTTGTTAATTCTGTAGCGACCTACATTACCCAAGTCATATCTCTTTTCAGAGAAGAACAGGTTATTGATAACCTCACGTGCACTGGCATCATCGGCAGGGTCTGCATTACGCAACTGGCGATAGATATACAATACAGCTTCCTTCTCCGAGTTACTCGGGTCTTTCTGGAGTGTGTTATATATAATAGAATAGTCAGACTGATTCGGCTCTTCCTTGTGTACAAGAATGTTCTGAACACCCGACTCTAAGATAATATCAACATGTTCCGGTTCGATCACAGTTTCACGATCGATCACAACTTCGTTACGTTCAATAGAAACTACTTCACCGGTATCTTCGTCTACAAAATCCTCAATCCATGTTTTCAAAACACGAGCCGCCAATTTACGTCCCAACACTCTCTTAAGATTAGTCTTATTGACTTTAATATCTTCGGCCAGATTGAAAATTTCAAGAATATCCTTATCATTCTCAAAACCGATAGCTCTCAACAAAGTAGTAACGGGCAACTTCTTTTTACGGTCGATGTACGCATACATGACGTTGTTAATATCAGTAGCAAACTCAATCCAAGAACCTTTGAACGGGATGATACGGGCAGAATAAAGTTTGGTACCATTAGCATGAACGCTCTGTCCGAAAAATACACCCGGTGATCTGTGCAACTGAGATACGATCACACGCTCGGCTCCGTTAATCACAAAGGTGCCTTTGGGCGTCATATACGGAACATTCCCCAGATATACGTCTTCAATCACCGTGTCGAAATCCTCGTGTTCGGGATCCGTACAATACAACTTCAGTTTGGCCTTCAACGGAGCTCCGTAAGTCAATCCTTGCTCCAGACATTCGTCTATCGAATAACGGGGCGGGTCGATGAAGTAGTCCAAAAATTCCAGAACAAAATTGTTCCGGGTGTCGGTGATTGGGAAGTTCTCCTTGAAAACAGTATCACAGTATGGCTGAATT
>OGZG01003250.1_pt1 | contig 10010 bp, 8 predicted proteins | sample 1576781 | NCBI WGS metagenome assembly OGZG01 (sample SAMEA3541502, study PRJEB24748) | human gut metagenome | biome: human gut; feature: human-associated habitat; material: faeces | place: China | collected 2012 | reverse complement strand
ACGGCGAATGGGTGAACGGTGAATTTGAAGGTTCGCAGGATGATTACGAGTATGCTACCCGTATCATCCGTTTCCGTAATCCCCGTTATGCCATCAGCATCAGCAGCCCGCTATATTGGGATGTGGTCTATGGCTTGAATTCCTGGGATTGGAACGTGTATACCGACGGATTATATGCATATGCTTTCCCTACATTCACCAACCGCTTGTGGTGGGATTGGCGCTATAACTCTTATGGTTGGGGCGGCTATCCTTACTATGGCTGGGGATGGAACAGCTGGTACGGTCCGAGCTGGAGCTTTGGCTGGGGCGGCTGGTACGGCGGTGGCTGGTGGGGACATCATCATCACCATCACTATCATCCCGGATATTATCCCGGTGGCGGTGGTCATTGGGGAGGCGGCCATTGGGGAAATGCATATACCAATAGACGTTCTTATGGTCCGAGCCGTTCTTCTTATGCCGGAAACAGAGTATCGTCCTCTACTTCCCGCCGTTCTTCTACTGTAAATGGAGGGCAGACTGTACGTCGTAGCAGTACTACTTCCGGTCAAGTGAGACGTAGCAGTACCGGTACGTCAACCCGTCGGGTGGTAGGCACAAGAAGTTCGTCTACAGTTCGTTCAAGTTCTTCTGCAACTCGCTCAAGTGTAAACCGTTCGAGTGCGGCTTCTACCCGCCGTTCCACTTACACCCGTCCAAGCAGTACGCGTAGTAGCTCATATAATAGTAGCGTAGAAGGAGTTCGTAGCAGTCGTTCTTCCGGTGTACGCTCTTCTGTTGGAACTTCCACTCGTAGCAGGACTTCATCGACTTATAACAGAGGTTCAAGCGCCGCACCGGCACGCAGCTACTCCAATGACAACAATCGTAGCAGCAATCGTTCATATTCTGCTCCAGTACGTTCATCCAGTAGCACCCGTTCTTCTTCCAGCTTCTCTTCAGGCAGTAGCTCACGTTCCAGTTACTCCAGTGGTGGTGGCGGTGGTGCCAGTCGTTCCAGTGGCGGCGGTGGTTCCAGAAGACGGTAAGTATAAGTATGTTTTAATCTAACAAGACTAAGAATTATGAAGAAGATAACCATGATAGCCCTTGCTATGTTTACAGCTGTAGGCGCAGGGGCACAGACAATATATGATGCAACGAATATTGCACAGAAGGAATTGAATGGAACCGCCCGTTTTGTCGGAATGGGCGGAGCTATGGGAGCATTGGGTGGTGATATTTCTACCATAGGAACCAATCCTGCCGGTATCGGTATTTATCGTAGCAATGATGCTATGCTTACCTTTGGCTATTCAATGACGGGCACAGAAAGCAATTATGTTGGTAATAAATTTGAAACGAACAAGAACCGCTGGAGTTTTGATAATGCCGGTTTTGTGATAGCTTCGAAGATAGGCAATCATACTCCTTTGCGGTATGTGAATTTTGGTTTTAATTACCACAAATCAAAGTCATTCTATAAGAATATGACGATGCAGGGGTTGATGGGAAGCATAGATAATCAATATGTATCTCAAGTGCGGAGTATGGCGCAGCAGGCTACGGATGCAGCTTATGCGTTCTATCATCGTCCTCAATATGATTACCCGGATCAAGGAGCTTATTTGGACTATGGTCGCAAGGATATTTATCAACATAATTATGCTGGATGGCTGGGGACTATGGGGTATCAAGGTGCACTTGTTCTTGAGGATATAGAAAGTGAGGACTATAATACTTATCTTCCTTATATTCCTTCCGAAGCGGATGCTTATTTCTTGTCGCGTGAGCGTGGCGGTATTGACCAATATGATTTCAATATCTCCTTCAATATAAATGACCGTTTTTACTTTGGTGTTACTCTGGGTGCTTACGATGTGGATTACAACAAATATTCTCTCTATAATGAAATGTATGCCTACAAATGGGAGGGCGACGGGCAGATTTATGAGGAAGGCTACTCTTTGGAGAGCTTTAACCGTATACACGGTTCGGGTTTCGACTTCAAATTCGGTGCCATCTTCCGGCCGATTGAGGATTCTCCGCTTCGTATAGGTTTGGCTGTGCATACTCCTACTTATTACAAACTGACTTATACTACGGGAGCGTTGCTGACTTCGGATTTGTTTTTACCGAATGAGGCTGGGGATGAAACTCTTACTCGTACCACTGTGGATACTTATTCTGCATTAGGCGGTAGAGATATGGACCGTGATTTTAAGCTGCAAACCCCGTGGGTATTTAATGCAAGTTTGGGCTATACAGTCGGTAATAATCTGGCTTTGGGAGCTGAATATGAATATGAGGACTACTCAAGCATGAAGTTCAAATATCCTGAAGGTGACGAGATGGCATGGGAAACGGGTGAGGCTGACCTCTGTATGAAGGGGGTAAGTACGCTTCGTTTAGGAGCAGAATACAAGCCGATACCTGCTTTCTCTCTGCGTGCCGGTTACAATTACAGTACTGCAGCCTATAAAAAGGATGCTATTAAGGCATTGCCTTCCAATTCTATAAATACAGATACGGATTTTGCCAATAGCAAATCGATGAATACTTTCACTTTAGGTATCGGTTATCGCTTTTCTTCGTTTTATGCGGATTTGGCTTATAAATTCGATACTTATAAATCTGATTTCTATCCGTTTTATAATGATATAAACGGCTTGGTAACACCGCCAACAACGGAAGTTACCAACACTCGCAGTAAAGTGCTATTTACATTGGGCATGCGTTTTTAGAAGAACAATTTTCATTGCAGATAACCTTTCATTGTCAATACCTTAGGGTATAAAAGAACTCCCCGGAATGTACAAATACATTTCGGGGAGTCTTGTGTTATAGGGGAGGGATTACAGATACCATGCCACGCCAAATGAATAGGGAGATACTTCCGGTCCCTTGTCTTTCTGGAATAATCCGTATGTGGAGTAGCGCAGGTAAATGCCGATATTACCATAACCGGCTTGTGCCAGCAGGTTTATGCCGACGGGCTGCACATACATACCTTTGCCTACGGTTTTCTTCTTGCCTCCGTTGATGTGTGAGAATGACTTCACGCTGTGACGTATCTCAAATTCGGGACCGGCATTGAAGAACACTTTGTTTCTTCCCACTCTTTGCTGCCATTCCATCAATACGGGTACACGGAAGAAGAAATGGCGCAGACGGCTTTTATTGTAACTGGTGTCTTCGTTGCCTGCGGTGAAGATGCTGGTTCCGTTTTCCTTCAGCAAGGCATAGTTACCGTCGATATTGAAAGAACGGTATCCCCAGCTGACTCCCAGGTTGATTCCCCAATGCGGGTTCTTCTTGAAGTTGTGATATACGGAGAGGATGTTGAAGCCGAATTCCCATGACTTGGATAAGTCGAGTCCCATCTTGTCGCTTGCTCCGAAGGAAAGGAAGTCGTTAGCCAGCCGGCTGTAGCCAATATACAGACCGGAACAGTGCGGTTCGTAAGCATTGTATCTTCTCTTTTTGGGGATGAATGGCAGGGCGTCGAGGAAAGTGCGCTTGTCTGCATCCACTTTCTCGAGATAGACTCCTTCATAAATTTGTACTTCTTTCTTTTCTCCGTCTTCCAACTGCTCTTCGTACACCTTGATGCGCATGTCTCCTTTTCCTTTCCGGATGATGATGGAGTCGCCTTGTGTCTGTACTGTAGCTTTCTGTTCAGGGTCAGTCTGTTGTTGTGCTGCCATGCGGCCGGCCGGCACAGCAAGCAGGCAGGCCAAAATCATAATTCTGGTTTTCATATCGTATATTGTTTTTAGTGTTATTCCGATTTGTAAAGCATATCCATCATTTCCTTTTCACTGAGCAGACCCTCTATGTAAATCAAAGTGCCCATGGAGTCTTTTCCTATCTTGAAAATGATGTAGCGGTTCAGCTTCTTTCCATTGCGTTCCACCTCTTTCAGTTGGTAATAAGCGCTGCGCAGCACACCGCTTTCCATTACCTCCTGCGCCTTCTTTGCGTTATCTTGCTTGTCGTGTACAATGGCCTGCTGAATTTCCCGGCGATAGGGGGATACATTCTTGAACACAAGGCTCTTGTAGGTAGTCATGCGGTAAGATTTCAGGATACTGCCGTTCAGTTCTACCCTGGTCACGTCCTTTTGCTCGCCATACTTGCTGAATAGGTCGGCTATTTGCAGTCTCTCTTGTGCATGTACAAAGGCTGGCAGGCAAATCAGCAGGGAAAAGAGGCACAGACTACGTATGCAAATCAGTATAGATGTTTTCATAACCTTGTTATATTAGTGTTGAAACAGTAAGTTGCTTAAATCTTCATCCGTGAAGCTGGCGTTCTGCAGGGCTTCTAGTGCTTTGGCTTCCACCAGTTTCTCGTCTGTATACCGCTGGCCGTCGATGACGACATAATTTTCGGGAACACCGGAAAGCGGAAATATAATCTTAGCTACCCCGAGAAGCAGGAGCAATCCGGCGGCAATGCCGCTGACAGCATAGAATGTGCGATAGAGACGGAAAGGCTTCCGCTGTGCGGGTACTTCCTTTGCCGATTCTGTTGTTACGGATTTTTCCTCTGTCGGTTCTGCCATTGAAGTTGCTTCCCGGTTCAGATAAGCGAATAGGGGGCGGTACGTTTGCAGGTGCTCCGGCACTTCCTCTTCGGTAAAGAAACGGCGCAGTTCACGCTCTTCTTCGCAGGAAGTTTCCCCTTCGAAATATTTATCCAGCAGTTCATCTATCTTCATGGCTCATTTCTCCTTTCTTTTCTTTCTTGTATGGTTCGCAGGTAAACGTCTCTCACTTTCTTCCGGGCTCTTGACAGATTGCTGCGGATGGCTTCCGGTCCGCATCCCGTGATTTCGGCGATTTCGTCCGTTTCGTATCCTTCGATGTCCTTCATCCGCATGATGGTGCGTTGAAGATTGGGCAGCGAGTCGATGATTTCGTGCATCAGGTGGATTTCATCTTTGATTTCCAACAGCCGTTCCGGTGTTCCGGTGGGGGATGCCGCCTGCACAATGTCGAGAGATAAGGTGTCGTTGCGTTTGCAGCGCCACATATCTATACAGATGTTGTGCGTCAACGTCATGGCAAATGCTTCGATGCTCCGGTATTGCTCCAGTTCAAGCCTTTTGTTCCATAGCTTGAGCAGTACCTCCTGGACAGCATCTTCTGCATCCTCCGGTTCGTCGGTCAACTTCCGTGCATAGCTCATGAGCTTGGCACGGAGGGGAAGAACGGTTATTTTGAATTCTTTGAGTTCCATTTACACAGATAAGACGAATGGGAATTACAAACGTGACATTGAAAAGTGAAAAAAGTTGGAATAAAAAAAGGGACTTACTAAAATTAGCAGTCCCTTTTCATCACATTACTATAAAAGTATCGGATTATTTCTTGAAATAGCGGTTGTACAGACCTTCGAAACCTTTACCGTGATAGGTTGGCAGCTGCATAACCTGTACGGTAACGCCCTTGTTCTTCCCGGCGTCAAAAACAGATTGTGCGAGTTTATCTGCGTCAATTGGCATTTTTCCACCTTCTTATAAACTGATATCTCCAGCGGCCGCTGCTTTAAGCTGCGCCTGAGTGACATACTTGTCGTGCCTGCCGTCTGTAAAGTGGGCATAATAATTACCGTCTTTAGCTCGCTGGACTTTGGCAATCCCCAATCTATGAGCCTGCCCCAATGTGATATAACCGCCATTGTCAAACTTATCAAGCGGGATATAGTGTGCAAATTGGTTCTGCAAAATTCTGTTCTGCGTAACCTGTGTAAGCTTTTCCCCAACATCTGACTGCTTCTGTGCAAGCAGTGCTCTGGCGATCTGTACATCTTCGTTGGTAATGCTCTTCGCATCAATGCCAGTGACTTTCGCAATATACGACTTCGTGACACTCTTAAATGCATAAGGTCCGGTGCCGTTATAATACTGGTTCATTGAGTTATGCAACGTGTTCAGCTGTTCTCCGGTAAAAGCGCCCCCATGGCTTATCACCGCCTGAACGGCATTGTTTAAATCGGTATTAGATAAAATGGATGTCCCAATCTGAGCCTGAATAGCCTTTACACCGTCATTTGTAATTGTGCCGTTAGCCGTCAGTCCACGGCTTATATTGGCCTGTTTCTGTAAATCGTTCTGCCACGAATCATTGTAATTCTTATAGCGAACCATTAAGTTATTCATTTCAACGGAGTTTTTAGTATATTTATCTGCGCTGTTATACCTGCCCTGAAGATAGGTATATTGCTGAAATGGAGTACTTCCGTTTACAGCCATCTTATCCAGCTGTACCTGCGTATCGTCAATATAAGCCCCTGTGGTCTTCCTGATTTGTGCCTGTCTGGTCTTAATGACGCCAGCCAAAGCTTCAGCTTGTTTGGCTCTCTGTGCCTGCACTTCTTCCGGAGAAAGCCCAACCCCTCCAAGCCGTGCAACCACCTGGTCATGATATGCCTTTCGAGACGGATATTTTTTTCCGTTATTGTAAACTGGAGCCGTCCAGAAGGATGAGTTGTGTGTCTTGTCGGGGTCATCCCTCCATTTTTTAGCCGTTCCGGATCCGCCATACCAGCCAACAATAATGCCATCTACCCCATCGATTTTGTACAGCATTTCTGCATAATATCTTGCGGTTTCATCCTGCGCCTTTGGTGAACGGTCGTTCGGGTTTTTCCCCATTTTCTTTCGGAGCCATCTGTACGTGTCTGGCATAAACTGGTATTTACCAAAGGCTCCGGAGTCATGGTTAACCACATAATAGTTTCCGTTGGACTCTTGCCCAAATATAGTCGTTAGCGTCTGGTCAATGGTGGCATTCTGCGCATTTACGCCGCTTGCAATTGGCATGTTGGCTACCATGTCCTTTGCCAGCTGGTCTGGGTCTGCGGTTAATAAGTCTATATCCGGATGTTCCTTTAAATAGCTATCAACCGTATCATCGGCGGTTTCTACCGTCTTCATGTCTGTAAAGTTCTTTTCAGCGTTCTTTACAATGTCTTCATCTACACCATAAGCCCTTGCTACGGCGGCAAACTGCAAGCCCCTGGAATAGTCTCCAGTAGACTGCATACTGTCAAGTGCACGTTTTGCCACGGAGTTTAACGTGTCACGCAATTTAACAGTCTGCGTTGCGTCATCAAGCCCACGGCCGGTCATAATGGCCTTGCTGGTTGTTACAAAATTATTCCATTGATCCGTGAACGAATCGGGGTTCTGAATCAGTGCATTCACAAGATTATCCTGTGCCGTTGTTAGCTGATTTCCGGCGTATTTATCCAATTCGCTTCGCTGATATTTATCCAGTGTAGCAAGATTAGATGTTATGTCCGGTTCAATCTGCTGCATAAAGGCGGAATTAGCATACTGGCTGTTAAGCCCATACTTGCTTATGATATTCTGGCGAATCTGTTTTTCTCCGGCCACATAAGCGTTCTGAATTCCTTCTGCGTTCTTCCCCTGCATGGTAACGTATAATCCGTCATTTTCATCGTTCATCATGGAATTGGTCTGCTGGCGGTATTCGTTTAAAGCGTCAACCACTTTATCGTTCTGGTCTTTAAGCCAGAATTTTTCATATACCTGCATACCCTGAGAAATGGAATCGGCTATGCTTTCTTCTCCGCCATTGTTACCATAGGCATTCTTATCGGTCGGATTGCTTACCTGCGCACGGCTGACATTGCTGTTAACCGCTGGCGTCCAATTGGTTAGTTTCATGGTTTATCCGTTCCTTTTGAAAATACTATCCGGGTCGTTTACACGGAACAATTTATTGGTATCGAGCATAGTAAAGTTGTTATTCCCTATAAACGAACGAGTCTTAGGGAGCCCAAATGTCGGCATAACCGGCGCTCCGGTCACATCGTAATTCTGATACTGGAAACCATACAGCGGGGTGTGATTTGCCCAACTGTTCATTGTTGGAGAGTCATATTTCAGATTTCCACCCATAAGGGACCCGCTGAAGCCTGTCTTCGCATTGGTCATCATCTTAGGCACATTGCTCTGAACAGGTGCATAAGTCCGGTATGCGCTGTAGGCTCCGGCCACGGTAGAAATGAAATTAGCCAGTCTAAGCCCGCTGGTAGAGGCTCTGATATTCTTAGCGCTTGCCCGGTCTGCCCTTGCTGCGTTTTCATAATTAACCTGCTGAATATAAGCGTCTCTAACGTCATTTCGCTGATTTCCGAGTAAGTTCATTGAGTCCAGAATGTACTGATCTGTATTAGCGTTCTCTACGTCATCCACGCTTCCGGCCGCTTCGTATCCACTGGCTCCTGCGCTGGCACGGTTTGCCCCCGCAATAAGCCGTCTTCTGGAGTTAAGTTCTTCCTGCTGCTGTGCATACTGGTGGGCTATCTGTTCCTGCTGTCTGGATGCTATCCTTGCGTTTTGCTCATTGGCTCTAGCCTGGCTTTTATATACAGCTTCCTGCGCCCTTGCTTCGTTCTTTATAGCCCTGTCACGCTGAATTCCCTGCACAACATTAAGGCCTATCATTGCGCCCATTAAAGAACACATTATTGTTCCCCCTTTCCACGAATCATAAACGGAACAAACGGTTCTCCGTTTAAATCTATGTCTTTCTCAAGTTTTGCCCCTGCGAAAGTGATAAACCGCAAGGCTCGCTTATTCCGTTTACTGATGAAATTAAACATATATCCGTATGTTTCCGTTGCGTATCGGATAAAATCCAGCCCGCACTTCACAATGGCCTTTTTATGCTTCATCGCCTCATTGGTTCCCAGTGCCCATATACAATGATCTGCGCAAGCCCCCATGACAATAAACGGCTTGTTCTTATGGCAAAGAATAAAGCAGTCATCTGATGAAATGATAGAGTCATGCACGGCCTTTACTGGTGTAGTGCCGTCAACGGCGCATTCAAAGGCGTCAATTTCCCGCATATTATGACCTATAATAGCGGATATTCTGTCGGTTGCGGTTCGATTTAATGTATTAACTTTCACGAGCTCGCAATCATAATATTTAGCTTCCAAAATCTCACTCACTTTGCTATTACAACACGTCTTACCACACTGGCTAGAGAAAACGGATAAGGCTCATTGGTTCGAATAAATACACGGCCATACATTTCGAATCCGGGGTTCGGCATAGTGCATTCCTTATCCCCAGAATACAGGGAAACTATCTGGTCTGATTCGTCATATTTAATTTCATCAAGCCGTCCTTCTTCAACCCCTATAGAGCCGCCTAAAGACTGCGATAACCTCAGTACCACGGAATTAACCTTTTTCTTTCTCCCCTGTAAGGTGCCTTCCTGTGTTGAAACTTCTATGTTCGGGAGTTCAATATCCGTCACATAAGGGAATCCCACAATGACCTGCTGCGCTTTTGACGGCAAAGAAAAATCTCCGTTTCCGTCAATTGCCACATCCTTTATCCAGTCATTATCCGCAAGCACATCTATTTTTCCGGCTCCGGCAAGATACGGCGCATGCCATTTATCACTGGAGAAATTACTTACGTCTGAACGGTTTAATATCTTCGCACAATCCAGCATTATATGGTCTTTAGGCACGTTTGAATCCACATCGTTAACCAAACGTTCAATGACAATTTCGCCGTCTGCGGTAATACCTTCACGCTTCACCGCAACATATACCTTATCTTCCGTTCCGCTCTCAATATTGCACACGGATAGATATTTCCCGGCGGTTACCATTCTTGACCACGCATAAACCTTCTGGTCGATTACATAAGCTAGGCAAATAATCGTTCCGTTGGTGGTTACACAATACACACGGCTATCAGGGTCTTGCATATAGGCGGCGGCCAGTACCGGGTTATTTTTCGTTAAATGTTTAGCGAGCAATGTTAAATCCACGCCGTCATACGAATCAGACGTATAATCATAGCCCATATCACGAATGGTAATCCCACGGCGCTGAACGAACAGCGTTCTGTTGCCGATTTTAAGTGGTGCTACATCGGTACAGCCTCTGGAAGTCTGTATCTGATGCTGTGCCTGTGACGGTGTAATGGTGTTTCCGTGATATTCTTGAGTGCATTGAAGGCATAATCC
>OGZG01003241.1_pt1 | contig 10029 bp, 10 predicted proteins | sample 1576781 | NCBI WGS metagenome assembly OGZG01 (sample SAMEA3541502, study PRJEB24748) | human gut metagenome | biome: human gut; feature: human-associated habitat; material: faeces | place: China | collected 2012 | reverse complement strand
TTCGTCAACCTTTATGTTCTCGTTGCGATTGATTTTGGAAATGATAGACCCTTTGGCACGGAAAGAACCTGGGAATACAGTACTTCAAAAACCCGCAAATATCCTACTTTGAAGCCACCGTAAATACGGTAGAAGAAGTACAGCATCAAAGCATATTGTGCAATGACTACATAGTTTCCGCGTTTCCAGAAAGCTTCTCCGATTGCTCCGGAAAATGCATAATCCTTAAACCATACATAAGCGAACACGCCTGTCTGGAGTGTCAGAATAAATGCAGATGCCAGAAACATGATCAGTCTTTTATAACGTTCTCTGTTTTCCATATACTTATCCTCTTCATATAAAATTCCATACTTTTACATCGCCGATAAGTTTACAACACTTTCTCCAAAATTACAATAGCAAAGTCTGTGGCAATGCATGGGATTATGCTTACCATTTATCTTTATAGACCGAGTAACCCCCTACTTTTCCTATCTTTTCAAATCCATTTCTCTGAATTTTAGCATCCTGCTGTTCATCTGCAAGAAAAACCAGATAATTCACGCCCTGCTGTCTTATCCTGCGGATCAGCTTTTTGATCTTCGGCTGTTCTTTTCGCATCTGACGGCGGATTTTCCGCACTGGTTTCTCTGATTTGGAACGCCTTCCGTAAAGCAGCCGGATCGATGCATCATACTGCCGCACATAACCGACCAAATCTTCCGGCATCACTGCAAGAGCCGTCTCGCCTTCTGTTCTTGCGGCGGCTATCAGGCTACTGATCTGACACGCATCCGCCGGAAGTTTCTGCATATTGACTGCTTTCTGATAGATGGCCTGACCGCCCACATAAGGATTCTTTCCGGTCACGATGATCAGTGCCATCAGCAGAGATGCACATACAGCCTGAACCGTTTTTTTCTTTCCTGCTGTACATACGCTCACTGCCACATAGGCTACAATCACGGACGTTGGCAGAATCCAGAACATTCTCCAGTAAACAAATCCACCAATGCAGTATTTCATAATGATCCTTGCCGTAAGCGGACAGATATAAACGGCTGCAAATAACAGGGTATACCCCACCAGCCATTTACGGTTTTCTTTGTCATCACGTTTCAGGATCAGAAAGAGGAGTGCCGCTGCAAACAACAGATAATGCCATCCACTTCCGATGTACCAGCCTGCCCTTTCTATGGCAATCTGAAATGCTGTTATCATGATTCTACCCTTTCTTCTAGCGTATGATCACATATGCCGCCGCACAGATAACATTCGGCAGGCAGCATATCACTGCTCTTTTTATGTTTCCCCAATTTCTGTCTTTCACCGCATACAAAAGTGTCATAAGCCCCAGCATGATCGGTGCCAGCATAATACCCATGCCGGACACCAGACATGCCGATGTCATCATCAAAAACAATGTCATCCATGCACCGCACATCCTATTCGTTTCCATGCATTCCTTTGCCTGCAAAAAGATCGCCGGAAGCACAAACGATGCCAGAAGAGCCTTCCCCTGCCAGATACGGATCGACAGAAATGTTCCCTGCGTGTAGACTGAATAATAAGAAAACATCTGAATCAGCACCAGAAACAGCAGAAACAGTCCCACTTTCCGATCATCTTTATCAAACAGTTTTCTTCCGATCTTCCAGTAAACAAGATAGGAAATCAGAAGAAAGAAGACCGGTTCGACCGTATGTGCCACAACCGCCGCATGCATATGCACCATATCACTGTAGAATGCAAGCAGGATCGGAAACGGTGCAAACACATATCTCGCCGGAAGATACGATGCCAGCATTCCGGTATAGGCATCGTACGTGAACATCCCGTTCGTCTCCAGGGTCGTGGTTGCCGTTGCCACATAAAAGGCGTCATCCAGATCCGTTGCCATGCCAAAAACATAAGCTCCCATCTGTATGGCGACCAGCAGAAATGCAAGCCACATGGCCGCTGGAATTTTTTTTCGTGAAAGGCTCTTTTTCCGTTCTGCTCCATCTGCCCTGTTCTTTTTATTTTTCCAGGCAAAGATGACTCCTGCCAGAGCCAGCACACAGGCAAGTATCTCATAGCTGTATTTCAGAACTGCAAATGACTGCCTGGTAAAAATGAGCGGCAATGCCAACAGCTCAAATACTGCAAACAGCAGAACATAACCGCAGATCAGAGCATCTGCCATTCGCACGAACCAGTCTTTCTCCTTCCCTGTCTCAAAAACAGGAAGATTTCCTGCTGCAAGCGGAATGATAAGAAACCACAGCAGAATCTCGAATCCTTTGATCGCCATCCGACTTTTTCTCCTTTATTCCGAAAGTGCTTTCGTTTCCGGTGTCACCTGTTCTGCCTTCTGTCTGGCTGCCTCTGCTCTTGTCTTCTTTTTGCAGATGCCATTTGTATCAAAACGATACTTTTTGCCGTCGATCACTGCCTTAGTGCCGGTAAGGCGGACACCTTTCCTGTCCAGATAATAATAGTTTCCATTATATACTACCCAGCGTTTTTTCATTTTGGCTCCGGTTTTCGGATTCAGATAATAATATTTGCCTCTGTATTTGAACCATCCGCTTCTTCTCACACCGGTAGACTTTTTAAAATAACAGGTTCTGGAACCGACTTTTACCCAGCCGGTCTGCATACGTCCTGCCACATCAAAATAATAATAGTTTGCTCCGATCTTCTGCAATCCGCTAAGTGCTGCTCCGGTTTCTGGATCAAAATAGTATTTGTAACCTTTGCGTACCTTAAATCCACGATACAGTTTGCCGCCCTTTGCCGCATAGTACTGTTTCTCGCCTATTTTAAACCAGCCCGTCATCACCTGACCGCCGTTTTTCACATAGTACAGAGCACCGTTTGCCTGAAGGAATCCGCTGTAGGCACTTCCGTCTTCATTAAAATAATATTTTTTATCATTAATTTTTACAAATCCGGAAACTTTATGCCCTTCTTCGTCCAGATAATATTCTTTGCCTGCATCGGTAATCCATCCGGTTTTCTTATTGCCGTTCTTATCCAGATAAATCCATTCACCTCCGATCTGATTCCAGCCACGCATTTTCGTGATACCGTAATGGCGTGCGATCGCAGTTGCATCTGCAACAGCCACCGCTTTGATCTTGGCATCGCTTCCATAATATTTCAGACAGTCAGAAGGATTGTTCACAAATCCATGCTCTATGATCATGGTCGGGATCTTCCACTGCCTTCCATAATAGATAATGCCAAGTCCTTCCCCTTTCAGATAGCCGAGATTCTTCATTCCGACCGTTGAAAGATTGCTCACAATATCCGCAGCAAGTGCTCTTGCTTCCACAGCATAATCTGCTTTGTTGGTTGAGATTGGCACATAGGCAAGTGCTCCGGAAACGGTATCCTGCTGATTTCCGGTTGAATTGATATGCAGGCTCACCAGTGCATCTGCTCCCAGATCTTTTGCCACTTTTACACGGTCATAGCGATCCATGTCCACATTATTGCTGAACCTTGTCATATAAACAACGATACCGGAGTATTTTTCCAGCTCTTCTTTACAGTACTGTGCCATTTTTAAAGTAATGGTCTCCTCCGCATAAGTCACACCATTCCAGGTACGTCTCGCACCTGCATCGTGTACATCATGTCCGGGATCCAGTACCAGAACAACGTTTCCATTCGAAGCATGTGATGTGATCCCCGTGCAGAACACAAGTCCCAGCATCGCAGCTGCTGCCAGATTTTTTAATATTTTCTTCATCTCTTCCTCCTGATTTCGAAATACTCTCGTAATTTCTTCTTATTTTTACAACCATAATGTAAAAATCACTTCTTATTTTCGTTCATTTTTGTGATACACATTACTTTATATAGTACCCTAAAAAGGTCTGCCTGTCAATCTCTTAAACCTCTGTTAATTTTTCTTAATTATTATTTAATTTTTTTATTCCGGATTGCACCGGAACTACCTTAAACTCCCATAAAATGCCGCATACACGACATTTTATTACGTTTTCGGTGTTCGGTGTGTCAATAAGTCTAGATTGCTCATTTGTACAAGCCTGATCGCAATTTAGACTTTTGACACTTGCATCATTTTATAGTAAAGTAATGGTAACCGAATTATCTTTTATAATCCATGTTTTATTTGACTGCAAATTTGCAGGGAATGGAGGAGTTTATGCATTTTAAGAAAATATTGTCTGCCAGCATTTTGGCATCTGCCCTGATTTTCTGTATCCCGCAGGCTATTTATGCTGCACCAGATGCGAAAACGGAAACACCTGTCACATATGGCTGGAATTCAGATGCCCTGGGGCGTTTCTTTCTGACAGAGAACGGTTCCCGTGCCACAGGATTTTGCAGCATTGATCAGAAAGTATATTATTTTGACCCGGACGGCTATCTTTTTACGCCATCCCAGGAAGGTGTCATGTACATCGCCCAAAAACCTTATTATTTCCTTGCGGACGGATCTGTAAAAACAGGTCTTTTCTCCATAAAATCAGCAAGTGGTATCTCCTGGTATTATGCCGGAGCCAATTATCAGCTGTTTACAAACCGTACCATTACCCTTGGCGGCAAAATTTACTGTTTCGGAGCCAACGGAAAATCACTTCCAAAGGGACTTCAGGCTTTAAATGGAAAAAAATATCTGATCAGTGCTTCCGGAACCGCAAAGACCGGCCGTCGGAAATATAAAGGAAAGACTTATTTTTTCGACAGCACCGGAGCAATGATGATCGGAAAAGTTACTTACAAAAACAAAACTTATTTTACAAAAGCAAATGGTACGCTTGCCAAAAAAGGCTGGGTAACTTCCAACGGAAAAACGTATTATCTGAACAGTAACGGCACCCTTCAGACCGGATGGTTCCTTTATAAAAACAAATGGTACTGCCTGAACAAAAAAACAGGAGCCATGTATAAAAACAAATGGGTAAAAAAAGATGGGAAAAAGTGTCGCGTCGGAAAAGACGGCACCCTTCAGACCGGATGGTTCAAAGCTAAAGGCAAAAAATATTATGCCGATGCTTCGGGAAATAAGATGGGCGTACCTTACATCGGCGTACAGCAGATCAAAAAGAAAATCTATGTTTTTGATTCAAGCGGTGTTCTCGGAAAAGGCTGGACCGTCTATGGCAGCCGCAAATATTATGCAAACGCAAAGGGCGAAATCACCAGAGGCTTTAAAACGATTGACGGAAAAACGTACTTTTTCAATGATTACGGCTCCATGCATACCGGATGGCTGTACTATAATGGTAAGTACTATTATCTGAATCCGTCCGATGGTGTCATGGTGACCGGTGCTAAAAATATCGGCGGCACCTCCTATACATTCTCAGATTCCGGAATCTCAAGCCGTGCTCTGGAAGGGAACTGGACCGTAAAAGTAAACCGACAGCAAAATGTAGTTACTGTCTACAAAGGCAATACTCCGGTGCGTGCCATGATATGCTCAACCGGTCTGAACAACGGAACTCCGCTCGGTACATTCACGATCCAGGATAAACTGTATACCCATGCACTTTATGGACCTTCGTTTGGATATTACTGTTCTCACATCACAAGTGAAATCCTGTTTCATTCGATCCCACAGCCACAGCTTGGCAGAAAAAATCTGCCAGCCTATAAATACAACCTGCTCGGCACTCAGGCTTCTGAAGGCTGCATTCGCCTGAGTATGGGAGATGCCTACTGGCTGTTCAACACCGTTCCGATCGGTACGACCGTTGTAGTATACGATTCTCCAAACCCGGGACCGCTCGGTAAACCAAAAGGCATTAAAATCCCACTCTCTCAGAGCTATGACCCTACTGATCCACTGTACTTTAACACCGGAAAATAGATCTTTGACGTAAACAAGAGAATACAGAAAAGCAAAAACCCGCCCGGTCATTCAAAACAACCGGGCGGATTTTCATGTACGTTTCCTGAAGATCTTAATTTTTCTGTTCTTCTCCAAGTCCTTCTTCCACAGCCTTTACCATCGTGGCAAGTGCCTGATCCTCGTCTTCCCCTTCACATTCGAACGTGATCTCATCACCTTCCTTTACGCAGGCTCCCAGCACACTGAGTACGCTCTTTGCATTCACAGTCGCTTCACGAAATGTAAATCTGACGCGGCACTTAAACTGCAACGCTGTACTGCAAAGTACTCCTGCCGGACGTAAATGAAGACCGGAAGGATTTTTCACTCTTACCTTCTGACTTACCATAAGTTTACCCTCCTGTTACCGCATTCTGCGGTTTTCCCTGTAATAATTTTTACTCACTTCTACTCCTCCGCAGCTGAAATCACCGTATTGCTGCCGCTTGTCTTCTGCTTTTTGGTCAGGTTTACGACAATCTTCACTTCCGAAGTCAGTTCGTAGCCATCCGGCAGGGTAATCTGAACCGGAACTTCATGTCTCCCTTCTTTCTGATAAGAAGTCAGATCCAACACTGCCTTGACATCATTCTGATCAATATTATCCAACGATCCGTCTACTGCTGCAACTTCTACCGTGATCTTATCTGCAGGTGTCAATACCATATCCAGATCGGTCGGTCTTCCTTTTATCGTAATCGCAGAGAGAGGAATATCAATTTTCTTGGTTCCCATCTTCTCCATAATAACACGAACTGATAAGGTTGAAGCCGTTCCGCTCTTTACTTTTAATTTATCTTTATAATTTTCTTTCAGATAATCCGCAAGATTAATCGTATCAGAGGTAAAACTTTCTGAAACACCTTCTACAGAGATCATATCCGTTAAAGAAAGTTCCCCGTTCAATTCTGCAAGTGTCTCTTCATCTCCGGCAATGCTGATATTCTCCGGAGTCACTTTCACTTCGGACACACAGTATCCCGGTGCCGGGTCACCGTAAGTTCCGATATTTACTTTTACATTCTGTTCTACTTTCCAGAGCTGGATCTTTGCACTTAACACGCCATCTTTGATCAGGTCGCCGCTGCTCGTTGTAAAGACCAGCTTATCCAACTGGCTCTGTGTAAAATCGGTGCCATTTTTATCGGTGACAACAATATTTCCTTTTACTGTTTTATCCGAAGAAAGTCCGTTCACACTCACCGATATACTGACTCTGTGAATGATATTCATCAGCGACTCCGCCCCCGCAATATTGATCGTATCGCCCTCTTTGATCGTAGAAGTCCCGATGTCATATCCATCGGCCGGCTCCCCGGTCGTATCCACTTCCACACCGAACGATTCCTGCACAACATTTTCAATCTTGATCTTCAGGGATGCCGGTTCACACTCCCAGTTTGCCTTGGTGAGTGCACTGCTGGTACATTCCAGTGTATATGGCACTGCATTGCCGAGCGTCACATTCCGCATATCGGCAACCACTTTAAAATCTTTTGACTGAAGCTTGTTCAGCACAGATGCTCTCGCTTTCACCCATACTTTTACTTTATCGGTATCCTCCTGAACACTGAATGTCTTGTCCACGCCAAAACAGTCACTGTTGCGGATTTCCACTTTTACATCCGAAAAGGACTGCACTTTTTCCGGATCATCCACATTGACTACAAAAATCCACATCATGCAGGCAACCAGCACCGACACTATTTTCAGGCCAAGATTACTGGTCAATATTCTCTTTATTCTGGTTGATATTTTCCTCATTCTTGCCTTTTCCTTTCCAGAATTTAAATCTTTTTGTATTTACATTTTTATCCTGAAGAATAACCAGCTGTTCTTTCAGTTCTTCCGGTGTCACATCTCTGGTAAGAACACCTTTCTGTGCAATGGATACCTTTCCCGTCTCTTCTGAAACAATAATCGTCAGAGAATCTGTCACTTCGCTGATACCGACACCGGCTCTGTGGCGGGTACCAAGCTCTTTGCTCAGCTCCATGTTATCCGAAAGAGGCAGATAACAGGTTGCGGAAATAATACGGTTTCCTCTGACAATGATTGCTCCGTCATGCAGCGGTGTATTATGCTCAAAAATATTCAGCAAAAGCTGACTGGTAACCAGAGAATCCAGCTCGATACCGGTTCTTATATACTCGGTAAGCTTGGTGTTTTTTTCCAGAACGATCAGAGCACCGGTCTTTGCTTTTCCCATCTCAAAGGAGCCTTTCACCAGCTCGTTGACGGTCTTGTCGCTGAAACGTTCCTCTGCATCTTTTTCCATATCAAACGGTAGCAGCGAAGAAAGGAACTTCTTTTCGCCAAGCTGTTCCAGAGCCCTCCTCAGCTCCGGCTGAAAAATAACGGCCGTTGCCACAAGGATCGCATTGATGCCTTTGCTGACCAGAAACAGAATGGAATCCAGGTTCAGAAGTGTGGCAATAAAGATAAAAACGATCATGACCAGGATGCCCTTCATCAGGGTCCACGCCCGGGTGTTCCGGATCCAGATCAGGATGTGGTACACTACAAAGGAAAGTATGATGATCTCCAACACATCGGAATAAGTAAACGTAAGGCTGGAAAGATAACTATGAATGAATTGTTTCATGCCCATCATGATGTTCACGTCCTTTCCTGTCGATTCTTCCCGCTTCCATTTCCTGACTGTCCTCATCGTTTCGGTGTCGTATCGGTACTGCCTTGACATAGTAATAATAATCATTATCTTCAAACTGAAGATTTTCTATTTTGCGGTAATCCAGATTAAAAAACAACTGTTCCAGCAGAAATGCCACTGCCGCCGAGATCAATGTTCCGATCAGGATCCATGAAATCCCGATCTCCAGATGCAGCATCATGTAACCTGCCATCATCAGCACCAGATAAATGACCGTACCCGCTGCGATCGCAACTTTCCATGCATGCTTCATCGCCATCCTTCTTGCCAGAAATACAACAGCAAATACTGCCAGCAGCACAACCAGCATCAGAATCATCTCCTGCTCACCCAGAAGCGTATCGATCATTGTCTGCAGTTCTGCAAGGATCTTTTCCGCAGTGCTCTGTTTTGCCATCGCAAGATCTACCGATGCACCGCCCAGCTTTCCTATCGTCAATAACGTATAGTAAAATACCGTTCCCACAGCCATACCTGCTGCGGACATCGTACTTCCCATCAGCCCGAAACTGATCGGTACGATACACGGGACATGGAAGAAAAGTCCGAGGATTGTCAGTAGCATGGCCCATGCCTGTCTCGATGCAAATGCAAAATATAAAAGCAGTACTGCCAGCAAAACGCCTCCTCCGACTGCCAGCGATGCGATTGATACGGACGCAAACTGCAGCAGTGCTGCGACAAATGCCAGTACAATCATAACATTCGGCGGCAGAATCGCACAGACCAGTGCCAGAATCAGTTCCACAAAAATATTTCCAAAAATGCTTTTTCCGCCAATCCGACCATTGATCTGCATAAACAGAATCAACGCTGTAACAAATTTGGCAGCGGCATCGATGTAATTTCCATATTCACTGTAATATTTTTCGAATAATGTCCTGATATTATAAATTCCCTTCACTTTTTCCTCCTGAGATCTGTCACTTCCAGTATTTCTATATCATCTTCATCTTCCAGTCTCTGCAGCAGCACCTGATAGTGCCGGAACAGCTCCTGCCCGTAAAAATACCGTTTCATAGTTATCACATAGGTAAGCAGCAGACCTGCGGTCATACACAGCAGATAGCTAACGATCACTCCGGTCAGTATCCCCTTGATCTGCATACGGTTAAGCTTCTCGATCAGCATATCCATATTGGCCACTCCCCAGAGCAGAAGTCCTATCATATATGCGACAGTAAGATAACACGCATTTTTCAGCAGCTGTACTGCCACATAATCACTGCGATAATATTCTCTGGCTTTTTGCAGTTCCTCCCCATGGTGCTTTTCCATAACTGCAATTTTAGACATTGTTCGTATTTTTTTCTTATTCAGCATAGTTACCCCTTAATGATTCCTCTGTCTTTTTTCAGTATAACATAAAATCCTGTCTCTGAAAAGTATCTCTCAGCAATCTGGTTTTCCTGTACAAAGCACAAGAAAATGTACTTCTTCTGCTCCCGCCATCCAAAGCACCTTCGCCGCTTCGTCCATCGTAACCCCAGTTGTAGATGAACCACTGTACCATCCGTCAAAT
>OGZG01003236.1_pt1 | contig 10040 bp, 9 predicted proteins | sample 1576781 | NCBI WGS metagenome assembly OGZG01 (sample SAMEA3541502, study PRJEB24748) | human gut metagenome | biome: human gut; feature: human-associated habitat; material: faeces | place: China | collected 2012 | reverse complement strand
TTTCGTCTGATGATAAAAATGAAATCTCAGCTTCGTGAACTGATAAGCGGCTCCGACACCGCCCATGGTCTCACAGACAATGGTCACACTGTCGTCATGTAAGATCGTATTGAAATCATGAATGACTTTGTCCTCGTAAGGATCTCCGGGGAAATCTCTCAGATCCAGGATGTATTTTACCTTCAGTTCCTGTGCGGACTTCTTGTTCACCATGTCCTTGTTTTTCTCGATAACTTCCACCACACCGCTGCCCACGGTGCCGTAGCCTAATACTGCAACGTTGATCATATCATAACCCTTGCCTTTCTCATAGCCTGCAAACTTTCAGGTACTTTAGTACCTTGCGCAGGCACAAATTTGCGTGTGAAAAATTTTATTCTTTTGCCAGTATTTTTACATGATGTACTCTGGGCTGTCCCTCCAGCTGCTCGATCATCCGGGAAATGTCCCCCGTGGTCTGCAATACCTGAATACTCAATGTCAGAGAAGCGATTCCGTTGATGGGAATACTCTGATGGATCGTCAGGATATTGGCCCGGTACTCTGCGATGATCTTCAGCACATCCGACAATATCCCCGGTTCATCATCCATCTGAAAGGTAAGAGTGATGGTCGTTCCCTGGGAATTGTCATGAAAGGGAAAAATATCATCTTTGTACTTATAAAAAGAACTGCGGCTGATACCTACTGCATCAACCGCTTCCTGTATGGTCAGAACCTTCTCTGACTCCAGAAGCCGCTTTGCTTCCACTACCTTTAACAGTACTTCGGGGATCGCCTTCTGCTTCACCACAAAATACTTGGTCGTTTCTCCCATATGTTATCCTTTCTTCCGGTTCGTATCTGTAGTGCGGACACTTGTTTTTCACCGAGGGATATTCTAGCACAGTAAAGCATGAAAGACAACCCCCATTTTTAACCTTTTGCTGTAAATTCCAAAAAGTTCAAAACAGGGGTTGTCTCTAATTCTTGCGGGGATATTTGTTCCCCGTCTCCCGATATGCGTTAAAATCCCATGCCGGTCCCGTCTGTAACCATTCATACATGACGTGTTCTGTATTCTCATAAAAAATGTACCGGCGTTCTCTTTTTTCTCCCTCCTGATATGGGAAAATCGCATCTCCCGCCGCTCCGTCCATCAGTCTCACATATGCATCCTGAAGATCCTCGTAAGCTGCAGGAACAAGCGATGTCTGTAACGGATGGCTCTCTCCCACACCTTTTACCAGGAACAGAGGATTCTGTCTGTCATATGCCGAGACCTCATTCTGAGGATCAAAGCCATGATCTGCCATAACGATAATAACCGAATTGTCATACAGATCTGACTGTTTCAGCTTATCAAGAAACTGACCGATCACCCTGATATTGGCCTCCAGCGTCTCCGTATACGAAGAATCTCCTACCGCATTCAGATCCGCATCATACAGGAAAGGAACATGCCCTCCCTGCAAATGATAATACCGGAAACACTTTCCCTCCTGATACGTCACCTCTTCTTCCTGCATATGTGTGGCAAATTCTTTGAGATCCCAGGTATACAGAGGATTGCTCTCGTCCACAAAGGCATTGTGCTGCCCCTGCGTCTGTACAATGGCCCGATAACAGTATTCCTTTAGGAAAAACGGTGCGTAGCGGATGCCGCCCAGCTTGCAGATTGCCCGCCTGAAATACTTCCAGACATACGCCTCATGCTGCAGTTCCACCATATTGGAAAACTGATAGGTATACGAAGTCACCCACGGATCAGACTCATACAATGCGATGTCATAATCCCTCTCAGACAGTTCCCGGAACAATCCTGATTCATCCACAGCTGCCGCCGCGTAATCCAGATAATATTCTTCTCCTTCATACCATTTGCCCGATAAGATATACGGAACAGAAAACGCCGTCCAGGGATATGCTCCCACCATATCCGGATAATAAGTAAAATCAGCAAATGTCTCTGTATAGGCCGGATCCGAATCCATCACTTCTTCAAAAGTCTTCGCATCCACCGCATCCAACAGCAATACCAGGAAATTCTGATCCTGTGACAGACGGTACTGTCCGTTCTCCAGTGCATAATAAGTGGTTCTCTCCCGGTAAGCCCCTGTGGTCACAGTCATCGTCACAAGCGTTATCATGAGGATTCCCGAAAGTCCCGCACTCACAGCCATACAGATTCCCTGAAATCTCTTTGCACCAAGCAGCTTTGCCATGGTCACGACCGCTGCCGCTATGAGAATACACACTATCGCTGTCTTTATATTTTCTCCCCGGTAGTCCTCCCATACGATTTCCGTGCCGTCGAAAGGCGGCATATGATTCACCAGAAAATTGCCCTGCACATATAAAGTAAGCAAAACCACCAGTTCCGCTGCCGTAACGAACCGGCAAAAAACTTTGGAGATACAGGCTGCCAAAAGGATTCCCAACACATTCAGTCCAAAAAAAAGTGCAAAATTCTGCAGAACCGCTTTTAATATCTTATAAAAATCAAACCAGAATTCTGTCTGGTTCGTAACATACAATTCCAACGGTGCATAAATAAAAAAAATAAAACAGACAGCAAAAGCTGCCAGCAGTCCCGGCGCTGCCACCTTCCACCTGTCCGTCACAAAGGTTTTCCATTTCTCTTTTTTCATCTGTTCCCTCTATCTGCTGTTCTTTTGTATTCCGTCCAACATTTTAACACGACGACTGTATAAACTCAACTCCAACATAAATAAAGGCCAGCCTGCACATTTACATGTACGGGCTGACCTTTGCAAACAGCTTCTGCCTAGATCAGAGGATATTTGTCTGTCAATTTCTGAATGATGGCTCTGGCTGCGGGAACCTGTTCCTCGCCGCCCTTGATGACCATGGCAATGGCCTCTGCCACCTGATCCATATCCTCGGTGTTCAGACCTCTGGAAGTTACCGCAGGGGTTCCCAGACGGATACCACTGGTCACGAACGGAGACTGGGGATCGTTGGGGATGGTGTTCTTGTTGGCGGTGATGTGAGCTGCATCCAACAGCTTCTCCACTGCCTTACCGGTCAGACCGTAAGGGGTCAGGTCTACCAGCATCAGATGATTGTCGGTACCGCCGGAGACAATCTTAATGTCACGGCTCATCAGGCCCTTGCACAATGCCTGTGCGTTGTCCACAATGTTCTTCTGATATACCTTAAAGTTGTCGCTTAATGCTTCCTCGAAGCAGACAGCCTTGGCTGCGATGACATGCATCAGCGGGCCGCCCTGAATGCCGGGGAAAATAGCTTTATTAAAATTGAATTTCTCGTTGGCTTCCTTGTTGCAGAGGATCATACCGCCTCTGGGTCCGCGCAGTGTCTTGTGGGTGGTGGTGGTCACTACATCCGCATAGGGAATGGGACTGGGATGAAGGCCTGCTGCCACAAGGCCTGCGATATGTGCCATATCTACCATCAGTACCGCACCGACTTCATCCGCTACTTCACGGAACTTTTTGAAATCAATGGTACGTGCATATGCAGAAGCACCTGCAATGATCATCTTGGGTCTGCATTCCAGGGCCAGCTCTCTCATTCTGTCATAATCCAGGAAACCGTTGTCATCCACGCCGTAAGGTACTACATGGAAATATTTACCGGACATATTGACGGGTGAACCATGGGTCAGATGTCCGCCGTGATCCAGATTCATACCCATAATGGTATCGCCGGGCTTCAGCACAGCGAACTGCACTGCCATATTTGCCTGTGCTCCGGAATGGGGCTGTACATTGGCATAATCACATCCAAACAGCTTCTTGGCACGTTCGATCGCCAGATTCTCGATGACATCCACGCACTCACAACCACCGTAATATCTCTTGCCGGGATATCCTTCCGCATATTTATTGGTCAGGGGACTTCCCATAGCTGCCATAACAGCCTTACTTACCCAGTTTTCAGATGCGATCAGCTCGATGTGACTGTTCTGACGATTCTCCTCGTCAATAATGGCCTGTGCCACTTCGGGATCTACTCTTTTTACTTCATCCAATGAATACATGCCTCATTCCTCCTTATGTTACGTTAATTCGCTAAACTTATGGTTTAGTATAGCATAGAACCTTTTAATTGCAAAGATGGAAAATGAACAATGTTGGCAGAAGCCCCCTGGTGTGTTAGAATAAACTTTAACATAACTATTCAGAGCCTCATTCGCCATAAAAATTTTCAAAATTATGCTCATTCATGCAAGCAGGATTCGCAAATTTATGCAATTTTTCCGGCTCTGAATAGTTACAACTTTACGAAAGATGGGGAATTCTCATGTATCATATTATTATCAATCCCGCCTCCCGCTCCGGAAGAGGGGCAAAGATCTGGGCCGAACAGGTGGAGCCGGCTCTGAAAGCAGGCAATACCGAATATCAGACCTATTTTTCCGGGAAAGCCGGAGAAGTCCGACAGCTGGCCGCACAGATCACCGCAGAGCATGCTGCAGAGCCTGACTTAACGCTCATCGTTCTGGGGGGTGACGGCACGATAAACGAGACCCTTCAGGGCATTGCAGATCCTTCCAAAGTCATCCTCGGCTACATTCCCACCGGCTCCAGCAATGATCTGGCCCGAGATCTGGGAATTCCCAAGGATTGAAGACATCCTCTGAATTCTTGCTGAAATGATAGCCGTCGTAGAATCGGATCCAAAGGCTGCTCTCAATCTGATCCTTCATAATAATACTCCCAGAGCCATGGATCTGGGGAGACTGACCTATCTGGACGAAGACCAGCCGGAAGAATCCAGGCTTTTTGCCGTCAGCTGCGGGATCGGCTTTGATGCCGCCGTCTGTGCGGAAGCCATGAGTTCCCGGATCAAGGATACCATGAACCGGATCGGCTTAGGAAAGCTGACCTATCTGGGTATCGCCTTAAAACAGCTGATCACTGCCCGCAAGGTCTCCTGCACGCTGACACTGGAGGACAAGGTACATGACAAAAAGGAATCCGTAGAACTCCCCCGTTTTCTGTTCGTGACCTGTATGAGTCACCGTTACGAGGGCGGCGGTTTCATGTTCTGCCCTCCCGCTGTCGATCATGACGGGGTATTGGATCTCTGTTCCGTAGGCAATATTTCCAAGGGATTGGTTCTGCTGGCCCTGCCCACTGCCTTTTTCGGCAAACATTATTTTGTCAAAGGCATCAATGCCCATACCGCCACACAGATGTCCATAACAGCTTCCGCTCCTCTGTGGGTGCATACAGACGGAGAAGTGACAAGAAAGAGCCGCGGTTTCCGGGTGGAATGTCTCCCCGGTGCCATCCGGATGATCACACCTTAAACAGATTTAACACACTCTAAAGATTTTCTTAAGAATGCTTAAGTATTCCAAAAAAGCCTTGATTTTTTTGTTCCGATAGCTATACTAAAATTGATTTTGGAACATAGGTTTTTAGAGAAATGAGGTTTTTATGGAAAAATTACGGATCTTCTATTTGAAATATAAACATGCCATTCCTCTTATTATATATGGCATTATTTACATGGCCTGGTTCGCCTGGCTGGAGAAAAATACTACCGGACATTACCGGATCATACATATGGCGGCGGATGATTATATTCCTTTTTGTGAAGTGTTCGTCATCCCTTACTTTTTGTGGTTTGCCTATGTATCGGCTGTGGTCATTTATTTCTTTTTCAAGAACAAAGAGGATTATTACCGCACCTGTATCTTCCTCTTCACTGGCATGACGGTTTTCCTGATCGTATCCACCCTGTGGCCCAACGGACAGCACCTTCGTCCCGCTGTTATGCCGAGAGACAATATCTTCACCCGTATGGTAGCCGCTCTGTATCGGACAGACACTCCTACCAACCTGTGGCCCAGCATTCATGTATATAATTCTCTGGGTGCACACTTTGCCATTATCCGCAGCAAATGCTTTGAGAAGAAAAAGGGCATCCGCATCGGTTCCCTGATCCTGGCTGTCTCCATTATTATGGCAACCATGTTCATCAAACAGCATTCCGTATTTGATGTGCTTACCGCTTTCGTCATGGCGGCTGTGATGTACACACTGGTATATCGTTATGATCTGCTGATCGCTGTCAGAGAGTTCCGAAATAAGAGAAAAGCAAAACCGCAGATCGGCTAAAGGTTGTTTCAAAACGTGCGCCGACGGCGCAGCTATAAAAATGCAGTGACGTTACCTACGCCACTGCATTTCTTTTGCCCTCATTTATGATCTGTTACATTACAATACTTCTTCGCTCTTCTTCAATGCCGAGGCAATGACCGCATCCATATCATAGTAGCGGTATTCCGCCAGTCTTCCGCCGAAGATCACGTTCTTTTCCGTATCTGCCAGCCTTTTATACTCTGCATACAAAGCGCCGTTCTTTTCATCATTGACCGGATAATAAGGCTCATCTCCCGGCTTCCATTCGGAACTGTACTCTCTGCTGATGACCGTCTTCGGGAGATCCTGTCCCTGTTCGTCCTTGCCAAACTCGAACCATTTGTGCTCGATGATCCGGGTCCAGGGAGTCTCACGATCCGTGTAATTCACCGCAGCATTTCCCTGGAAGTTGGGAATATCCAGCACCTCTGTCTCGAACCTGACGGAACGATATTCCAGTGCTCCCAGAGAGTAGCCGAAATAGGCATCGATGGGGCCGGTATAGACAACAGTCTCTGCCAGTTTATCCAGTTCCTCTTTCTGCTCCAGATAATCTGTGTTCAGGCGTACCTCAATGCCCTCTAACAGATGTTCCACCAGCTTCGTGTAACCGCCAATGGGAATGCCCTGATACAACGCATTGAAATAGTTGTTGTCAAAAGTCAGACGCACCGGCAGACGTTTGATAATGAAGGCCGGAAGATCTTTACAGTCACGTCCCCACTGCTTCTCGGTGTAGCCCTTTACCAGTTTTTCAAAAATATCCTTACCCACCAGAGAGATGGCCTGTTCCTCCAGATTTTTCGGTTCCGTGATCCCGGCAGTTTGCCGCTGCTCTTCAATCTTGGCCGCAGCTTCTTCGGGAGTCACCACGCCCCACATTTTATTAAAAGTGTACATGTTAAAAGGCAGTGAGTACAACTCTCCGTGATAATTGGCCACCGGAGAATTGGTGAAACGGTTGAACTCCGCAAATCGCGTAATGTATTTCCACACCTTTGTATCATTGGTGTGAAAAATATGGGCACCGTATTTATGGACATGAATTCCTTCCACGGTTTCCGTATAAATGTTTCCCGCCACATTAGGGCGTTTATCGATGACCAGAACCTTTTTCCCTCTGTCAGTCGCTTCTTTTGCGAACACCGCTCCGTACAATCCGGAGCCGACCACCAGATAGTCGTATTTCATTTCTATATATTTCCTTTCTCACAGTCGCGTTCCTGCGCCTACGTTATTTCCGTACGACAGCCTTCTCACCGAAGACACGTTTCAGAACCACCAGCGTAGCCAGTGTCAGCAGAATACCGATCACCAGACAGATCACCACATTCTGTACAAAACCGGCAATGATATAAGTCACAAAAGAGATTGCCGCCACAGTCAGCACATAAGGCACCTGGGTGGATACATGGTTGATATGATTACACTGCGCTCCCGCAGAAGCCATAATGGTCGTATCGGAGATGGGGGAGCAATGGTCACCCATAACGGCACCTGCCAGACATGCAGCCACGCCGATGATGATCAGATGCTCGGCTCCGGGTACAATAGCTCCGGTCGTGGGATCGGTAAATACGCCGGTAACGATAGGGATCAGAATACCGAAGGTTCCCCAGCTGGTACCGGAAGCAAAGGCTAAGAAACATGCTACAAGGAAAATGATGGCCGGAAGCATATTGGTAAGCCCTGCTGATGCTCCCTGCATCAGACCAGCCACATAGACATCCGCACCCAGCAGACCGGTCATGGTCTTCAGGGTAACAGCAAAGGTCAGGATCAGCATTGCAGGTACCATGGCAATGAAGCCCTGCGTCAGACAGTTCATGGCCTCCTTGAAGGATACCAGTCTTCTGCACATATAGTATACAATGGCAAATAATAATGCAATCAAAGATCCCCAGGGAAGTCCCACGGAAGCATCCGTTGCGCTGAATGCATCGATAAAGCCCACGCCTTCAAAGAAGCCGCCGACATAGATCATGCCGATGACACAGCAGACAATCAGTACGATTACCGGGATCAACAGATCGTAGACCTTGCCTCTGGTGGAACCTTTGGGTGCATTGTCTGCATTGACCACGCGCTCTCCCTCGGTGAACAGGTCACCCTTTTCTCTGGCATTGCGCTCATGCTTTACCATGGGGCCGTAGTCGAAGCCCATCAGCGCCATACCGATGACGAATACGATGGTCAACAGAGAATAATAGTTATAAGGAATAGCTCTTACGAACAGTTCAATACCGGAATAAACACCTTCATCCACCATACCGGATACTGCGGCCGCCCAGGAAGAGATCGGTGCGATCATACAGATGGGTGCTGCGGTGGCATCAATAATGTATGCCAGCTTTGCTCGGGAAATCTTATGTCCGTCTGTTACCGGCATCATAACAGAGCCTACAGTCAGACAGTTAAAATAGTCATCCACGAAAATCAGAACACCTAATAAAAAGGTGGAAAGCAGCGCTCCCGCTCTGGTCTTTACATGCTTTTTCGCCCATTCGCCGAAGGCTGCAGAGCCTCCTGCCTTGTTCATCAGTGCTACCATGGTACCCAACAGGATCAGGAACATGAAAATACCGATATTCCATGCATCCGCCACGGAATTGATAAATCCTTCGTTGATCACCGTATCCAGCGTTGCAATAGGAGAAAATCCGGTATAAATCAAAGCTCCCGTAACAATGCCGATAAACAGTGACGAATATACTTCTTTTGTGATCAGTGCCAATACGATTGCCACCACAGGCGGCAGCAATGCCCAAATTGTTCCATACATAATTTTGCCCTCTCTCGTACTTTTTTTGTAACATTTCAGATACATTTTTACTTTATGGCAAACCCGTATACCTGTCAATATAATTTTCCAAATTAACGCTTTAGCACAGCAATTTATCCGTTCCTTTTCTCTTTTTCGCTTTAAATCGCTAAATTTTCTTGCATCCTTGCACGATCTGGGCTATAATGAGCAATGACATTTAGCAGAAAGGACGTGCCCTGCGCACGATGGAATACCATGAGTTTCGAATTTATCAAAAAACTGCCCACTCCTGCGGAGATCCGCAAGGAACTGCCCCTTCCGGCAGAATTAGCCAGGATCAAAGAAGAAAGAGATGCTGAAATCCGTGACGTCCTCACCGGCAAAAGCAATAAGTTTCTGGTGATTATCGGACCCTGCTCCGCTGATAACGAAGATTCCGTATGTGATTACGTCAATCGTCTTGCCAAAGTGAATGAGAAAGTTAAGGACAAGCTGATCCTGGTGCCCAGAATCTACACCAACAAGCCCCGCACCACCGGCGAAGGCTACAAGGGTATCACCAGCCAGCCCGATCCCGAGAAGAAACCGGATTTCCTGGCAGGTCTGATGGCCATGCGTAAAATGCACATCCGCGCCATCAAAGAGACCGGTCTCACTGCCGCAGATGAAATGTTATACCCGGAGAACTGGGGTTATGTATCCGATATCCTCTCCTATGTGGCCATCGGTGCCCGTTCCGTAGAGGATCAGCAGCATCGTCTGACTGTCAGCGGCTTCGATGTAGCTGCCGGTATGAAGAATCCTACCAGCGGAGATTTCTCCGTAATGCTGAACTCCGTATATGCGGCACAGCACCCCCACTCCTTCATCTATACCGGATGGGAGGTGAATACCCACGGCAACGATCTGGCACACACCGTACTGCGCGGTGCTACCAACAAGCACGGTGCCAATATCCCCAACTACCATTACGAGGATCTGATCCGTCTGTGGGATATGTATGAAAAAATGGATCTGAAGAATCCTGCCTGCGTGATCGATGCGAACCACTCCAACTCCAACAAGCAGTTCAAGGAGCAGATCCGTATCACCAAGGAAGTCACAATTCCATAAAGGTACGATTAAAACAAACCTTCAGTTTCCTCTCTGACGAGACG
>OGZG01003234.1_pt1 | contig 10049 bp, 8 predicted proteins | sample 1576781 | NCBI WGS metagenome assembly OGZG01 (sample SAMEA3541502, study PRJEB24748) | human gut metagenome | biome: human gut; feature: human-associated habitat; material: faeces | place: China | collected 2012 | reverse complement strand
ACAGAGAAAAATGGTGCTAGGACAACAGTCCTAGCACCACTTTGTCTACAGTCTGTAATGCCTTTAAGACATTTGATTTTCCTACATCATTTTTTCCAGATAACATATTCAAATCTGAAAACTCCTTAATCACAATATTATATATAGATCTAAAATATTGTATCTCAATTCTTTTTATCGTATGCAAAATAGAATCCCCTTTCTTACACATAATCAAATATTATACTTTCTTAATAATATAATAATAGCATATATTTTTTTATTTGTCACTATCTATTTTATTTCAAGATTTTATTTTTTATTATTTTTATTTATTGTCCATTTTTTAAATAACTACACAAAACCCCCAAATAAATCTAAATTCTTGGCGCATTTTTAAAATCTATTATATGCAAATTAAGGTTTGAGCATAAGGATAAATAATTCAATTATCATAGGAAACCTTAATTTACACACTCAAATGTAAAGACATTCAAAAAGCAGAAAAACTCTCTGTTCATAAGGTTTTCCGTTATTTTCTATCTATTTTAATTTCGCATTTATGCCTCAATACTACAATTTGTATCATCTTATTCAACCTATATATTTTAGACAGAATAGAGTCCTGCTCTTTCTTTTTATGAATATCTATTAGCTAAAGTTATTGGCCATGTCATAGCAAATGCTTTTTGGATATTCTCTATAAACTGTAATAACTCTTCCACTGTCTTATAATCTGAATAATAATATGTTACAATATCCGAGGTTTGAATAAATTTCCATACTTCTGTTGAAGCCACCTCTTTAAATATATCTTTCAAATTATCATTATTATAATCACTTGCCAAATTTGCAAATAAATTCTTTATTTTATCTGTTGTATATAAAGCAGTTTCCTCCTTCATATCCATTGATCTCCAAAAATCATAATTATCAAGCGGTGCATTAGTTATTCCATATATAATTCTATACAAAAATGATTCTGGCGCAAAATAATCAGGAAAAAAACATATATTTTGAGAATGCTTCCGATCATTGTATAGCAATTTCTTTTGATCATATTTTTTATTCAAATAATCTCTTATTTTAGGCTTTTGAGATGGGTCTTTATATCTTGCATCCCCGTCCAAAACAAAAATAACTCTCTTGAAATATGAATCTGCTTCACATATTTTCATTAAATCTTCGCATCCCAACATAGTTGGTATTTGATTAATTTTTTCTTCGAAATCTGCCATATTTTTCAACACTTGAATCCTATTATTGATAGCAGCATAATCTTTCACATCTGAACCATGTCTCAAATAAGGTTCTTCTACATTCTCTTTGACGGTATTTAGTATATTTCTAAATGCTTTGAAAAGTAGTCTAAATAACTCTTTCCCAACCGCATCTTCAAAATACATTCTTACCTTAGGTTTATCAAAACTTAAACTGCCAAACATATCTGCTTCTAATAATTCATATGAATTGCTTCCAGACACATATGGCGCCATTGAATTTTTTATGTAAACAACCTTATAGTCTAAATTATTTTTATTTTCCTTCTTTATTGTGTCTTTTAATACCGATAAAGAATGCGTACTTACAACAAATTGAATTGATAATTCATCTGATAACTTATCAAATAAATTCAATAATCTAATTTGGGTATCAGGATGCAGAGAAACATCTATTTCATCTATACATAATAATGCACCATCATATCCATCCTGCATTGATAATACATAAATATCTACCAACGCACTGATAATATTTCCGATATTATCCTGCCCAATTGACTGTGATAAGGTAGGCGTATTTATTAAATCCATATGTAAGGAAGCTCTAGAACACGCATTTTTCTGAACCATGGTAAGTGATGCATCATTAACAATAGAATTGGGAATGATATAATTATACCATTCCTTATATTTTCCATCTGCTTTTGTTTTATAAAATGTGTTATTTTTATTAATTTTAGATATTTTAACAGTTTCTTTTCGTTCTCCTAACGGATATAATCTCGACAAACTCAGATAAATTGTAGGTATTTTCACCCTCCCATCTGCACCTACTCCGTAATTTCTTTTTACATACTGTGCAGCCTCTCTATTCGTACAATTATCCAAACCAATATTTGAAGTCCTTGGAATAATTCTAATACCTCGTCCAGATTTTGTATCATCCTTAAATCCAAGTCTTTTAGTGAAAACATTTATTCCATTAGAATCTTTATAGGTCAGATATAACTTATACTCCTCATACGACTCTTCTGGATCAATATTAAAAAAATCAGTAAATTCCGGCTGAAAGTTGCTTCCTAACATGGACTTTGAACTCACACCCGAGCTTGATGCAATCAAAGATAAAATATTGGATTTTCCAACTCCATTTTGACCACTAACAACTGTTATTTTTTGTCCTAAATCAAAAGAAGTATCTCGAAAGTTTCTGAAATTCTCAATATACAAATGATATGGTCTTATCTTCATATGCTTTTATCTCCTTTATCGTAAATTCACACAAATCCCACTTTGCTGCAATTGAATATCTGTTGGTATCATATCTGGATGTCTAAATACAATAATCTCACTTGCTTTTCTCTTTACAGCAGCACTGTAATTCAAATCAATCCTTCTCAAAATATGATTTTGATAAATATCCGCAATTTCTTGAACATCATCATATGTAATAACCCAGTCACAATTAACATGATTATTTATCATTCTCTCAATTCTAACATGGTCATTGTACGAAAAGAAATTCAAGTACAATTGTTTTCCCTTTTCAAAATAGGGTGGATCAAAATAAACAAATGCATTTTGTTGATATCTTGGTAAATAGTTTAGAACAAACGAACTGACATCCTTATTATATAAATGGATACGCCTTTTCTTTTCGGCGATCTTAGTAATGCGTTCGATTAATCCTTCCCTATTGAATCTCGCATTCATTTTCCAAGTGCCAGCCTGCTCCACTCCTCCAATCACACCACCTTTTATTATTCCTGATCTGTTTGTACGATTCATGTAAAAAGTAGCAAATCCAAGTTCATAACTATATCGTCTACAATCATCAATTACTTGACGTTGTCTATTCCATTCATTAACTGTCAATTCTACATTTCGAATATCATCTATAAATCTATTTGTCTCAGTAAGAATTGCTCTCCAAAACGAATAAATTCCTTTATCCAAATCATTGATAACTATTTCATTTACAATTTCATTTTCTAACAATTCTAATGCAATTCCTGCGCCACCAGCAAATGGCTCCACATATGTTCCACCGAAATGTCCTGTTTGTTTAATCAATAATTCCATAAATGGCTCTAGTTTTCCTTTACCACCTGGATATCTCAACGGAGAAAAAAACACACTACTCTTCCTTTCTTTTTAACTACTATGATGCAAATATCATATACTTTTATCTAATCCCCTGCTTTCGATATGTAAATATATCCCATAACTCTTTTCTTCTCACATCACATGCATCTTATTATGCTTACATTCTGCTTACATCAAAACCATGAAGCCCCTATTCCACAGTATTTCCCAGTCCCCCCCGCACTGCCCATTCGGATTCCGCTTCACTCCATCCTCATGACGGCTGACGCCGTATAGTCTCACCCAAAAAATCATCTTTACGAATGCAAGCATTCGACATATGATTTTCGGGTTGCGACTGCACTGCTTACAACTTATTCAAACTCTACAAAGACTAACGCTTTTTGTTTAGGAATTATTCTCTGTAATGTTTCTCGTTCTTTTGATTATTTGATATATCCATATTATCCTGCCTATACGAGCTAATGTTATCATTTTGTTATCGGCATTGATAACACCTACTCGATAACTGTGGATAATAACTATATGTAGCATGTCAAATTATAAGCTATTTTGCTTAGAGATTCAACACAAAACTGAAATTTTACTTTTCCTTATATTCATCTGGTATTGCTATTTGAAATGTTTCACACAACAGCATCACATCATGCACATCATTTTTATCGTGTTCATATCCCAAATGAAGCATTACCTGACTCAATGGTTCAATACAAGAAACAGTTATATCTCCAACTTTTCCAATACCGGAAAAAGTTTTTGATGGAAATATATCTCCCTCATAAACAATTCCGTCATCTGTAAATTCAAAACAATGTAAATCAATGATTCTTTGTTTATCATCTTTCCAGACAGTATGACCATCCGTTGTATAATCAGTATTTACTTCCTCAAATCCATGCTGCTTAATCACATAAATATAATCATGATAATGTTTCAGTTCAACAAACAAATCAATATCATTGTGTATTCTTGATTCTCTTTTAAGAAGTGCATCAACACCCCATCCGCCATCTAAATATACTTTAATTTCGTTTTGCAAAGCATATTTTATAATTTCACATGCATCTTCTGTACGTACCATAATCTATCCTCCAAATTCAAATCTTTGTATGCTTTCCAACTCACTAAAAGCCTGAAATTTGTCAGTCTTTCATCCTTTTTGTTATCAATCACCAATTAGCTGTAATCCATTAGGATTTAGCTGATATATTTTATCGCACACCTCTTCAATATACTTTCTATCGTGAGAAATGCTAATGACAGCCCCCGGAAATTCTCGGAGCATTTTTCTTATTACCGGACCGGACAATGGTGAAAAATTTCTTGTCGGTTCATCCAGAATAAGAACATTTGCACCACTTAAGCTCATCCTCAAGAGAAGCACTTTCGCCTTTTGTCCGCCTGATAACTCCCGAATCGGATGCTCCATTTCATCTGGTGTGTATTTAAGTGAACCAAGGTATGTTCTAATTCTTGTACGCTCTTCTTTATCTCCTGTTTTATCAAGGTAATCAACCGGTGTAACATCCAAATCCAGCAGGTCTTCATAAGTTTGAGGCATATATTCTGCTTTAATGTCATTCCGATTTAGGAGTTCTTCCGCTATCTTTTTTAGAAGAGTCGTTTTTCCTGCCCCGTTGGCTCCTATCATACAGATTTTTTCTGAACCTTTTATTTTTAAATGAATTCCTTCTGCTAAAATTCTTTTGCCATCCGGAGTCACAAGCTTTGAAAGTTCATATTCTATGACCGTTTTTCCTGCGGGAATGTGTGAGTTTTCATCCCCTAATTTGACAAAGATTGCTTCTTCCTGTTCCGGCATCTGAGTCATATTTTCATCTTCTTTTTCAAATCTTCGTTCCATTGCCTTAACCGTATGCATTTTGTCCTTTAAGTTTTTGGCAACAGACGGTGCTTGTCTGGTACAACTTCTTAATGCACCTTGTACACTCTGCATAACTCTTTGATATTTTTCATCGCGAATCTTTTTCTCCCTACGGTCACTCAGTGCCCGCTGTTTTTGGATTTCAAATTTATGAAGCCGTTCTTCCACATAGCGTCTATAGGGAAGCTTTGCCACGGTATATCTCGCCTTTGTTTTTCGTATAATCTGCTCGATATGTATCACCATGTTGGCAGTACGCTCTATCAGCGTTTCATCGTGTGAAATAAAAAGCACAATGTGCTTCCAGTCATTTATGATTTTTTCCAGTAATGTAAGCGTCGCAATGTCGATGTCATTGGAAGGTTCGTCCAACAACAGCACAGAAACATCGCGAATGAAAAGCCTCATAAGTTGTGTCTTGACTTTTTCGCCTCCTGAAAGACTACCCATTGTCTGGTTACTGTAGAAAAAATCATTTTTCATTCCAAATTTTCCCGCAATAACAGACAATTCTTTAGGCGTTTTCTCCCAGAATATTTCCTCTTCAGAAAAATATTCGTATATTGTTTTTTCCTTATCTTCATCGAGCATCTCCTGCGGAAGATAACCAAGACGTTCGTGTCCCATTATCCTTTCCCCATCTGCTTCTATATAGTTTTCTACAAGCGACGGATTGTATATCCACTTCATTAATGTCGATTTCCCATTTCCCTCTTCTCCAATAATAACTGCCTTATCTCCATCATTTAGCACAAGGTTGAAATCATTAAGAATTATTCTCAGGTCTTTTTTATGTGTTAAATTTAATTTTTTTATCTGCAACATTAAAGTTTCTCCTTTTCGAAGTCTGAGCCAATTATTATTTTGAACACACAAAAACGAGTCTTTTTTGCATACGCAAAAATAGACTCGCTAAATAGACCCTTATTTCTTTTCCAAAAGGAAAACAAAGGAAATGCCTCTTGCGATAATCCAACTTAAGCGTACACAAAACAAACCTATTCTCTACAGGCTCAATAACTATATGTGTCTTACTTAAATCAAATTATCTATTAATCATTTCCTCACCTTACACAAAATGTGCCTTTCTTTCTTCTAATGGCAATACTATCATACTGTATTTTTTGTGTCAATACATTTCACCTTATGGAAGTGCAAATTAAAATTTTCACTTCCTAATTATACATCCAACCATTACGAAATTCAATCTTTCACAACCTCTTTACAACCACAACCACAGCACTCCAGCAAACGCAGGAGCACCATACCGTAAAACGCTTATGTGTAAATCAACTCCGTTCCTACAACTTCCCTCACACAAGCCTGAATATTATTCATTCTTCCAATCCATTCGTAGGGATTATCTTTCTTTAATTGTTCCGTCACATCTTGTCTGTCGGCATATTCCTTTACCAGTCGAAGAAACATATCCTCTGCTTGCTTATCGACTTCTGCAAGATAACTATGCAGCTTTCCGCTTGTCAGCAGGTTCATATATAACACTTTATAGTGTTCCTTTAAATGCCTTGCATGTCGTTTCCCCCATAAACCAATCGGCTCTATTTCTTCTTCGGCTGGTACTGTGATGTTCGGCAATAAATAATCACCCACCTGTCTATAAGTTCCGCCCATTTCTTCAAAAATTGTCTTTGTCATTTTCCTTTTCCTCCTGTGATTTTTGTCTATCGTGATCGTGTATTATCACGCTTGCGACCTTTAACTGTTCTTGCCTGCTCCAACAAATCATCTATCTGTTTGCGACCAAAAACCTTACGGAGCAGGCTGTAATCTTTATTTTCTGCTTTTAGGATTTTGTTTTCTTCGGTCAATCTTTCATTGACTTTCTCCAAACGCTGATTGGTGCGGTATAACTGTGCATTCGCTGTATTCAGCCTATGATAGTTGTCCCACCCCTCAAAGCAGCGGGCAAGCACCGTTTTGACAAGTTGCTTCAATTTCCTTACAACCGGCTCTGCCATTTTGGTTTTATATGCCTTTGCAGTCATAAATTTCTCTGGTTCTGGCAACTGATATTTCGGTGCAGTATCAAGCTCTATTTCAAGATTTGACAGCTCGTCTTTTGCCTTATCATAGTTCAATACTCGTTCCGACAACACATCAAATTCAATCTGTTTCTGCTCGATTTTCGCACCTAATGCCGCCACTTCTTTTTCTCTTTCCTGCTTTTTATAATCCAAAACAGAAAGATGTTTTTCGTGTGTGCCTAAATGTTCCCACTCAATCCCATAACGTTCCATCACCGCCGCAAGCTGTTCTTTTTCGGACTGTATCCATTGCGACCACTCCGTATCGCCACGACTGCCGCCCTTAAAACCTTGCGTTGCAAGAGCCTGCTTTAGTGACACTCTTGTATCAAGTCCACGCTTGCTGCCTGTGGTAAAAGGTACAAAATCTATGTGCAGATGTGGTGTAGCTTCATCCATATGCAGATGAGCCGAGAACACCCGAAGCTGTGGATTTCGCTCCTGAAAACCCTGATAGTATTCATCTAAAATCTGCTTTGCCAGTTCTCCGTTTTCCGTATCGGCGTTCATATTTCCCTTACCGCCCACCTGTAAAATGATTTCGTGGAACGGTTTTTCCTGCTTGGAACTTCGGATTTTTTCATAATAATCTTTTATCTTTCGGTCTGACCTTATCTGCTTGGCATTGTATCTTTCCAATGCTTCATCAAACAATTCGTGATAAACTGTCTTTATATTTTCATTGCAGTAGTCGATATTGAGATGAGTACGAGTTCCGTCTACATTTTCTGCTCGGAACTTTCGGCTATTGTGATTGACCGAGCCTTTACCGACCATTGCACTTATCGTTCTCTGCATTTTTTCATCTCCCATCTGTAAATTTCAACATTCTCAGGTTTTGTTACTTTTGTCAAAAGTAACGCAAAAGCACTTTTGACGGGTACACCCATCAAAAATGCGACCTGTAAACAGGTTTTGCGTTCTCCGAAGGCTCTCCGAGGGGTGAGCGTGTGCCGGTGGCACACACGCCTGCGAACCGACCGAGCCAGCAGGCGAGACCAAAGAGCCGCCTTTGAAAAGGCACTCTCTGCACACTCCCCTAAACTTTATCCGGTGTCAAAGTGTGACGATGGTGACAATGTTTTTCACAGCGTGCTGCTCTCAAAAACATTGACACCTTTGACACCGTTTGTCACGCCGTCTGCTCGGTTTCTTTCCAAAGTGAAACCTTTCTTCCGTCGTGTGTGCGGCTGTTCTGATAACGGATACCGTAATCACGAAACAGCCTGCTTGCGTTGATACTGAGCCTTAAAGAAAGTACATTCGGCTTTATATCCACCGCAAGCCTTTCGCAAAGTTCCGAAGCAGTTCCTTCCCATCTGTCACTTTCCGAAAAGAGCGTATCCGCTATCTTCTCAAGCAGAGGTTCGGGCGGTTCTTTCCACATCTCCGTTTCCGATTTTGCAAAGTTCCACACCAATCGCTCGCTGTCCCTTACAAGATGGATTTTCATATCCTGCTGGTCTCTGCCAGCAACATCAAGTGTGGCATTGTTGGAAGTACGCTTGTCCTTACTGAGAACAAATGCACCGTCTGCCGCACCCATCAGACCATTCGTGCCTGAAATCATATCGAATATATCTTCCGATTTTTGTTTGCGTGTATGATGAACAATAAGCATTGAAACCTTGTAACTGTCTGCCAACGCTTTCAGCCTTGCCACAACATCATAATCACTTGCGTAGCTGTAATCTGCTCCGCCTGCTTCACGCACACGCTTTAAGGTGTCTATGATAATCAAGCCTGTGTCTGGGTGTTCCCTCATAAACCCTCTTATCTGTTCTTCCAGTCCGCCATTGACCGTTTTACATTCCGTTGCGAAATACAGATTGCCTGTCTCCTTTGCACCGAACATCTGAAACAATCGCTTCTGCAAACGTGGGTAATCATCTTCAAGGGCAAAATAAAGCACCGTTGCCTTACGCACCTTATACTCCCAAAGCGGTGTGCCTGTGCTGATATGATAGGCAAGCTGTGCCATCATAAAGCTCTTTCCCACTTTCGGGGAACCTACGAAAAGGTAAGTTCCCCTTTGGAGCAGACCGTCGATAAGTGGTGTCTGAACCTCAAACACCGTATCATACAGCGTTGTCATTGATACTGTTTTCAGATAGGAAGGGTCTAACTGTCTGAGTATTTCCCTTTGCATTTCTTCAAAAGATTGCTCGTACCCCTTGAAATCCGTATCCTGATTGACTATACTATTGTCAGTACATTTGGAAAGTGACTGTTCCGCATCTGTTGCCGCAGATACATTTGGAATAGTCATTTCTTTTTTATTCTCCATTCGCATCCTCTCCTTTCAAACCGCCGAGAATAATGGAAATCAGTTCTATTACACTCAGCAGTTCATCATCCACACCTTTTCCTGCTTCAATCCTTTTCAGTTCCGCAAGGACTGTGGCAAATTCCGTTTTCAACGCCTTATACACTCTCGGATTGCCCTGTACCACCACATCCTGATTTAAGCAACGGCGGTAACAATACTCCTGTTTTGGCAATCCTGATAGAGCTACAGCTCTGTTAATGAGTTCGTTTTCTTCGGGCGATACTCGAAACCCTACTGTGATATTCCTCCAACGATTTTTGTTATCTCTGTTCTTAGCTGACATTTTCAAAATCTCCTTTCCCTAAATCATCTAATTTTTCTGCCATCTCAATCTGCTTTGACGGAAAGAGGTGTGCGTACTGATAAGTAATATCAATACTTTCGTGACCAACTCGGTCAGCAATCGCCACCGCAGAAAAGCCCATATCAATCAAGAGTGAAATGTGGCTGTGACGGAGATCGTGAATGCGGATACGCTTCAC
>OGZG01003233.1_pt1 | contig 10055 bp, 8 predicted proteins | sample 1576781 | NCBI WGS metagenome assembly OGZG01 (sample SAMEA3541502, study PRJEB24748) | human gut metagenome | biome: human gut; feature: human-associated habitat; material: faeces | place: China | collected 2012 | reverse complement strand
CCTTCTCGATATGGGTGACGAGTTTGGCACAATGTCGGATGCCATCCGTGCATTAATACATCCAGCATTCGTTTTCACACATCGGATTTGGTTGAGAAAGTGCTTCCTGCGGTGAATCATGAATTTATAAAGGTGAAGCTATAACAAAAGAAAGATCAAGGCAAAATATTTAACGATTTATTCTAAGAGTGATATGGAGGCAACGCTTGTTACGACAGCGCTGCCTCCTTTTTAGAAAACTTATTCTTTTAAATACCAAACATTTCCTTGCAAATTGTCTTTCCACATGTTGTTTTGAAAATGGTATGATAAGCTTTTAAAGTAGCCGCTTTCGATAAATCGCTTTCCATAATATTAACAAGAAAATCAGCTTCTACCAATATCTGATAATCAATTCCGTCAATATTGTCGTATGTATGATGATGTGCGATCAAATATTGAACTCGATCAGATACGTCTTTGTCAAATCCTAATTTTTCAAGCAGCTTTTTTGCTATTGCAGGGCCTTCTTTTTCCTGTAATTTTCCATTGCAATTTCCATATTTTTCTTCACAAACATGGATTCCAATGTCATGTGTCAAAGCAGCCGTTTCAATGATAAACAAGCATTTCTTATCTACATTTTCTGTTTCAGCAATTAACTTTGCATAACTATGTACTTTGCAGAAATGCTGAATCCGTTTTGCGTCGTTGCTATATAATTCAATCATTGCCAGGTGCAATTTATTTATCATTTTGAGTATTTCTCCTCATAAGTGTTTTTTGTCAATCAGCGCGCGATCTTAAAAGCATAAAATTCGCCAGGATGAACCAGTACGGAAGCTATCCATTCCTTTTCATCCCATTGCTGATGGTGACAGAAGGTTTCGATAAAGTTTCCAATTGGTTTTCCACTTAGTTCTGTCAGATGACATGCCGGTGAAAGCAGATGAATTGAAATACGTTCTGGGAGTGCATTGCTTCCAGCATAGCAGTATAATACAAATGTATCATTGTTGTATTGGAACAGGGAGACATTTCTGCCACTGATATATAAGCCATGGGAAGCAAATGGGCGGCGGATCATATCCATTACTGGAATTGGAAGCTTAGCGAAGTCAGCGAAGCAGTCTGGCGCAGCGAGTGTAAAAAGCTTTCCTTTGCCGTAAGTATCAAGGAGCAAAATGGAACTGTGGCTGTCGCCAGAGCCAGCGTTTACGTAAGACCAGGAGGCATTGTTTGAAAACTGTAGTTCATCAAAAGTTACTGGCTGCTGATTTTCATAAAAGCCGGCGAAATCGTCAGTTACATGGTAGCGATTGGCTGTAAGTTTTCTGCCTGTAAATCGCACGGAACTAAACTGCGCCCATTGTGCTGTTGGAATATGAGAGGCAAAACCAGTCGTCACAACGGCGGTACCACCATTTCGAAGAAAAGCTTCTAATTTCTGTAAAATATCAGGATCTTTTAACGCAGCCTGCGTCAGGAAAACGTTTTCAGCGTTAGTCGGAAAATCTGGTACAGGTTCGAAAGGAATTCCATGCATGCCGAGATGATCTTCAATATGATTTTCACCATCAGAAGCATAAGGAAGATAAACTGGTGTTCCGCAAGGTGTTCCAACCTGATTGAGAATGCGATCAAGTTTGCTAAGCTGCATGCCAAGTGGTGTTACAAGACGGTTTTCAAACAGATCTCCCCACTGGAATAGTGTGATTTCTTGTGGACGTGAGAGTGCAGTCAAATAGCCTTGCTCTAGATAACAGTCTATTGGCCAACAGGAGTATGTATCGAACCAACCGCCTCCATTTCTGCCCGGTGCTACGTGCTCCATGTAACGCATAATAGAATAGCTTAAATATCGTGGCAGATGCTGATCCGTGTGTGCAGTGTTTCGAGTTTCTGTTCCAGTATAGATTTTGTCAAACATAGACGGCTGAATTTTTGGAACGTAACCTGTTTCATGGTATGATTCACGCCAGTTTGGATATTTGATGGTAACTTTTACAGATGGATTTGCAAGTTTCGCAGGCTTTAAAACGAGATTTTCCGCTACGTCAATCATTTTATTTGAACGAAACTCTGCCCAGGCAAGATTGAAACCGGCAAGTGGACTTTCTTGTAGTCCAGACGGGCCAGGGTATTGTTCTGTTCGGCACGTAGCAGTGAGGCGTTGATGGTGAGGGTGGCGTTCCACAGCTCCTCGAAGTTCAGGGAGGCGGTCACGTTGATGAGGCTGTCTTGTATGATAAACGGCTGGTCTACATCTTTGTTTGCCATGAGTTCGTTCAGCTGGATACGTGAGGTGTGCAGCAGTTCCTGCTGTTTCATGTATTGGGCACTGTCGGCATTGAAGTCCACTTTGGCCTGCTGGTAGTCCAGGCGCGAGAAGTTACCGATGTGGTAACGCTCTTCCACAATGCGCAGGCGCTCTTTGGATAGCGATACGGCATAACGGAAGTTCTTCAAGCGGATTTTTTGCTGCACATAGTTATAGTATTCGGCGGCTATGTTGGCTATCAGGTCCTCGATGGCGATGCGCGTATTGGTCTCGCCTTGGCGTTCCAGCTCCTTGAGCCGTTGGTAGTTGGCGGTAATGTTGAAACCGTCGAAGATGGTCCAGTTCAGGTTGATGCCTGCATCGAGAGTTTGGTCAAACACTCCGTTGTCCTTGGTTGTCTCTCCGGTGGCTCGGGCTTTGGTCTCGGTATTGTCTATGGTTCCCTTGTAGCCGGCGGAGAGGCCCAGTGTGGGCAGGTAGCCCGCATTGCCCAGTGTGGCGTTGTTCTTGCTGACCTGCTCTTCATTGCGGACAATGCGCAGGGAGTAGTTGTTCAGCAATCCTTGCTCCAGGCAGGACTTCAAGGTGTAGGTAGGCGCAGGCTGTGCATAAAGGCCCAGCGCTGTGCAGGCAGTGGCTATGAAAATTAAAACAATGCGTTTCATTCGGTCTTCAGTTTACTTCGGTTCGTTGATACATAACTATATATGGCAGGCACGATGTACATCGTCAGCAGTGTGGAGATGAGCATGCCGCCTACGACGGCAGTACCCATGGCGATGCGCTGGTTGCAGCCTTCGCCGGTGGCGTAGGCAAGCGGTATCAATCCCAGGATGGTGGAGGCACTCGTCATCAGGATGGGGCGCAGACGTTGCAGGGAGGCGTCCTTGATGGCTCGCATCTTGTCTTCACCCGCTTCCTGCTTCTGATTGGCAAATTCCACAATCAGAATACCGTTCTTTGCTACCAGACCAATCAGCATGATGATGCCAATCTGGCTGAATATATTCATCGTGATGTCTCCGAAATACATGAATACCAGCGCGCCGGCAATGGCGAGAGGCACCGTCAGCATGATAATCAGCGGGTCTTTGAAGCTCTCGAACTGGGCGGCCAGAATCAGGTAAATCAGCACGATGGCAAGGATGAAGGCGAACAGCAGACTGGAGGAGCTTTCGCGATACTCCTTGGAGTCTCCGGTCAGTGCGGTACGGAAGGTCTCGTCCAGTGTCTCCTTGGCAATCTTGTCCATTTCGTCCAGTCCTTGCCCGATGGTCTTCCCGTCGGCAAGCCCCGCGGAGATGGTGGCGGACACGAAACGGTTGTAACGGTACAGTTTCGGAGGGGCGATACCGCCGGTCAGCTCTATCAGGTTGTCCAGCTGCACCATGTTCCCGTTGTCGCTTCGGATATAGATACCTTTCAGGTCGGCGGGCTTGTTGCGTTGCTGGCGGTTGATTTCGCCCAATATCTCGTATTGCTTTCCGTTCATGTAGAAGTAGCCCATACGCTGTCCGCTCAAGCCGTATTGCAGAGTTTGGGCAATGTTCTTGGTGCTTACGCCCATGATACTCGCCTTGTCACGGTTGATGTTGATGCGCGCTTCAGGCTTGCTGAACTTCAGGTTTACGTCTGCCATCTGGAATACCGGATTTTCGTAGACCTTCGTCATGAACTTGGGGAGCACCTCCTGCAATTTCTCGATATTGGTTGCCTGCAATACATACTGCACGGGCATACCGCCGCGCCGTCCTCCGAATGAGGAGGACTGCTGTACGAAAGAGCGTGCCATGGTCTTTTTCTGCACTGCCTTCGACAACTTTTCGGCAACTTCCATCTGGGTATAGTCACGGTCTTTCATGTCTTTCAGTGTGATACGTACGTTACCGCTACCACTGGATACACGCGCTGTTACCGCTTCTGCATCCGGGATAATGGAGTCCACCAGATGATTGATGTCTTCGGTATAGTCGCGGATATATTCGTAAGTCACTCCTTCGGCACCCATTGTATTGATACTGATTTGCGAACGGTCCTCCAATGGCGCCATTTCAGCCGGGATAGTATTCCAAAGGACTCCGATAAGCAGGATGGTGACGATGGTGAAGGGCAGGGCAATCCAGCGCCGTTTCAGGAAGGCGGCCAGTGACTGGCTGTATACCCGGTTCATCCCTTCGAAGAAAGGTTCGGTCTTGCGATAGAACCAGCTCTGCTGTTCCCTTTTGATTAAAAGTTTGGTGGCAAGCATCGGCGTAAAAGTCAATGCGGCGAAGGAGGAGATAATCACCGAACCGGAGACCACGATACTGAATTCGCGGAACAGTCGTCCTGTCGTACCGTCCATGAATACAATAGGGAAGAATACCGCCACCAGCGTAATGGTAGTGGAGATGACGGCAAAGAAAATCTCCTTGGCTCCTTCTATGCCGGCTTCTTTCGGGGGCATCCCTTTCTCGATGCGGACATAAATGTTCTCCGTCATCACGATGGCGTCGTCCACCACCAAGCCCACGGCAAGCACCACGGCAAGCATGGAGAGCACATTGATGGAGAAACCGGCCAGATACATGACGAAGAAAGCTCCAATCAGCGAAACGGGGATTACAATACATGGCACAAGCGTCACACGCCAATCGCGCAAGAAGAGGAAAATGATGATGATAACCAGTACAAAGGCCTCATACACCGTCTGCTTCACCTCGTCGATAGAAGCGCGGATAAACTTGGTATTGTCAAAACCGTAGTTGTAATGAACATCTTCGGGAAGGTCTTTCTTCATCTTCTCCATGCGGTCATATACGGCGTTGGCTATTTCAATGTGGTTGGCACCCGGCTGCGGAATTACTACGACACCTACCATGGGCACACCGTTCATCTTCATATAACTTTTGATGTCGGCTGGTCCCAGTTCGGCACGTCCAATGTCGCTGAAGCGGACAATACGGTTACCGTCTTCCTTCAGGATAAGATTGTTGAACTCTTCGGCTGTATGCATCAGACCCAACGTACGGATGGTGAGCTCGGTAGTGTTTCCTTCGATACTTCCGGAAGGGAGCTCTACGTTTTCGTTGTCCACCGCATTCTTTACATCCAGAGGAGTGATTCCATAGCCGGACATCTTGATGGGGTCCAGCCAAAGCCGCATGGAATAGCGCTTTTCTCCCCAGATACTTACACTACTTACATCTGAAATAGTCTGAAGCTGCTCCTTGACAGTCAGGTCGGCTATTTCACTGAGCTCCAGTAGGGAACGTTTGTCACTTTGGAGGGCAACCATCAGGATAGGGGTGGCGTCCGCATCGGCTTTTGATACGGTAGGCGGGTCACAGTCACGAGGCAGATAGCGCTGTGCACGCGACACTTTATCACGTACGTCGTTGGCGGCGGTTTCCAGGTCAACGGAAAGCTCAAACTCTACTGTAATGCGTGATGAGCCTTGCTGGCTGACACTGGAGAGGGAGCGTATGCCGGGAATACCGTTGATGTTCTGCTCCAGAGGCTCCGTTATCTGGTTCTCGATGACATCGGCGTTGGCACCCGGATAGGAGCAGGATACTGATATGATGGGATTGTCTACAGACGGGTACTCGCGTACACCCAGATAATTGTAGCCGATGAAGCCAAACAGCAGGATTATCAGGGTAAGTACTGTCGAGAGTACCGGTCGCCGTATACTTAATTCGGATATATTCATTCTTTACAATTGATAATTAACGGTTGATAATTGACAGTTGTCAATTGATATTGTCCAGTGTTACCGGTAGTCCGGTACGGAGTTGCAGGGTTCCCGAGGTGATGATGGTATCTCCTGCCTGCAAGCCTTGCAATACTTGTACTTCCGCTTCCGTACGGATTCCCGTAGTAATCTCTACCGGCTGGGCTTTTCCCGACTTATAGAGGAATATCTTGTCTTTTCCCATTTCCGGCACAATGGCTTCGGACGGTACGGCAAGGGCGTCCTGAATTTCATCCTTGTTCAGCTTGATGCTGGCATAGCGGCCCGGAAGCACAGCTCCGTTGGCATTGGGATAAAGTGCACGGATTGTCAGGGTATGGGTAGTAGGGTCTATCTTTGATTCGCGTGCATAAACCGTGGCGTGGAAGGTATTTAGCTTTCCTTCGAGAGTGAAGTCCAGTCCGGCGCCGGTCTTTACGTCATTGGCATACCGCTCGGGTACGGCAAATTCCACCTTCAACGGCGAAATCTTGGTGAGTTTGGCTACAATGGTTGTAGGGGAAGCGTAAGTACCCACACTGACTTGGCGCAGACCGATGACACCGTCGAAAGGAGCACGCAGCTCAGTTTGTGCGATGTTCGATTCTATCAGGTCAATGTCGGCATTCAGGGTGGCCAGCTCGGTCTTTACTTGTTCGTAGGCTTCTTTACTGACCGCATCCCTTTCCAGCAGGGCGTTCTGGCGAAACACGCGGTCTTCTGCCAACTTTAATTGGGAGACGAGGCGTTGCAATTGTGCTTGCAGCGGCCGGTCATTAACTTTGGCAAGTAATTGTCCTTTCTTGACGAAGCTGCCTTCTTCAAAATTTATCTCTATGATTTTGCCAGATGTCTCGAAAGAAAGGTCCACTTCCTCATCCGGCAGCAGGCTGCCGCTGATTTGTATTTCATCCTTCAGCAGTTGCGGTTTGATTATTTTTGCGTTTACGTTTAGAATTTTCTTACCGCTACGTTGACCGGTCATCACCTTGTCTGCAGCGGCTAATTCTTCATTCTCTTTAGGTAATTGGGAGTAGATTCCTCCTCCAATCAGTCCGGCACCAATCACGATAATGATGCCCCATTTAACTCTCTTATTCATGTTGTAGTATTAGTAGTAATAAAATCAGCCTTAGATTAGACTACGGGAAAAGAGAATAGTTTAAAAGATAAAGAGTTAAAAAGTGTAAGAATATGGATTGGAAAGGTGATAAAATGACAAATCAGTAAGCAGCCCGGTATTTTCCCTCCTCCTTGTCCTCCAGCATGTTCAGATAAGAAGCGTAACGGGATTCGCTGATATAGTGCTTCTCGACAGCCTCGCGTACAGCGCATCCGGGTTCGTGGCGGTGGGTACAGTTGCCGTAACGGCAGTCGGCAGATACCTTGAATATTTCCGGGAAGTAGTGGCCTATCTCTTCTTCTTCCATATCGAATGTTCCGAAACCTTTGATGCCCGGAGTGTCAATGATATATCCGTTGCCCGGAACCGGGAACATTTCTGAGAAGGTAGTGGTGTGCATACCTTTATTATGATAGGTGGATATCTCTCCGGTTTTAATCTCTATATCGGGCAGTATTGCCTTGATGAGTGTCGATTTCCCTACTCCGGAATGTCCGGAAAAGAGGGTTATGCGTCCTTTGAGTTCTTTCTCGATAGTGTCGATGCCTTCCCCTTTTCTGGCAGAAACCTTGAAACAAGGATAGCCGATGGTGGTGTAAAGGTTGATGAGACTGTCCAGATAGTGCAGTTCCTCTTCATTGTAGGCATCCACTTTGTTGAATATAATCTTGACGGGAACACGGTATGCCTCGGCAGAGGCGAGAAAACGGTCTATAAAGGTAGTGGAGGTCTCGGGATAGTTCACCGTCACTATGAGCATGCACTGGTCGAGGTTGGCAGCAAGAATGTGCGATTGCTTGGAAAGGTTGGAGGCGCGGCGGATGATGTAATTCTTCCGGTCCTCTATCTCGCTGATAAAGGCCGTACCTTCTTGGTTCAGTATGATGTTCACATAATCGCCTACAGCCACGGGATTAGTGCTTCGTATGCCTTTCAGCCGGAAGTTCCCTTTGATTTTACATTCAATCTCCCTTCCGTCGTCAGTCCGTACCAAGTACCAACTTCCGGTGTTTTTTATAACGAGTCCCCTCAAAATAATTGAAAGTTGAAAGTTGAAAGTTGAAAATGGAAGGTTGAAAGGCTTCTATACTTGGTATATCGGTTTATTTTCAACTTTCCATTTTCCGTTTTCAACTTAATTAAACGGTCATGATTTCTTTATCCTTTGCAGCCAGCATGTCATCAATCTGCTTGATGAACTTGTCGTGAATCTTCTGCAGCTTTTCTTCACCGCCTTTCTGGGCGTCTTCGGCCAGTCCGTCCTTTACGGATTTCTTCAAGGCGTCGATGGCATCACGGCGTGCATTACGTACACTTACCTTGGCAGTTTCTCCTTCTCCCTTACACTGTTTGGCAAGTTGTTTACGGCGTTCTTCCGTCAGTGGCGGGATGCCGATACGGATAATCTCACCATTGTTTTCGGGCATGATGCCGAGACTGGAGTCAATGATGGCCTTTTCAATGACGCGGAACATGCTCTTATCCCATGGCTTGATGGCAATGCTGCGTGCGTCCGGAGTGGTTACGGCTGCCACATTGTTGATAGGAACCATACTTCCATAAGAATCCACACGGATACCGTCCAGCAAACGGATATCGGCTTTTCCGGCGCGGATATGAGCCAGTGCCTCGTCCAGATACATGATGGCCATGTCCATACTTTCTTGCGCTTCGTCTAAGATGTCTTTTACGTCTCTCATATTATTTTCGTTTTGAAATAGCTTTGATTTGAAACTTTGCAAATATAATTATTAAATTGAAAATTGAGAATTAAGAATTAAATAACATTCATTTTTTATTCTCCATTTTCCATTCAATTGTGCACCAGTGTACCGATTTCTTCTCCTTGCATCACTTTTTTCAGATTACCCACTGTGTCCATGTCAAAAACGATGATGGGCAGGTTATTCTCTTTGCACATGCAGGTGGCAGTGAGGTCCATCACTTTTAAACCGCGCTTCAGCACTTCGTCGTAGGTGATGTCGTGGAACTTCGTGGCTGTCGGGTCCTTCTCCGGGTCGGCGGTGTAGATGCCGTCCACACGGGTACCTTTCAGCATGACATCCGCCTCAATCTCGATGCCGCGCAGACTGGAACCGGTATCGGTAGTGAAGAACGGATTGCCTGTACCGGCGGACATGATGACTACTTCGCCTGCTTCCATACATTCGATGGCACGCCATTTATTGTAGAATTCACCGATGGGTTCCATACGTACGGCAGTCAGCACGCGGGCCTTCACGCCGGCAGCTACCAGAGCCGAACTGAGTGCAAGGCTGTTGATGACGGTTGCCAGCATTCCCATCTGGTCGCCTTTCACACGGTCGAACCCTTTGTTGGCACCGCTCAATCCGCGGAAAATGTTTCCACCGCCTATCACGATGCCTATTTGTACTCCCAATTCGTGGATTTCTTTGATTTGAGCTGCGTACTCGGCAAGGCGTTTCTCGTCTCCTGTTTGAGAATTCACCTGATAGCTAATTTTCTGTGCCGAAACAAATGTACCCATCATTCCGAAAAACAGAAAGCCACAAAACTTAGGTAACATCTTCTTTACTTTTTCCATTTTGTTTTTTTAAAGTATCTTTAAATTTTTTGAATTGTTTGTTATATTAGTGCAATTATTGTCGTTTTTCTGTGTAATGGGAAACTCCGGATCCCTCAGTGGCTTCCTGCTCATAACGGCTCCGGATCGTCTCCACCAGAATGTCCAACAGGTACTTCTCGCATTCGGAAATCACGTGTCCCTTCCGGTACACCAGCACCAGGCTGGACTGATAGGACTCCCGGTTGATCAGAAAATACCGCACATGCTCAAACTTCTGCATATCCGAAATGTAGCCGAGACGGTTAAATCCGATTCCCAGTCCCTGGTTTACCATGCTCAGGATCATGCCCTTACCCGATTTTGGATAAGGAGAAGTGATACCACGGATATTCAACTTGGGGGTAGAACC
>OGZG01003232.1_pt1 | contig 10056 bp, 9 predicted proteins | sample 1576781 | NCBI WGS metagenome assembly OGZG01 (sample SAMEA3541502, study PRJEB24748) | human gut metagenome | biome: human gut; feature: human-associated habitat; material: faeces | place: China | collected 2012 | reverse complement strand
CTGCGACCTCCTGGTCCCAAACCAGGCGCTCTAGCCAAGCTGAGCCACACCCCGTTATGTATCAGAACCACCAGTAGTTCTCTCGAACTCTCTTGTGTTCCGCAACGCAAGAGTTATTATATATGATGGTTCCAATAATGTCAACTGTTTTTTTGAATTTTTTTTATTTTTTTATTTTCCGTGAATTTTTGCTCAGAATCTGCATTTTATCATCCAGACTCAAACTGAACATTCGTGAAACCCGGCGCATGATTCTTGCCAGTCGATTACGCACAGCATGTGCGCAGACCTACTGCATAGTTACAACTATTCGGTACCTTCATAGTTACAAATATTCTTTTTACAGATTACAGATACTTCTGCTGATAATCCATCTTTCCGTCAGCATCTACATGGATGATCATATAAGACGGCCTCCGGCCTTCCTGTCTGGGGTAAGATAGACTGCCAGGGTTTAATACTGTCACTCCATCGATCACGTCTAAAAATGGTCTGTGGGTGTGACCATACATGGCAATGTCACATCCACGGCTTTTTGCTTCATCCACCAGTCCCTCCGGTCCCATGGAAACACCGTAGTAATGGCCATGGGTGATAAATGCCTTATGACCTGCGATATCGATCTCCCGCTCCCGGTCCAGTCTGGAGAAGAAATCATTATTCCCCAGTACCATCTCCATCCGGCATTCTGGATTAACCCAGTCTGGAATAAAATGCTCGCTTCCTTCTGCATCGCCCAGATGGATCAGCATGTCCAGCGGACATTCCTCAGATAACACCAGTTTTAAATTATCATCCTTTCTGTGTGTGTCGCTGACAACCAGAATCTTCATTTGATTTCTCCCTTACAGTCTTTCTCTTAATTTGATCTTCATAGCCTCCAGAGCTTTTCCTCTGTGACTGATCTCATTTTTCTTTTCAATAGGAATCTCCGCGGAAGTCACTCCATATTCCGGCAGATAAAAGATCGGATCATAGCCAAATCCGCCATTTCCCGCTGGTTCATGGGCGATCAGCCCTTCTATTGTTCCTTCTGTCACCAGTTCGCTGCCATCAGGTAAAACCGCAGCGATGGCGCTGACGAAGCGGGCAGTCCGTTCTTCCTCTTTCGCATCTGCCAGACGGTCAATGATCGCCTGATTCTTGATCTCATAGGAAGTGTCTTCTCCTAAATATCTGGCAGAATAAACTCCCGGTTCACCGCCAATATAATCTACTGCCAGCCCGGAATCATCTGCTAAAACGATACCGCCTGTCTGCTTCCACACTGCCATTGCCTTGATCTTTGCATTTTCAGCAAATGTTTTTCCATCCTCCACAATATCCAGATCAACTCCTGCTTCCTTCATAGAAAGCACCGGAAGTCCCAGATCAGAAAGGATTGCGCGGATCTCCCGCATTTTTCCTGCATTTCCAGTTGCAAATATGATTTTCTTTTCCATGTTATCACCTTTTCATATGGATATCAGCTTCTATTTTTCTGTATGAGTATATACTTTCAGGCACAGATTGCACTTCTGGGTCTCTTCTACATGTTCCCAGAGCGAACCGTTGTGGCTTAAATAACCTTCACCGTCTGTCAGGTCCACCTGGGCAATGCCATCTCCTGCATCATACTCAATGGCCACTGGATGAACAGTATCCAGTGTTTTTATTTCCACTATTATAGCAAATTTTTCCCCCTGGTCCAATACTATTTTTTCATTAAAAGGGATCGTATAATAACCGGCATATTCCATTTTTCCTTCTGCCAACAATATCCGCTTATTTAAAGCCATTTCCATCATATGATCCTGATGAAGTTTTTCTTTTCCTGTACTGTCCCTGTCCGGCAGATTTCTGGCTGCATAGATCTTATACTCTGTGCCAGCCCCTGTTGCATAAAAACCGGCTGCTGCCAGTTCTTCCTTGGTTTTTGTTTTGTAAGCATTGGCAAACCAGGCCGTGTCTTCCCCATATCCGATCTGTCCTACCCATCCACACAGATCACTTTGATAAATGTTGTCATAATTGTCTGTAGGCTCAATTCCCGTGTATACAATATTATGGACCCCGATATTCGTATCATAATAGGACACGTAAAAATAGCCCTGGTCACCAAAGTTCTCGCCCCAGCTGTTGGTACAGATAAAAGCGCCGTCCCCTTCCAGCTCCATATTGAAGTTTTCTTTTGGATAATCATCATCCCAGCCTACGATCACAGAATCATGGTTGGGCTTTTCCGTACCGATATAACAATAGGAATTGGTATCACGATTGTAATAAACAGACTCGCTTTCATAATCCCGCATGGACGTATAAAGGGAACTTTGCACACCGCCTTCCAGATAAACTGCTTTTTTGATCGCTTCGTAATCTTTTGACGGCAGTATCTGTATCTCCTGGACATGTTCCCTGGCTTTTAAACCATCTGGCGAGAAACCATCTCCATAAGGATCTTCCGACTCCCATACAGGGCCTTCCCAGGAAAGCAGATACGCCATAGACATGGTGTATTCTCCCCCCTCATCCTGTCCCAGGAGAAAATGATTGTGCATGGACATGTGATCCACTGAAAACGTCTCTTTCTGTTTGGGCAGCAGGGTAGACTCTAAAGCAGTAAGGGAAGCAAAGGCCCAGCAGGTGCCTAAAGAGCCCTGATTTCCGATTTTTGGTGCTCTTTCATGCTCTCTGTAGTCATAAGAAGAAGGCAGATCTACATTGGAAGGCCATTCCCGGTTCCAGATCTCAGGTACTGTTTTCCCAGTTCCGGACGTCTTTGTCTCCTCTGTATCATCTGTCTTTTCTGTACTGCCAGTTATTTCCCCGTTTTCGGCATCTTCCCCCTTTGTTTTTTCTTCGGTCTGGTCATTGGATCTGGAAGTCTCACTTTCTGCAGGAAGAGGCATTTCCCCATTTTGCAACGTACCGCAGCCTGTAAGAAGGACTGCGCACAATATTCCAGACAAAGCCGTTCCCGCAAACGTGGAAACGGCTTTTTTCAACTGCATTTTTATTCTTTTTTTAATCAACGTTTCGGTTCTCCTGACTGCGTTTTGGCGGTCTGGGACCCATGAACTGATAGAAATAGGTTTTTAACATACCATTGTAGATCTTGCGGTTTTTGTCTGCCTTGCGGCCAATGTATTTCTCTGCATCCTCATAAGAGGTGATCAGATACATGGACCAGGCATCCAATGCTGCAAAACGCTCACCGATCTCTGTATACAGAGCAGGGAGGTTCTTTTTCTCTTCAATACGCTCGCCATAAGGCGGGTTGGAAATGATAAAACCATATTTCTTCGGATGGCTGAGAGCGTTTACCGGACGCTGCTGGAAATGGATCATGTGGTCCACCCCTGCAGACTGGGCATTGGCTCTGGCTGCTTTCACAATATCCCCGTCAATATCATAGCCCTGGATATCTACTTTTACTGTATCATCTAACAGGTCGTTTGCTTCGTCCATGGCTTCATACCAATATTTTCTCTTAATAATATTCTTCCAGTCCTCAGATAAGAAGGAACGGTTCATACCTGGTGCCATATTGGCTGCCATCATGGCTGCCTCAATCGGGAAAGTACCGCTTCCGCAAAATGGATCTACCAGAATACGGTCCTTGTTCCATGGAGTAAGCATGATCAGGGCTGCTGCCAGTGTTTCTGTAATAGGCGCCTTGCTGGTAAGAGTACGGTAGCCTCTTTTATGAAGGGAGTCACCACTGGTATCTATGCCGATGGTAACAATATCCTTATATAAGAACACACGCAGCGGGAATTTTGCCCCGTCCTCTGGAAACCAGGATACATGGTAATGCTCTTTCATCCGCTCTACCATGGCCTTTTTCATAATGGACTGGATATCGGAAGGGCTGAACAGCTTGCTTTTAATAGAAGAAGCCTTTGCAACCCAGAATTTTCCATCTTCCGGGATAAATTCTTCCCAGGCAATAGCTTTGGTTCCCTGAAACAGTTCCTCAAAGGTCTCTGCACGAAAACTGCCTGCTTTTAACAGGATACGCTCTGCAGTGCGTAAAAATACATTGGCACGGCAGATTGCTTCATCATCGCCAATAAAAGTAACTCTTCCATCTTCTACCTGGGAGATCTCATACCCCAGGTCCAGTATCTCTTTTTTTAATACAGCTTCCAGCCCAAAATGACAGGGTGCGATCAGTTCATAGGTCTGTTTCAATCCTTCGTCCTCACAGTTCTAAATTCATTCCATTTTAAGTTTCGTTTTCAGTTTCACATTATAAATGTTACGTTACCGTTCAGCATTTACAGCTTCAGTTCTTTTACTACTTCGCCGTCCAGGGAATAAATGGTAAATACACCATTTTCCAGGATCGCATAAGTATTTGGATTTCCGCCCTTAGGAATAGAAACGGAACCCGGATTTAATACGGTAATGGTTCCACATTCTGTTTCCACCTTTTCTGCTTTCAGCAGATGGGTATGTCCATGTACCAGGATATCTCCATCCTGCATAGGCGGCAGATGATCCTGATTAAATACGTGTCCATGGGTTGCGTAAAATGTCTTTCCGTCTAATACTAACAGCGCATAATCTGCCAGGATCGGGAACTGAAGTACCATCTGGTCTACTTCTGTATCACAGTTGCCACGAACAGCGTAGATCTGGTCCTTTAATGGATTTAACATGGCAATGACTTCTTTTGGTGCATACTCCTTTGGAAGATCATTTCTCGGGCCATGATAAAGGATGTCTCCTAAAATGACCATTCTGGATGCTTTTGTTTCTTTATAAATGTCTAACAGTCTGCGGCAATAGTACGCAGAACCGTGGATATCGGATGCGAATAAAATTTTCATGAAATTTCTCCTTCCATTCGTTAATGGTGCAAGAAAAACAAATGCCGCCTTACAGCGGCGCTTGTTTTTCTCCTGCCCCATTATCTTACAGCCCCAAACTACTATCTGTCAATGTATTTTCCTCTGTAATTCACCATTCCGCCTGCAAGGTCTGCCACCTCATATCCCATGCGCCACAGGTCCCGGCAGATGACCATGCTTTTGGCGCCTCTTTCACACAAGAATACGGTCATTTCTCCATAATTTATCTCCCCCATATGATCCCAGAACTCATCATAGGGAATATTTTCACTTCCACGGATCCGTTCTTCTTCATACAGCCATGGTTCCCTTAAGTCAATGATCCGCCGTACCCGCCCGATCTCTATCCACCGGTCAAATTCCCAGTAAGGAAGCATTGGAAAACCAGTCATATTTCCACCTTCTTTCCAGATATGCGAATATACGAACTATTTCAAAACGTTATAGACAAGTCTTCCTATTATCAATATATGCCCGTCCTGTCTGGTGGGTACAACCTGGGAGCAGTACATAAAAAACGGTCACTGAAAGTCTGTTCCTTTCAATGACCGTTTTCTTTCTGGTATCTGTACTCTTGCCAGTACTTACAGATCCAGGGATTTAATATTCAGTTTTATTTCTGCTATTATTCTTCATGTTATTCTTAGATGTGGTCCTGGTTGTGTTCTCGGTTTTATTTTCGGTCTTGTTTTTAGCCTTGTTCTCCTGGTTCATGTTGCTGCAGTCATCCATCTGGTTGCTGTAGCGGTTACTGTAATCATTGCTGTAGTCATTCTTTGCCATTTCAATACCTCCAAAAAGATATTTTTTTATATTAACTTCAAGTTACAGCTTTATTATGGCTGTATCCTGATGGTTTATACGTGGCTTTTGCAGAATTTTATTTTACAGTTCAGCCATGCGCTGGTTTGAATGAGAAAGTGTGTTGCAAGCCTGCTTGCATAAGCACTTTTTCATCCAAATCAGCATATGGTGGGACCACCAAGCTTCTTGTTTTCATGAATATGGAAACAAGAAGATGTCATGGCTGAACTGTAACGTAATTCCCACCTTTTTCCTGGGAATTTACTTGCATTTTCCCTGTATTTATATTATAACTAATGTGAGGCAACATGGTTTCCCTTAAACCATAGCCTCATCCTTATTAATTATTTATACTCCCCTTGAGAAAAGCCAGGATAGCTCCCCTATCCTGGCTTTTCTCCCGTTTATGAGACAAATTTCCCAACCTGCGAAAAAGGCCCTTCTGCCGCCGGCAGAAAGGCCTGTCTATTTTTCAATATCATTTTAATTCATTATCCCAGCACACTTACGATCTTCACCGGATTTTTGTAATTCCAGTTAGAAACCTTAATGCCTGTTGCTTCGGTAGAAGCATGTACGATCTTTCCATCTCCTATGTACATTGCTACATGATTAATACTCTTTCCGCTTCCGTAAAAAAGCAGATCTCCCGGCTGTATCTGGGACGCGCTGATTGCAGTTCCCTGGGAAGCCTGGCTGCCTGAAGAACGGCTTAAAGAAATACCTAAACCATGCTGATACACATAGCGGGTAAATCCGGAACAGTCTGTTCCTGTATGTGGGTCACTGCCGCCGTAACGGTACGGACCACCTACAAACTGAAGGGCATAACTTACAAGCTGCTGTCTTTTGTAGCTATTGGAGGACTCAATGGCTTCTTTCTGGACCTGTTCTATCTCGCCTGCTTCTGCTTCCTCTACCTCTGCATTTCCGGAAACTGGAAGATAACCTTCTGTATCATTTACACGGATCTTCATCCAGCCATTTCCAAGGTCTTCTAATACTTCAAAAACACTGCCTGCTTTGGCTGTGGTCAAAACATCTTCTCCATCTTTTGTCTTATTGATGTTTACACTTTCTGCTGTAATAGTCGCAATGTATGTTCCTGTTTTAAATCCAGGCCCGATGGCTGCCATGGAAGTCATCGGCACTGCTGTCATCAATATTCCACATACAAGTCCTGTTCTAACCAGTTTACCAAAAAAATTATGCATTCTCATCCCATCCTATTTGTTACGGTTTATGTTAAATAGTTGCTTTTAAATGTTACATAAATGTTACGTTAATTACATTTGTATTATATCACAGCTGAGAGCTTCGTCAATATTTTTATTTTTTTTTAATATTTATTAATATTTTTGACAGATTTCACAATTTCTTCACAAAAAAATCCCCGGTACCTTGCTGGCACCAGGGATTTGTAATGATCTGATTGAATGATCTAGCTTAAAACACTGACGATCTTCACCGGCTTACGGTAGTTATAAGGAGAAGTCTTAATACCGGTAGCTTCTGTTGAAGCATGAACGATCTGTCCATTTCCAATGTACATTGCTACGTGATTGATACCTGCATCATCGCCGTAGAAGATCAGATCTCCCGGCTGCATTTCCTCTTCTGAAACCTCAGTGCCATAGTTAGACTGCCCTTTGGAAGAATGAGGAAGACTAATGGAAGCAGTATTCTGCAAAATATATCTGGTAAAACCGGAGCAGTCTACTCCATTATTGGGGTCAACACCGCCAAATACATAGGTTCCGCCTACAAACTGAAGGGCAAATTCCACAGTCTGACGGCGCTGTCTGGCAGAAAGATCCACTGTTTCACGGTTTTTTTCTACAAGGGAAGCTTTTCCTGAAGTCTTAATATAACCTTCTCCGCTGCCTGTGCTGATCTTCACCCAGCCATTTCCCTGATTGGAGAGGACCTCATAGGTCTGTCCCCTTTTTACCTGTCCTACAGAACGGCTGTGTTCATTTGCGGAAAGATGTACTTCTACAGAAGGCGCTGCGATTGTCACCATATAAGAAGAGCGTGTCTGTACTTCTGCCCCTTTAGAAGCAGCCAGACTTTCTCCTAGATTTACAAAAAGAATACCTGATAAAAGAAAAAGACCTGCGGCAGCCTTTACCGCATGTCTCCGAAATAAAGTAAAATTCACGCTGAAAGTCTCCTAACTGTCGAAATAGAATTGTTACGGATTTGTTACGAACCAACAACGCAATTATATTATTTTTTCACAAAAATGTCAAGAATAAGACATGATTTATATACATAAATAGGCACTTTTTAAACCAAAAGTGCCTACTTACTTTATCGCAATCAATTGTAATCTTATCTTCCCGGTCCCTTAAACATCCAGAAGATCATTAAGATCAGAAGTACCGGCCAGATATAAGACAATACCCAGCCAGCCAGTCCTATGATCCCAAAGAACAGGCTCATAAGCAGGAAGATAATGAAAAATACGATCAGTCCTGCTGCCAGTCTCAGACTTCCGATGCAACTCCCGGTGGTGATATTAATGTAGAAGTTCGTGGTATCGGTACCGTTACTGCTGGCTCGGAACCTTTATACATTGTCGACGGAATACCGATGGAAGGCGGCCTGTCAGCAGTCAATCCTGATGATGTATCCAACATTCAGATTCTGAAAGATGCCGCTTCAACCGCTGTATATGGCTCGCGCGGTGCCAATGGTGTAATACTTATTACCACAAAGCGCGGTGAAAGTGCAAAACCAACAATAACCATTAATGCCGCAACCACCATAGCCCAAATACAACATAAGTTTGAATTGATGAACACAGCCCAATTGCTGGAATATTATAAAGATAAGAATCTGAATGAAAGATTCCGTTACACAACAAATCAAAATCAAGACTATTTTCCTTTCGACGAGAATCTCAATACAGACTGGCAAGATGCCATCTTCCAAAATGCCATTCAACAGAAATACAACTTATCTATTGCAGGAGGAAGTAAAAATATGCGTTACCGAATTTCCGGCGAATACTTCGACCAGGAAGGTATTCTGATATGTACTGGAATGAAAAGATTCGCTTTCCGTTCCAACTTCGACATCGAATTAAATAAATGGGCCAAAGTAACTGTGAACTTTGCTCCTACGTTTATCAATCAGAGAAGGACCAGAGAAGGCGGAGAAGGCTCGAACAGTGTAATCCGAACCGCAATTTCCATGTATCCCTTTTTCCCGGTCAAACTCCCGAATGGAGAATATTTTTCCACATTAGAGTACAACCTGGCACCGACTAAGGCAACCGATTCAAGAGATCCCGAAACCGGTGCATTCCCCACTCTTACCGATTCGCCATTAGCTGACAACCAAGACAACCCAGTCAGAATCGCTCATGAGTACAAAAACGAAACGAGTCAGAATCGCATTGTTGGCGGTCTTAACTTCGAATTAAAGTTGGCCAAGGGATTAACGTTCAAACCATCATTGGCTATCGATATCATGTCATCCGAAAACTCAATATGGTATCCGGCTTCCATTGGCAAAAACCGTACTGACTCTGAGGCTTCCACCACAATGACCCGCAAGCTCATGTGGATTAACGAAAACATACTGACCTATCAGAAAGAGTTCGGAGACCATAACATCAGTGCCGTAGGAGGTATGACTATACAAAGCAACCAACTCAACAAGCTCTACACATCCGCCTATCATTTTGCGACAGAATCTCTACCTTCCATCAACGGAGGTGTAGTCAACGGAGGATATTATAATAAAACCGAAGACCGTATGCTATCCTACATAGCCCGACTGACCTACGACTACAAAAGAAAATATATGGTTCAAGGAGTATTCCGTGCAGATGGCTCAAGCCGCTTCGGAAAGAACAACAAATATGGTTATTTCCCCTCCATTTCTGCAGGATGGGCTATGACAGAAGAAAAGTTCATGAAACCACTCAGGAAAGTACTTAGTGAACTCAAATTGCGAGGTAGCTTCGGCTTGTCCGGCAACAATGCTATCGGAGACTACAACTATGAGACCAAAATGTCACAGCAATCGTATATAGTAGATGGTTCTGTTGTAAATGGCTGGGCTCCATCGAACATTGCTAATCCAGATTTGAAATGGGAAGTGTCCAAACAGACAAACTTAGGTATAGATATAGGTCTTTTCCACAACCGAATATTCATGCAACTTGATTTGTACAAGTCTATCACCTCCGATATGCTTCTCAATACAATCGTTCCAAGCACTTTAGGAGTTTCACGCATGCTACAAAACGTCGGTTCCGTTGAAAACAAGGGTATCGAGTTCAATATCGTATCACGTAACTTGACCGGCAAATTCAAATGGACAACTACGTTCAACATCTCCGCCAACCGAAACAAGGTATTGGCACTAGGACTCGATTCTGAAGCCATCACTGATGGAGTAGCAG
>OGZG01003223.1_pt1 | contig 10078 bp, 10 predicted proteins | sample 1576781 | NCBI WGS metagenome assembly OGZG01 (sample SAMEA3541502, study PRJEB24748) | human gut metagenome | biome: human gut; feature: human-associated habitat; material: faeces | place: China | collected 2012 | reverse complement strand
AGAAAATCAATGAAAGATAGATGGATTGCATTATATGTAGAAAATCAGGTTGGTGTTCTCGCAAAAATCTCCGGTTTGTTTGCAGGAAAATCTTATAACCTGAAAAGTCTGACCGTAGGTACGACAGAGGAGGAGGATACTTCCAGAATCACGATCAGTACCATGTGCGATGACATTACTTTTGAACAGATCAAGAAACAGCTGAACCGTATGGTAGAGGTCATCAAAGTCATGGATCTGACCAATGTGCCGATCCATATGAAGGAGATCATGTTTGCAAAGGTAAAAAAACTGAGCAACACTGATAAGGCAGAAGTATTCCGTATCGCGCAGGTGTTTCATGTGGAGACTGCAGATATCGGCGTGGACAGTGTATTGTTGGAGTGCAAACTCACAGAGCGCAGAAACAATGAGCTGATCGAACTGTTAAAACAACGGTTTCAGAGTGTGGAAATCGTGCGTGGCGGTGCCCTCTGATGCCACGTAAACTACATCATCCGGACACGGAGTTGCTTCCATTGCCTGTAACAGATCACCTAATTCGATATCTGTGATAACCTTTCCAAATCTCTTGTACGCTGCGTCATTAACATTCTGAATCTTAACCATTTTTTTATTCTCCTTTATATAAATTTGCCATTTTATTACCATAAATATAAAATGTTCAAAATAGCGGACTCAAACATATGAGCCCGCTATATTCTTCTTAATTGAATTGCTCCATTGCTGCGCAACTCTCACAATTCTAAAAATATTCTGATATCTTATGCAAACGGATTCTCAGTTGGATATCTTACACCCTTTGGCTGATTGTAGTTGATATCCTCTAGCGGAACACCGATATACTTGAATACCTCATACAGTGCCTTTCCAAAGTGTCCAAATGCAACTGCTCCATGATGCGGATAGTTCTTCTCAATTAATACATGACGGTAGAAGCGTCCCATCTCTGGAATTGCGAATACACCGATGCCTCCGAATGACTTAGTTGCAACTGGAAGTACTTCACCCTCTGCCATATAAGCACGAAGCTTGCAGTCAGCAGTAGACTGTAAACGATAGAATGTAATATCGCCTGGAACAATATCTCCCTCAAGAGTACCCTGGGTAACTTCTTCTGGAAGGTTACGTGCCATAATCTTCTGATACTTCATTGTGCAGGAAGAAAGCTTCTTGCTGCAGGTATTTCCGCAATGGAATCCCATGAAGGTATCCTTCTGTGTATAATTAAACTTGCCCTCGATAGACTCCTTATACATATCAGCTGGTACAGAGTTGTTGATATCAAGCAGAGTAACAGCATCTTCGCTAACGCATGTTCCAATAAACTCACTTAAGCATCCGTAGATATCAACCTCACATGATACCGGAATGCCCATTCCAGTCAGACGGCTGTTTACATAGCAAGGTACAAATCCAAACTGTGTCTGGAATGCAGGCCAGCATTTTCCTGTTAATGTTACATATTTACGATATCCTCTGTGAGCCTCTACCCAGTCCTTCAGAGTCAGTTCATACTGAGCAAGTTTTGCAAGAATCTCAGGTTTCTTGTTTCCTGCACCCAGTTCTTCTTCCATTTCTTTAACAATTGCAGGGATTCTCTCATCTCCGGCATGTTTGTTGAATGCTTCAAACAGATCAAGTTCGGAATTCTCTTCAATCTCAACTCCAAGGTTGTAAAGCTGTTTGATCGGTGCATTACAAGCAAGGAAGTTTGTAGGACGAGGTCCGAAGCTGATGATCTTTAAGTTGCTGAGTCCTTCTACTGCTCTTGCGATCGGAAGGAAATCATGGATCATATCTGCGCAGTCTTCTGCGTCACCAACCGGGTATTCCGGAATATATGCTTTTACATTGCGAAGCTGTAAGTTATAGCTTGCATTTAACATACCGCAGTATGCATCTCCACGTCCCTGGATCAGATTATCCTGTGTTTCTTCTGCTGCTGCACAGAACATCTTCGGTCCTTCGAAATGCTTTGCAAGAAGTGTTTCGGAAATTTCCGGTCCGAAGTTTCCAAGATATACACAAAGTGCATTACATCCCGCTTTCTTGATATCTTCAAGAGCCTGAACCATATGGATCTCGCTCTCTACGATACAGATCGGACATTCATAAATGTCTGCTGCATCATATTTCTTTGTATAAGCCTCTACAAGTGCTTTTCTTCTGTTTACGGAAAGGCTTTCCGGGAAACAGTCACGGCTTACTGCTACAATTCCGACTTTTACTTTTGGCATGTTATCGATCATGATAGATTCTCCTTTTTCTTAATACGATTTTGGGGTTAATTTATTATTTATTTGGGGTTTCATTCATTACCTCATCTGTTTCTGTCAGCAGTACTCAGACCGAGATTTGCTATCAGTCAATGGTGATATTCTCTCCACGAAGTCCGTTTACTGCACCCTCGATTGCCGCATCTTCATGTGCAATGAGCCATTTGTTCTTAGCTGTCAGCAGGCTGCCCTCGCCTGTCTTAGCTGTCTCAAATGTAAGATCTGTATTGGTTCCTGCCGGAAGTACGACTACACACTGGAAACCGCCATCCTGTACATTGCATGGCGCATAATGAAGTGTAGTTGCATATACTTCAATACCTGTTCCTGCAGGTACCAGGAATGCTTCGATCTTAGAAGTATCATATGTAAAATCATCTGTGATATCCTGCTGGCTTCCGATAAGCAGCACCAGATCTGTTACCGCTACATTGATCTCTGAACTGCGGTGATATTCTACTGCATTTAATTTCTTATTCTGTCCGTTGCAGTATCCAATTTCGATCGGGATTCCGCCAAATCCTTTATTCTGCAGTGCTTTTGCTACATCCAGAGCTTCCAACTCCTCAACAGATGGTACATAAACCACATCATCCGGAACCGGTGTATGTTTCATTTCTTTGAGAAGAGCACTGAAGTCATACCCTTCAAGCACCTTTCCATATTTACGGAAGGAAGCATCTGTTACATTCTGAATTTTCACTTCAAAAACCTCCTTATATTCTGTCGATATTACGTTTTCTTGACTGTGCTTAGAATATATCAGAATAAAGGGTACTTTTCGCCAGTTTTCTTGTCTAATCTATAGCGTTTTTTTGACCTTTTTTATTTATCTGTTTTCGCATCTCACTTGGAAGTATCCCATATCTTTTCTGAAATTCCCCGGAAAAACCCCTGCTGCTGCAAAATCCATTGTCTAGTGCAATCTGACTAATTGTATGGTCTGTATTCAGCAAATCCCTGTACGCATATGCCATACGGATATCCTGCAGATAAGTTTTATAGTTGATTTTTGCATATTTTTGAAACATTCGCGACAAATATGCATCCGAGTATCCAAAAGTAGCCGCCACATCAGAAAGCTTCAGTTCCTCCCTGTAATGCTCACGCATATATGTGGTGATTTTTGACAATGCATCCAGACGGCGGCTGTGTCGGATATCCTTCTCCCTGGTCTCTGTCACACGGTAATCCTTCACCAGGATATACATGATCTCGTAAAAAATAGAAATTGTCCGGAACTCATATCCAATTTTCCGCTCGGAATACACATGATATAATTTACGAAGCAAAGAAGCCAGTTTCTTATCCACCAGCTCCTCCTGCCCCCGAAAGCGGATATATCTCTGGGCAGTAAAATAATTCTCAAACTGTTTCAGAGGAATCTGCAGAACTACTGTTTTATTTTTCTCTACAGCATGGATAGAGTGGATCTCATTGGAATTAATGATTATCTGCTCTCCAGCTTTCAGCGGATATTCATCCTTATTTACAAAAAAATCCAGTCGCCCCTCCATCACAGCAAAAATCTCTACAGACGTATGCCAGTGCTTCTCACGCACATAATTGCCATTTCCTCCTTCAAAAAGAAAAACCTTAAACGGAAGTCCCTCATTAGGAATGATCAGTTCATGCTGAAACTCCATATATATTCACCTCCTAACAAAATAACCGCAGTATTCGGATACTCCAATATACTGCGGCTATTTCGATAACTATCCAGCTTTCTGTATACCAAATCTGCTGGATGATCCTATTCTTCACATAGTCCCACCCACTGCTTATTGCTTTTCGCAATTGAAGCAGGGGACTTACTTGATTCGGTTAAGATAACACATTATTTGCAGAGCTCTGCCACAACCTGATTAATCACCTTTCCGTCTGCTTTTCCCTTCATATCAGCCATAACAGCCTTCATAATCTGACCCTTATTTTTCGTTGCGATCACATCTGCAAATTTTTCTTCCAGATATGCTTTTACCTCTGCTGCATCCATCTGTTTTGGTGCATATTTGGCAATTACATCATATCTTGCCTGGTATTCAGCCTTCAGATCCTCACGGCTTTCCGGACAGGTATCCAACTGTTCTTTTACAGTTTTCAACTCCTTCAAAATAACTCTGTCCACCAGATCACTCTTAATCTCATCACGGCATCCCTCATCAATCGCTACCTTCTTTACCGCAGAGATCAGAGAGGAAACTGCTTCTTTTGTTACTTTATCTTTGGCTTTCATAGCTGCAACCATATCTTTTCTTAATACTTCTAATTCCATTTTTGTTCCTCCTGTTTTTTCTAGTGATTCCATATCGTTCTACTGCTGCACAGTCAAATGCGCCTGCATTCCTGATATTTTTCACTCAAATCATAATTCTATTCATCAGCATACCACGATTTATCTGAAAATCCAATGCTAATTGGCATAAAAATTAATTTTTTAGTCCCCGCTTCATCGTGTTCTCCAGTTCCTCCATTTGTCCCAGGATCAGTTTCTGTCTGTCATCAAACAGTAGTCCCTTGTTGTGACGGTAATACTGATCTGAACCATTCTCACGGATAAACCAGAGACTGTAATAATTGGCATTCAGTTCTGTAATAAAAGCTACCATTTCCTGGCTGTCACCAAAGGCTGCTTCCATAAAATCAAAAACATTCTGAAGCGTCTGAGAGATATATTCTGTCTGAGTTTCCAGACTGTCAGCCTCCGTTGCAAAAGCTGTTTTTGCCCGCTCATAGGTATCTTTTTCTGAAATTTCAACAGCTTTATTATTCTCTATTTTATCTTCAGAACCAGTTTCTCCCCTCAGTTCTATCCATAATTTCTCAAGAAAATCCACTGTACGGATAAATACTTTTTCTTCATTTTTAGTGAGAAGCTCAGATTTTTTTGCAGTCTGAAAATCATTTTCTGCCTTTTTATAAATGGATTCCAGCGTCATTTCCGGAAGGTTATCTCTGTATTCTGTCATGTAACCATAGAGCTTTGTCACATAGGCATCCATAAAATAACAGTCTGCAAATAACTGGCTGAGCTTTCCGTTCAGCAGACCAACAATACTCAGATGCTCATCCAGTGAAGCATTGCGGATCTTACCCAGAGTGATCGGTGTCCATTTACCCTGAAGCAGATCCTCCACTGCATAGTCTGTCTTATACTTATTGTATAATGCCAGATATGCGGCAAAATCTTTTGCGATCATTGGATGCTGGATATACTGATATACCACCTCTCTGTCCACTTCTTTATCCAGTGTTTCATATACCTGCATCAGCCTTGAAAGATCTTCCCAGCCTCTGGCAGTGGCAAAAATCCGTCCGTCTACTGTGTTCTCCATTCTGTAGAAATTCTTTCTGCGAAGCTCCAGATAAGAGATAACAGCCGGATGGATTCCCTGCTCATAGGCATATTCTTTCCACACTTCAAAATCCGGCTGCACATCAATCCTCTTGATTCTGTCAAGGGTTACTACGTCAAATTCGCGGACAGATTTATTGTATTCCGGCGGGTTTCCTGCTGTCACGATCACCCATCCTTCCGGTACTTTCTGATTGCCAAATGTCTTTCCCTGAAGAAACTGCAGCATCATAGGCGCCAAGGTCTCTGATACGCAGTTAATCTCATCAATAAAAAGAATTCCTTCTCTGAGACCTGTTTTTTCCATCTTTTCATAGACAGAGGCAATAATCTCACTCATAGTATATTCTGTGACAGAAAAAGTCTCCTGACCAAAGGTTTTCTCTTTGATAAACGGCAGTCCTACTGCACTCTGACGGGTGTGATGGGTGATAGTATAAGATACCAGACCTACCTTACATTCCCTGGCGATCTGTTCCATAATCTGCGTCTTTCCAATACCCGGTGCCCCCATAAGGAGAATTGGTCTCTGGCGTATGGCCGGGATCAGATATTCTCCAAATTCATCCTTCGCAAGGTATGCTTCTATTGAGTCCTTTATCTCCTGTTTTGCTCGTTTTATATCCATAATGTAAATCCTTTCCTGCTGAACACTTCTTACTTTTACTCAGTTTTCTCATTTCCTTGATATCCACGAATTGCTCCGCGATTTGCAGCTCCCGCAATTGTAATTTTCTCTCTTCATTACCTGTCTGGCTTCTCAAAATCATCCTCATCCAGGATCAGTTTCATAGCCCATACCGGCACATCCACATCTCTGTAATTATCCTGCATAAACACAAACGCAGTCTTATATGACGGCATTTTCTTCGGGTAAATTCCGAATCCATCCGTAAAATAAATCAGCCCTTTCAGGTTATGAAATTCATGCTGTTCCAGCAGTTTATCCACCCATTCAAATGCAGGCCTGAAATCTGTTCCGCCATCTCCATACAATTCCAGATGTTCCATATAGTCTTTCATTTCTTTCTGAGAAGTAATCTTTTTATCTGTGTGGACTTTCTCATCACACTGAATGATGTGCACATTTATTTTTGTAAAAAAGCTCTCACTCTCACTAAGTACACCGTAGGTTTCCTCCAGAAACTTTCTCACCAGTTCTCCTGAACAGGACATGGAAGTATCGATGACGATCACAAATTCCTCTATCTTCTTAACTTCTTTGGATTCCAGTGGTTCTATCAGCGGCATGTTTCCATAGAGACGCAGACCATAGGTATAGAAATTGTAATCAAAACTGTCATCATCCACTGCCAGTTCTTCATGAAAAACTGCAAATTTCCGCAGGAATTCTCTGTAATCATACCGGCTTCTGTTCTCTGTTTTTATCTGCTCCAGGAAATCTCCGTCCCGCTCACCTGCCTCCTGGGAAAAGGTTTCCAGATCCGTCTCGATTCCATCATTGATCTTCCCCCATTTGCGGCTGAGCATGGGATTCGGTTTCTGATCCGGTTTCTTACTTTCCCAGTATCTGTGGTCATCTGTGCGAAATTCCTGTTCCAGATTTGTAAGATCCTTTTCGTTCAGATTCCATTCTGACAATATTTTATATACTCTCTGTGCGTTGAGGGTTTTTCCCTCTTTTTCAAGGAGACGGTAGGTTTCCCTTCGCAGAAGACTGCGTGAGAAACGGATACTCCGATAGTTCATCCCATCTATCATATGCTCCACTGCAATGTCACAACTCAGATCACGCATACGTTCCTGGATTGTGATTCCATCGTCTGCCCTCTTCTTACCTTCTGTACCGCTCCATGCAAAATGCCGGAAAATACAGTGGAATACCATATGCAGATACCCTCTGTTCACCAGAATCCTGTTCTCTCTATATAAGCCTCCCAGCATCTGCGGCTGGAAATACATCACTCTTCCATCCGTTCCAAATCCATGGACCTGACCATCCATCTGATAAGAAAAACTGCTCAGCGCCACATCCAAAAACCGCATTCCCAGATATAATTCATCCCGCGCAACCCTGAGAATACTGCTGCCGATTTCCTGCAAACGCTCTGCTCTTTCTGCTATTTCCTGTATTTTATCCTCTGGCTGCATTATTATTTTCCTCTATATCTATCACAGTTCAAACCTCTTTTTTCTTAGTATAGTTCTTCTATTCAAAGATTTTTCTGTAGTTTGTGATTGTTCATTTTTCCCCTGCTCTGTCCTGTCAGCTTCCTGACTATTTTGCAACTTATCCACATCTATACGTTCACTTCCTGCCGTATTATCCACCAGATTTGCTCTTTCATTCATCAAAAATGCGGATACTTCCGTTTCTTTTCTCTTAGATGCACAATCTAACGCAGAATCAATTCCTTCCAGTGTCCAGAGTTTTTGCGAGGATATCACTTCCAATCTGTGCATATCCTCCTGCTTTACCAGATATTCTGCAATATCTCCCAGATTCTTACGGATATATTCCCTGTAATTCTCCCTGGCTTTCCCGGTCAGTTCATAAGGAAACTCCAGTCTGCCAAATGACATATCAACCAGAACTTCCAGCTTATCCATGGCTACCGCCATTTCAAAAAGCCTGTCATATTCCTGATAATTCAGCTCCTTATCATAAAAACACTGCCTGTAATTACTGCCTGATCCATGATATTCCGTATACAAAATACGCGCCGGAGTGTTCTCAACCGCCTCATCATAATGCTCCGGAAATACAAGTCTGGCTTCTTCATACTCATAAAGAAAGTTTACATCTATCCTCTGCCACATCTCGCCCAGCATTTCCTTAACGCCTGACTTCTTTCCCTGTCTCATATGAACAGTCAGCTTCTCCAATGCATGGCAGCCTGTAAATGCACCACAGCCTATCTGCATCAGGCTGTCAGAAAACTCCAGCTTTTTCAGATTCCCGCAGCCATAAAAAATATATCGTCCAATCTCTTTTAAAGTGTAAGGAAAAACAATCTCCTCCACGTCATTTCCTGCCAGAACATGCTCTTCTCTGCCAAACCCAAGACCCTCTGACACTTCCCACAGGCTGGCATTTTTCAGTTCTTCTTTCTCATCCATATGACTGGAGAATGCATACGGTGCCGCACTAATTACCAATTTGTCATCTATCATTCCCGGAATCTCAACTCTGCTTTCTATTCCAAAACACCGCAGAATTTCAATCCCGCCAGATTTCTCTCTGTAGTAAATCTTCATTTTCTCATTTCTCCCCGAAGATATTTTCTCTCAAAGCACATAAAATCATCCCTGAAAAGTATAATACTTCCCAGGGATTTTTTCCAGACAATATAATTAGCGTAAAACCAACTCCGGTTTAAAATTCAGATAGTCTCCTGACACCAGCTTGTACTCTATTCCATCCACATAGCCTTTAAAGCTGTCATCATATCGCTTCTCTCCATGACAGTGAGAATAGATTACCTTCTCGGCGCCAAATTCCTGTGCCATCAGGGTAAACGGACTCTCCATCTCTCCAATACTTGTAGGTGGATAATGAAGAAACATGATAAACTTCTCATATCCTGCAGCCTTCGCCCCTTCAAAAGAGCAGCGCAGCCGCCCCAGCTCCCGCTCCCGGATCTTCAAGAAATGCTCATAGCTGTCTTTTCCTTCATAACAGTAGCCTTTGGTTCCCACCAGTGCATAATCCTCATATGTATAAAAATTATTCTGCAAAAATTCCAGCTTTCCCCAGAACATCTCATTCAGATCTTCTGTCTTCTTTGCATCCCAGAACATATCGTGATTTCCCCGAAGCAGAATCTTCCTGCCCGGCAGAGCCATAATAAAATCCAGATCCGCCTGACACTCTGCAAGATCTCTCCCCCAGGAATGATCTCCGGTAATCACTACTGTATCATTCTCTGTCACTCTCTTCTTCCAGTATTTCTCAATCTTAACTACATGATTCTTCCATCTTTTATCAAATACATCCATAGGTTTATTGACTGTAAACGAAAGATGAAAATCACCGATTGCGTATAGGCTCATTGTACACTCTCCTGTCTGTTCTGATTGTTAATTATTTTTCAATCTTGATGCTCATAGCATGCCAGGCTTCTCCGCCCCAGGTGGAATTTGCCTGGCCCAGATCTGTAAAGCCAAATTTCTCATACATCTTCACTTTTTCATCCAGACAGGTGAGGAAAAGTTTCTTTCGTCCTTTTTGAGCTTCCCTCTGGCAGTATCTGGATACCAGTTCACGGCCCAGGCCCTGCATACGATATTCCGGACGGACATCCAGACCCAGAAGCATGATATTTTTGCCTTCAGGATTACTCAGAGAAATATCTGTGAAGAATTCATCTCTGAAAGCCTCCTCATCTGTAGGAACTCCATTAAGAAATGCAGCCAGCTTTCCGGATAGATAAGTTTGACAAAATTGTTAAAGACAAACGGAACTCCTAACTGGGAGACATTC
>OGZG01003222.1_pt1 | contig 10079 bp, 6 predicted proteins | sample 1576781 | NCBI WGS metagenome assembly OGZG01 (sample SAMEA3541502, study PRJEB24748) | human gut metagenome | biome: human gut; feature: human-associated habitat; material: faeces | place: China | collected 2012 | reverse complement strand
CATCCTTAATCGCATCCTTATGAGCCTCGAACTCTTCATCTGTCAGGTCACCGAGAGTCTTGATGTCACATACTGTCTGTAAATCCTTAAGAGCCTGTGCACTCTCATTTCTTCTGTCATTGTAAGCACTTGTTACAAGGCTGTGCTTAACCATGCTGTTTGTAACTACGATCTTTGCACCTTCCAAAACGATTGGTGCATACTCAAAATCAAGAGTATTGCAGTCAAGGAAAATTGCATTGTCCTTTTTGCCCATTGCAGATGCAAACTGATCCATGATACCGCAATTACAGCCGTTGTAGTTGTTCTCTGAATACTGACCGATAAGTGCAATATCCTGATTTGTCACGTCAAAGCCGTAAATATCCTTTAACATATATCCTGTAACCACCTCAAGAGATGCTGATGAAGAAAGTCCTGAGCCGTTTGGAATATTTCCGAATAAAACAATATCAAGACCGCTTTCAAGCTTCATTCCGCGTCCCTCGAAGGCCCACATAACGCCCATTGGATAGTTTGTCCAGAGTCCGTTTGGATCAGGTGTAAACTCATCAAGTGATGACTCAACCACACCCAGATTGTCAAAATTCATAGAGTAGAAACGAAGCTTTCTGTCATCGCGCTTTCTTGCTGCCATATATGTACCAATGGTCAGTGCACAAGGGAAAACATGTCCTCCATTGTAGTCAGTATGCTCACCGATCAGATTTACACGTCCCGGAGCAAAATATACTCTGATATCCCCATCTGCTCCAAAAAGCTCCCTGAATTTTTCTAATACGTTCTGCTGTATCATTTTTTCTTCTCCTTTGCTGATTGTATTTGCGTTAAATTGATAGTTAAAATATTTCGTTTTTCTTTATAATTCTATTATAACTGTACATTTTTACATTGCAATACATCCGACTGAAAATGCAACATAACAAATCAAATCATGCAACAAAATTACATATGTTATTATTTTATTTTTTAAAATTCTTAATAACATCAAGTGCCGGCAGCACATTTCCATCATAGTCAAAGAGTGCCTGGTTTGCCCACTCATTGCCGCATGGTCCTGGATCATTCATGTACTTAAGTGAAGCAGGTGTAGCCCAGCCTGAGCCCGGTACAGGAATCCACGCAGGCTCCCACCAGAAAAATCCTTTTCCGTGGTCATCCACCACATTTGCCACTCTGTTTAAGAAATCCTTTGTAAAATCAGCCTGTCCCTCAATAGTCATAGGATAATCTATCTTCTCAACAAGCTCCGGTTTTGTCGCATAACCCTTGCGCTCAGAATCAGCAAGCTTCTCGTACTCCTGGTAGCTGTCCATTGTAAAGCCCATGGATACCTCAGCGATGATAAGGTCCTTATTGAAACGCTTTGCAATGTCATTCATGTTGAACTCAAGCTGGTCAAGTGAGCCGTGCCAGAAAGGATAGTATGACAATCCGATATACTCAAACTCCTCTCCTCTTTCGATGAAGTTTGTAAACCATCTGACATAAAGCTCATTGTTTCCACCATTATCGAGGTGAACCATAATCGGAATATCAGCATTTACCTTGCGGCAGGCACGTATTCCGGCATTCACAAATTTTGCTATATTATCGTAGTTAGGTACCTTTCCCTCAGGCCACAAAAGTCCGTTTGAAAGCTCATTACCTACCTGAATCATTGTGACATTTACACCTGCCTCAATAATCTTTGTCAGATTTTCAAGTGTAAAATCATATACAGCCTGCTCCAGCTCGTCCACACCGAAATCCTTCCATGCCTTTGGCTTAATCTGCTTTCCCGGATCTGCCCAGAAATCACTGTAGTGGAAATTCAAAAGCACTCCAAAGCCTGCATCTGTAACTTTTTTTCCGATAGCGATAGTCTCAGCAAGGTCATTGTTACCTGCACCGTAAGGCTCACCATCCTCTGATTTTGGATCATTCCACAGTCGAATGCGGATTGTATCAACATCATGCTCCTTCATGATGTCAAGAATATCCTTCTCCTTTCCATCCTCGTAGTATTTTGCTCCACAGCGTTCCAGCTCAAGCAAGGTCGATAAATCCATACCCTTAATAAATTTTGACATTTTAATCCTCCTTAATTCTTATATTGTTTATTTGTAACTGTCCAGTATCTTCACATCTGTTCCTACATATTATAGATTTTCCTGCATTGCCACAGCAAATTGCTGCTTTTTCGATGTACTAGATTCCTCTGAAACAGAATGTAAATTCCATTTTCTCTGAGGCATCAAGCAGGTACTCCGGATGAGTATGTGAGCCCCAGCTGTCGTCTCCGCCTACACCCATCTGCTTCTTTGCCACACGGACAACAGTATAGTGTACAGGTGGAAGCTCGAAATGATGCGCTGCATTTTCCAGCTCATGCGGTGTATATGGCAGTGCCGAGAACGAAAGCTCATCACCAAAGAACAGCATACCTCTGCCCTTCTTATCCATTACCTTTGCATATCTTACTCTGCACTTGTTGCCGCTCTCCTGCGGAACGAGGTACTCGGCAATGTTGTCTGCCACTTTATTCTCGTATACACCATACTTTCCGCCATGCTGTCTGTCCTCATATGTCTCCTGTGGTCCGAGTCCGTACCATTTCACTGTATCATAATCGGCATCCAGCTTGAACATCATGCCAAACTCCGGCATATCGCCAAGCTCCTTTACAGGGTCATATGACAGTGTTGTCTCGATGGTTCCGTCGCCAAACACTCTGTATGTCACCTCGCATGAGCTCTGCGGTGTGGTAGGCATGAAATAAGTGTATGTGATGGCGATATTGTTATCATTTTTTTCTACCCTTGGTGATGTATCTGCAAAGCGCTGATCCTGTCTGGTGGTCACATACATGCTGGCAATCTTCCACTGTGCATAGCGCTGTGGCATCATGTTGCCGGAATCATTGTTGGTAGGTGTTCTCCAGAAATTCGGCAGTGGAATGGTATTTGGAAGCATCTCGACGCCACCGTATACATATGAAACCATTCCCAGATTCATTCTTGAGAAAAGTGCCTTGAAATTCTCACCTCTTACAAGGATATTTCCGTTTCCAACAACAAGCTCGACTGATTTGTCGCATGAATACTCACTTACAGGCTTCTTTATCATATGCTGTCCGAATGCAATCTCATATCCTGCCTTTTCCCAGATGGTGTTTTCCTTCAATACAAATGATACCACAATACAGTACTCTTTTTCCACATCAATCATTGAATTTTTAAGAGTAACCGGCACCTCATAGCTTGCCTGCTCCATCGGTGGAACAGATATCTGAAGCTTTGTCCTGTAAACCTCCTCACCGTCTGCAAGAAGAATGGCATAAGCATCAAAAACCGATGTATTTACAAAGAGATTTTTGTTTGTGACTGTAAAGATGTAGTCGCTGTCAAAATCAACCGAGATATTCTGATAATTGAACTTCACCTCCTGCATCTTTGGAGAAGCCTCTCTCTCTCCGCCGTAGCAGATGCCGTTTCCGCTGAAATCTCCATCAGTGGGCCTGTCGCCGAAATCTCCGCCATATGTGAGGAACCACTTGCCGTATCTGTCCTTTTTATAGATTGACTGGTCGATATAATCCCAGATAAATCCACCCTGATATCTATGCTCGCGGTCTGAAAGCTCTGTATATTTGTGCATAGCACCGCAGGAATTTCCCATTGCATGTGTATATTCGCAGCAGATAAATGGTTTCTCAGGATTCTCTGCAAGAAATTTCTCAATACCTGCAACCGAAGTATACATCTGGCTTTCCATGTCACTTGTGTCATTGTAGCTTCTATCGCTAAATACTCCCTCATAATGTACCAGACGATGCTTATCAAGCTGCCTGAAAATCTGTGACATCTCATATATGGTCTTGCCGCCAAACGACTCATTTCCGCATGACCAGATAAGGATTGCCGGATGATTTTTATCTCTCTGATAGCATGAGTTAGCGCGGTCCAGCATCATTTCTCTCCACTGTGGCTTGTCCTTTGGCACAACAAAGTCAAGGTCAACATAGCCCTTATTATATGCCTCCCATGTGCCATGACTCTCAAGATTGTTCTCAGCTATCATATAGATTCCATAAATATCGCAAAGCTCATAGAGCATGGAATCATCAGGATAATGGCTTGTTCTTATAGCATTGATATTGTTCTTTTTCATTGTGACAATATCCTTTATCACCTCATCACGGTTTGGCACACGGCCTGTTATTGAGCTGAACTCATGGCGGTTTACACCCTTAAATACAATACGCTTACCGTTTAGCTTCATGAGTCCGTCTACCATCTCAAATCTTCTGAAGCCTGCCAGCTGGCTGATAAACTCGGTCTCATTTCCATGCGTATCTTTAACTATAATTTTAACCTCATACAGATTCGGCTTTTCAGCGCTCCATAACAGAGGATTCTTCACACTACATGAGCCCTCGCAAATTTCCTTATTTCTAAGCTCTATATCAAACTCTTCCAGTAAAAGCTTAGCCCTGTCATATTTTTCCACAGACAAATCGCCCAGCTCATAAAGCTTTACACTTGCAATACCATCACCATCTGCCTTTATTGACACACTAAGTGTACCCTCGTCAAAGATATCATTAAGTGTAGGAACAACTGACAGATCCTCCACATGTGCACAAGGAACGGCATACAAAAATACATCTCTGAAAATGCCTGAAAATCTGTAAAAATCCTGATCCTCACACCAGCTGCTTGATGTCCATTTCCATACTCTGACCGCAAGCTTGTTCTCACCCTCGACAATATAATCAGTCAGCTCGAAATCAGACGGATCAAAGGTATCCTCACTGTAGCCGACATAGTGTCCATTCAGCCAGAGTGCAAAGCCGCTCTCCACTCCCTGGAACGAAATGCATACTCTCTTGTTCTTCATATTCTCAGGAATTGTGAAATACTTCACATAGCTTGCAACCGGATTGAAAATTTCAGGCACCTCGCCCGGCTTTATAAACTCGTCTGCCTCCCACGGATATGTGGTATTCGTATAGATTGGCACATCATAGCCTTCCATCTGGATATGTGCCGGAACCCTGATTTCATCCCAGCTTTTGCAGTCATAATCAGCCGCTTCAAAGCCACAAGGCGCCAGTGACTGATTCTTTGCATACTCAAACTTCCATAAGCCGTTCATATCATATCTCAGGCTTGATTTTCCTTTAATCTTCTCCAATTCATTTTTATAGCACACATGATCCGAATGAGCCGCAAGTCTGTTCTGCTCAAATATTTCAGGATTTTTAATGATATTTGAATCAAAATTACTCATATTTTTACACTCCTGTCTACTGTATTTATTATTTGATACATGTCTGTTTTAAACACAAAACCCTCTTATAAGACGAAGGCATGTATTTTCTACCATCCCTTTAGTGCAGATATCCTAAAATTCAGCAGCTTATGCTCATAATTTTCAGGATTTATCTTCCACTGATATGGCGAAGTGTCCAAAAATTTGCGGAAATTACGGTTAAAAGTTGACTGGGTTGTGAATCCACACTTTTGTGCAATAAGCTCCATAGGCTCATTTGTTTTTTTCATAAGCTCGCACGCCTTCTGTACTCTTATCAGATTCAGATACTCCATAGGCGGCATATTGATGTATGATTCAAACAGTCTCCTGAAATGAGTCTCGCTCATGTTGCATAGTTCCGAAAGTTCCCCTGCCTTTATCGATTCGCTGTAATGCTTGTTCATGTAGTCTAGTGCTGTGGCTATCTGTGACATATTGGTACCCTTTACGATATTATTATCCTCCTTTGGAAGCTCATCATACCTGCGCAACAGCTCTATTACAATTCCCTGCACAAGGAGTTTTATCGTCCTTTGGCAATAAATCTTGTGTTCACGGGTTTCCCTTATTATGGCATTTATATACTCAGCCATAGCCGGACTCTGATACACGTTAGTCATAAACGCTTTTTTTGATATAGTCGTAACTGCCTCATTCTGGAATGCCGTATTGTTTGGGAACATCTCTTCTATCACAGAACGTATGTCGATAAAAATATACTCCCAGAAATTCACCACCTCACCATAGCTGACTGTAACATGTGGAAAATTCTCAGGTATAAATGTGATATCGCCGTCATGATACTGGTAAATATCCTCATCCAGATACATATTTCCATCCCCCTCGCGGCAGATGCCGATTTCAAGCAGATTATGGAAATGCAGGTGAAATTCCTCATGACCATACACTCTCTTCCAGGATTCTCCGCACAGCACAAGTGCTGATTCTCCCTGTGGCAGCTCATAGAATCTGAATTCCATCGTGTCTTTTTTTCTTTTCGCCATATATACTCTCCTTTGTAGCAAAATGCAAAATACGCTGCTGCTATTATAGCAGCAGCGTACCAATCACTACTTTAATCAAAATCGAACTTGTCGAATCTCTTGTACATAGCCTTGTACTTCTTGCGTACATCCTCGTTGCCCTGAAGCACCTCTTCCTCTGTGCCTCTGAACTGACAACGGATGCAGCTATAAATACCTGTTTCCTTATTATAGAACATATCAATATCAAGATCCCTCATAAAACATAAAGGACATCTGTAATTTAATTTGCCTTTTCCAAGTTGAGCCATGTTGCAAATACCTCCTTGTCTTTAATCTGTTTCTTGTAACCAAGCTTGAACATTGGAGAGAATGCATATCCTTCCTCAATGTATCCCTCTGCCTTTGCAGATGGTGTGAGTGAAACCTTTGTCTGAATTGCAGGAATTACTGCGCTTACTGCAGTTGCTCCGTCAAGCTTTGCATCACGACACTTGTACTCATAATTAATGCTCTGTGGGTTTTCTCCCTCACATGTAAGTGTGATGCCTGTCATATCCTCAGGATACTCTGTTGTTCCGTAGCATGCTGTGATGTACTCATCTAGATAAACCTCTGCATTTGGATCACTCATGCTAAGGATATTACGCTCAATCTTGATGTTTGATGAGCCCTCCTCAAAGTATTCCTTTGTCTGAAGAGTAAGCTTAACATCATAAAACTCAATATCTACAGGATCAAGTGTAAGGATTCTTGTCTTCTTGCCATCAATAACTTCCTCTGAAAAATGGCTGTGTGTAGGACAGAGACACAGGTCAACCTCCTCACCGTTGTGTGAAAGCTTGGCACTTCTTACTGTTCCTGCTCCTGCATAGTGTGTAAAGTATCCTGCTCTGTATTTCTCCTGAATAAGGAATGGATAAGATGCATCCTGTACATGCTTTGTTCCGATTCCTACAGGCCACTCAAGCTTTGCAACGTATGGACGAAGGTCTACGATCGCTCCACCCTGATCCATGTTTACGCATGCTCTCATGTATGGGTCACAGTACCAGAAGAGCTGCTTGTCTGAGCCGTAAAGGATATCTCTCCATGGTGCACACTCAGGCTCATTGTAGTTTCCTGCGTTTACACCCTTTTTCTCTCTGTAGTAATCAGCGAACTCTGACATTGTCATGTCGATGAGCTTGCCCTCTTTCTTTAACTTGCCATAGTAGTTACAGCCGTCTGTGTATGACTTTAAGAGAAGCTCATATGGCTGCTCCCAGCGTCCCATCTTGTTCATCCAGCCAGGTCCTACGAACATCATGTTGTATGAATATCCGTTATTGTATTTTGCAAGGTCTCTGTACTGGTCGATGAGGTTGTAAAGATATGGATACTCCCATGTCTTTGTATCATAAATCATTCCACGAAGCACGTTCTGTGGATGTGTTCCGAAGTTTGAGCCGTTTCCGTCATAACATGCAATAAGGTCACGTGAGAGATGTGGAATTGCTACGATTCCGCTATCCTCTTCCTTATTTGCTGCTGGCGCATGTGTGTTCTGCTTTGATGGAATCCATGGTGCCCATGGGCCTCCGTCGAAGAGTGCACCGGAAGGGCAGCCTATTTTTCCAAGTTCGACATCGTGCGCGACGACTACCGCACCATCATGGCGACCTGCGCGCTTCCTGCGTTCTGCCGCCCGGTCAATGTGAACGGACATTTCTACTACGACGGCGGTGTTGCCGATTCTATTCCGGTACATCATGCCTTAGAACACGGCTGCGACAAGGTTGTCATCATCCTGTCAAATCCGCGCGATTTCGTGAAGCAGCCGGAGGCACACCGGCCGATCTACAAGCGCATGCTGCGCAGATATCCCAAGACCATCGAAGGGATCGACCACCGCCATATCAATTATCAGGCTTCGATTGATCTTTCCAACCAGCTGGAAAAAGAGGGGCGTGCGCTGATTTTCGCGCCAAGCCGCCATCTGCCGCTCGGTACTTTCTCCAGGGACGCCGCCCTAGAGCAGAAGCTTTATGATCTTGGGGTATCTGATTATGAAGCAAAACGCGCTGCCCTGCATGAGTTTTTAAAGGCGCAGGGTCACTCATAGGTTTTTATCTTATATGCAATTGCTTCATACGGTCTTAAATACGTTCCGCCCCCGTTTTTGTAATTTTCAATCAAGATATCCGCTTTCTTAGGCACTCCGTCAAAAGCCACATGGTTAGGTGTAAAATTACAAAGTACCACCAGCTTTTTATCATCCAATACTCTCTGGTATGCAAAAATCTGTCCGCTCTCTTCCATCAGCATCTCAAAGCTTCCGCTGACTACAATCTCTTCCTCATGCCGGATCTGGATCAGTCTTCGATAAAAATTATAAATAGAATCCGGATCTTTCAGCTGTGCTGCAGCGTTGATTTTTTTATAGTTTTCATTTACCTTGATCCACGGCGTTCCTGTTGTAAATCCGGCATTTGTCTCTGTATTCCACTGCATTGGTGTCCTCGCATTATCACGGCTTACTTTTCCAAGATAACGCATCATCTGCTCCGGCGCTACCCCCTGCACTTCCACCAGTTCATGGTAAGCATTGATGGATTCCAGGTCACGGTAATCTGAAAGATCGGTAAATCCGGCATTTGTCATTCCAAGTTCTTCTCCCTGATAAATATAGGGCGTTCCTTTCATCAAATGCAGGCATACCCCCAGCATTTTTGCCGAATACTCGCGATATTCCCCGTCATTTCCATAACGTGAAACGGCTCTCGGCTGATCATGGTTGCTCCAGAACAGGGCGTTCCACCCAATGCCCTCCAAACCTTCTTCCCACTTTTTGAAAACCTTTTTTAACGCTATAAGATCGATTGGCTGGTCATTCCATTTCCCGTAAATCCCACTGCCAAGTTCCACATGCTCAAACTGAAATACCATATTCAGTTCCTGCCGGTCTTCCCCCGCATATTTTTTTGCTTCCTCCAGCGTCACACATGATGTTTCCCCGACTGTCATGATATCATATTGGGAGAGAACCTCGCGATTCATCTCTTTTAAATACTCATGCACATGCGGTCCATGTGCACAATACGGTGCCAGATCTCCGTACAAACCATGTATTTCCCCGTCAGGGAATGCCGGGTTCTTTGAAATCAGGCTGATAACATCCATGCGGAACCCATCCACACCTTTTTCCAGCCACCACCGCATCATCTCATATATTTTCTGCCGCACCCTATCATTATCCCAATTCAGATCCGGCTGTTTTTTAGAAAAAATATGCAGATAATACATGTCTGTCGCATCATCATATTCCCATGCGCTTCCACCAAACCACGATCCCCAGTTATTAGGTTCCCTGCCATCCTTTCCTTCTTTCCATATATAAAAATCACGATACGGATTTTCTTTACTTTTTCTGCTTTCTATAAACCATGGATGTTCATCAGACGTATGATTTACTACAAGATCCATAATAATCCGGATATTTCGTATATGTGCCTGCTCCAGCAGCTGGTCGAAATCTTTCATATTACCAAATTCTCTCATAATATTCTGATAATCACTGATGTCATATCCATTGTCATCATTTGGAGATTCATAGATCGGTGAAAGCCAGATTATGTCAATGCCAAGACGCTTCAAATAATCCAGTTTGCTGATGATCCCCTCAATATCTCCAATTCCATCCCCATTGCTGTCGCAAAAGCTTCTGGGATAAATCTGATAAATAACTGCTTCTTTCCACCATGAACACGAGGCTAGCCCTAAAGCTATTTCGAGGAGAACCAGCTATCTCCGGGTTCG
>OGZG01003219.1_pt1 | contig 10092 bp, 5 predicted proteins | sample 1576781 | NCBI WGS metagenome assembly OGZG01 (sample SAMEA3541502, study PRJEB24748) | human gut metagenome | biome: human gut; feature: human-associated habitat; material: faeces | place: China | collected 2012 | reverse complement strand
CATGATAATCACAAATACCCCCAACTCGAAACTTGCCACGCCCATTGCAAAGCGCCACCGTCAGCAAGGCCATCTGCCCCGCCACCGTCACGGAGAGCGGACAGCTGACCTATACCTTCGTCCTCCAGAACTTCGGCAATACCGCCGCCACGGCAGGGGACAACGTGATCCTGACGGATACCTTCGACCCGGCCCTCACCGGCCTGACGGTGACGTATAACGGCGATGCGTGGAAGGAAGGAGACAACTACACCTACGATGCTGCCACCGGCACCTTTGCCACCATTGCCGGGCAGATCACCGTCCCGGCGGCCACCTATACCCAGGAGACGGATGGCACCTATACCGTCACCCCCGGCACCACCACAGTGACCGTCACCGGCACCGTGTAACGCTGCATCGGAAAAAGCAGGGCGCTTGTCCTGCTTTTTCTGCATGGGCAACCAAAGACAACCCCCGGCTCTGCCGGGGGTAAAAATAGCCTATGGCGAGGAGAAAAGTAGACAAGAAAAAGTCTCCAAGTTAGAGTAAAGAAAAGGTTTGCCGACCAAAGCTTACAAAAACAAGGAGACTAATTCATGAAAGAAGTAGATGTAAGTAGTTTAGAACATACCAGTTGGCGTTGTCAATACCATGTGGTGTTTGCGTCGAAATATAGACGGATGGAGATATATGGAAAGATAAAAGAGGACATAGGGATCATACTGCGGAAGTTGTGCCAGCAAGTGGATACGGTAGGCCGCAACAAGAAAGCGATCAAGGCGTACACTCACGGCGTCCCATATTCGCCAGCGGAGATTGAATATAGGGTTCCTCCGGAGAACGCCAGATAAAGAAACCTGTATAATCGTTATACAAGTAATTCACGTTCACACCATAGTTCAACCCTTGTACCCGGGGATCGTGATACGTAAGATTCCCACCGACCCGGACACGGCGGTTGTAATTATCCTGCCGATACCCGTCGTCCAAGAATGTATTAGCCCCCACTGTCAAATCAAAATTCTTGATCCTACGGGAATGAGAGAGATCCAACCCTCCATATAAAGGCGTCCCGTCTTGGCGCGGCTTCCCATACAATCCTCCTTGTACGTTCACCTGTGTTACCGGATCTAATCCGGGGCGTTTCGTTTTCACATGGATCAGACCATTCAACGCAGAAGAGCCATATAATACGGAAGAGGCCCCTTTCAGTACCTCTACTTGATCGACGTTCTCCATCGGGATCATATTCCAGTTTATCTCGCCGGAACCCGGAGTTAGCACCGACATTCCGTCCACCAGAATCAAGCAACGGCTACCCACGCCATAGGTCCATCCCGTACCACCGCGTACGGAAGGTTGCCGGTCCGTTACGTCCACTCCGGAGATATTCTTCAGTACATCCGTTAAATCTTTCGGAGACTGACGAGTGATATCTTTCGCTTTCAATAATTCCATAGAGACGGTAATATCGCTTAGCTTTTGCTCATAACGCCCGACGCTCACGACGACCTCGTCCATCATGTTTGAGCTTGTTCGTAAGGATACGTCACGTGTCAAGAACTCTCCCGGATCTACTTTCACGGGAACGCTCAACGTTTCATATCCCAGATAGCTAAAAGTCAATACAGCGTCGCCATCCGTCACTTTCAGCTCATAATAACCGTTTATATCAGACACAGTTCCTCTCGTACCCCCTTTGTCCTTATAAAAAACGTTTACCCCGGCTAAAGCTTCCTTGCTCTCCGCATCCTTAATATACCCTTTCACGTCTTGGCCGAAAGAGGCATGGGTTATCAAGAGAAGAAATAATATCAATTTGTAAGTATTCTTCATATCCAAATTATATTTCGCACAAATATAAAGGTTTATTCCATACCGCTAGACAGGTATTTAAAAACAGACCAAGAAGTCCTGTAAATAGACTATACTCTTTTTATTGCGCTAAGGAGAACCGTAAACTAATACCATAGTTCGAGTTCGATGTCGGGTAAGAAGATGTGGACACGATCGGCTCATTGATCTGTAAATCATAGAACGCTCTCAATGTCAAGGCACGACTTAACCCGTAATCCGCAGAGAACTGGATGGTCTTGGCGATATTCCCGCTGGTAGCCTGCGTAAACTGATCCTCTATCTTACGGATCAACGATTGCATTTTACGGTAAGAGAAATCTAAGCGGATCGTAAGATCATTACTGAAGTCCCGTGTCTTTTTCATTTTCAACACCTTGTTAAACTCAGTCAACTTATATCCTACTCCTATCACGAATTCGTTGGAAAGCGCTTCCACCAATTGGTAAGAGGAAATATTCAGGCTTAAGTTACGAGTCTTGCGCAACTCAAACTTACCGGTTATATTATTCAATAAAGTAGCGTCTACACCAAACAACGGGCTGAATCCTTCCGTGATACTCACGGCTGCTATATCATAAGGAGACGACGGTGTAGGATTACCGGTTTGGATATCACGGATATATCCCAAACCATCCTGCCCGGCATCTACCCAATCCAAGAAGGAGGAAAACGCACCTACGCTATAGGAACAACGATATTGATGACTCAACATCATGCTCTTAAAGTATTTGCGAATAACCGGTATACGGATCAAGCCATCATACGTAATACGCCAGTTCGGTAGCAGACTCTTAATGGACGGGAAGGCTGACAAGCCTACCTTATTCGGGTCCTTGCCTGTATAAGCCGCCAAGAAAGCAGGCACCAATACCTCCATGGAATTCAGACTTACACCTCCCCCTACGGCTGGATCATAAGGTTTTCCGGCTAAAGCATGCCCCGCCATAAAACCGGAACTCGGATAAACCGTACCGGAATATGTATCCGCCAAGCGCTGGGCGATCACGCTACGGTGAGCGATAAATTTATCGAACGCTTTCGAGGAATAACCGTTATTAGCGTTTCCGCTACCGCCGAAAGCGCTACCCAAGGCAATCGTCGTCATCGTAAAGCTACCTCCCATCTGCTCGGGCATACCGTCTTGCATATAATAGATATCGGTACTACGGGTATCTACCCGGTTTGCGTTCAAATCAATCTTCAAGCCGGCTATAGGTTCTAGATTCGCACGAATCGTAAGATTCTTCGCGCTATTGATCATGGCGGGAGGCGTCATATTCTCATTCTTTACCAACCAGCCCCGCTCGTCTGCCTCGTCGATAAAGCTCCTTCTTACCGCTCCAAAGGCAAAACCGAGTCCCGGAGCCAAAGTTCCTGTACGCCGTTGCCCGAACATATCACCAACCTCCGGAGCGTAACCACTCAACATCATACCGTCTATCAACGAGTACTGCACGTTTACCCGGCGCAGCATCATCAAGAAACGACTGCCATATTCCGCTACTTTCGTCAAGGTTCCTTCCAAAGGTTGCGGGCCGGGCACGATCGTCAACTTCAAATGAGCCGTATCTTTATTCAAGATCATGACTTGGGCATAATTGATCGGCTTATATTTAATTGAATAGACCTTCCCATCCGCTCCACGTGCCGTGATACGAACCTTCTTCGTAAACATTCCATGCTGCACGATCGTTCCACTATCCGGGCTCAATTGAATCTCTTTCTCTAGTTTCACCTCTTTCTTCTTTTTCTCCGGTTGACGAGCGCTTACCCGGGAAGAGGCCATAAATTTCTGGTTGATCTTCTTCAGATATTTATTCTTATTGTACAATGACTGCAAATTGAAACTACCCTGCCAGTCAAATTGACGTTGGTTCTTTATTATATTACCCTGTTCCAACTCAATACTAGCGACATTGGCTCCACGATCCCAGTTGTACGTGGCATTATAAGTCAATGAACTATTTACCCAGTCTAATGCCGGTATGAATTGCAATGGCATATTCCAAGTGACATTAAACGTTTGGTCATATTTCAAAGGAGTACCCAAATCACGGATACTTTGCTTCACGGAATCCTTCCATACCTGATAATCATCCGGATTCAATTTCTTATTCACTTGAACATTCGGTTCCTCGATGCGGGCATTCGTACCGGAAGTAAACGTCATGCTCAGATTATTCGTAAAGTCCCAACGCAAACTGAAGGCACGGTCCCACAAGAAATTGTGACTGAATGAGAGCAACTGGTTACCTCCATCCGTAGAACTTGTCAAATCCCTTAGCTTAATCTCATAGTAATTCCGCATCATCGCCGTCTGGAAACTAATATTCGACGGAACGTAATTCAGTCCGAATTGCTTGATATATTTCGTATATCCATTATTCTTCTTCAGCTTCTCGAAGGGTCGGAACGGTTTCACGTAAGGCGTATAGTTATAAGCGAAATTACCCCGGTAATCCTTGGTTGTCTCATATTCGGTCTCCGGATTCTTCTTACTGTTCTGGCTATAAGAGTAACCTAACGAGAAGTTCGCCGGATCATACGGCATCGGGTTCTTGCTACGGATATCCACCTTTACGTTATTGAATGATACACTCTTAATCGTGGTCTGGTCCAAAGAATAACTCTTGATGGAGTCTTTCTCGGCTTGGGTCTCTACCGCATCCAAAGCGTCCGAAAGCTTAATATCCTCATTCAACGGATCATACTCAGGAGTTGTAGTCTCTTTCGAATAAGCATAGTAAAAAGGTATGCTAACCTTTGCTTTCTCAGGGAACAACTTACCCAACTCAATCGAGGTCGCCACACTATATTGCGAATAATCATCCATCCGACGTTCGGCCAGCGACTGATCCAACGCACCGAAACCAGCGGTTTCCATTCGTCCACTTACATTGACTGTACCCAAATCTGATAAAGCGACGTTCAGATTCGCATTAGCGGCCCAACCGCCTTTCTCATCGAAATCGGTCATACGAAGTTCGTTTACCCAGACCTCACCGCTCTTGATATCACCCGTATTATTACGTACGCCGATCATGATCACTTTCACCTCCGCTAAGCTAGGGTTACCGATGATACTGATTTTATTACGCATATTATCCGGATCATTTTTCGAATAAACCTTTTGGTAGCTTATATTTCCCTGTCCTTGACGTTTCAATTTATTTCGCTCCAACTTCAAGTCGGTTAGAGTCTCCAGTTTAAAATTCAAGGTATTATTTAAAGGCCATACTTTTTCTTGATCCGCACTATTGTTCGTATTATAAAGAATAGTACTATGGGGAGTCAGATCCAAAGGCACCTCATACTCATAATAATTATTCTTATAGTCAGAACCTAAACGAATAAATACAGAGAAATCACCATTCGACAAAGTCTTGCTCTCATCAATCGGCGCTTCCGCATGAGCGAACATTTGTAATCGTTTATACCGGCGAAGGTCATAAGCGGTAGATTTATAAACCGCACGTGCATCCGCAGGAGATAAATCCGTTATTTTCATAGACAATGCCTGCTCGTTCTGTTGAAGCAACTGAGGCTGGCTGGAATCGAACATACGGCTGATACCCGGAGGCAACACATAGTTGACCGGCTGACGCTGCCCGTTCTCCTCTATATTTACAGAAGATACGACGATCTGTCCATCAGACTTTGGCGGAATAAGAGGATTTGACAAATCCTGCGTATAAGTACGCCAATCACCACGAACCAATTCCAAGGTACCGAAACGCAGAACCGTAGACTTACGGAATCCTGTCATATACATACGCATGAAACGGACTGTCTTGAAATCCCGGATCGCTCCAACCCTCTTCTCATAATCTTTAATAGGAATCTTAAATAGATACCATTTTACTTTCTCCTTATCACCATTCATTAAGGTTACTTCCGGAGTACGCTCATCGACGATGTTGTTTACACCGACCTGCAAATCTTTTGGACGGAGAGATATCTTGTACTCAAAATATTTCTCTGTCTCATTCAACGTATTATCGCCATTGATATCTTCCACATCTGGTGTACTCTTTCCGGCTGTAGCATATCTTTGATCGGATTCTTGTGAGTTTCCCTCTGTACCGTTATATCGTTTATAGCGAGATAAGATATCCAACTCCTTAGCATCGTAATCATCCCCACGGAAATAGTGATAATTATCCCCGGCAGGATCGTTAAAAGGAGAAAACGGATCATCCATCATCTTAGAGATTGTCTCACCGGATAGTTTCGCCCTCAATTTATTCAAATAATCCGCATACGTAGGGAAAATTTGCTCTTCCTCCGTAGAAAGACCGTTCAAACCGACATCTTGCAGCTCACGATTTTGGGCATCAAACGCATATCCCGTACTTTGCGTGCGAGGCACCTTACCCCAAACAGTCGTATCAACTTTCGACATATCACCGTCCACGGGCATACCATTCTCAAAGAATTTCCGCTCATCTTTCAAGATATCCTCGGAAATCTCACCCAAGTTAAAGTATAGGTCACCACCCTCGGCTGTCTCGTCCTCAAGATACGGGTCTAAAAGCCAGAATTCGATATATTCATAATTGGCAGATTCCAAATCGCTAGGCTCGATCTTACGCATTACACCGCCCCAACGTTTTTCCGGATTACCCAACGTACCGTCCGAGTTTACATTTTCCGCATCCAGGTTATACGGACCACGCTCATTCGGGTAAAAAGCGAGGTTTAATACAGGCAAAGTCGTATTATCATTGGTTCCCAACTCTTTATTCGGGAAGATCTCTTTATAACTGACTCCACGGGTGTAATGATTCGATAAATCATCATTCGTAAGATGTCGAGGGCGGGAAGAGGAACTCTTCCGTGTGAAGATTCCGTCTACCGTATACCAAGCCAACAAAGCTCTGTTTTTACCATAAGCGATATCGTTCACCTTCTCCGCTTCCGGAAATTTAGGATTCGAATCTTCATAGGGGGTACTCGCCAAGTTCCAAGCATACGGGTTCAAAAGATCCATACCACTTTGTGTAGACTCGAAGTCATCCAAATAAGAGTAACCACCCGTATATTGATTCTCATAATGTCCCGCTATTAAATGAGCGAATTCCGCATTGAATGAGATTTGGCTAGGTTTGGTCAATGTCAACAAGGGTAACTTATCAAATACATTTGTCAACCACTGGCTCTCGGCTTTATAAGAGGTATTCAAGCCCCATAAAGTATTCTTTATAGACTCATCTCCCAAAGTGGTTTTTACCGTAAGAGGCATTTCCGACATATGCATAACCGTGGCACCGACCATGAAGTCCTTATTGAACTGGTAATTCAAGTCTAACCCGATCATCGTCTTTCGCTGCATATTAAAAGTAGACTGGTTCTCCAGAGATACGCTAACGGGTGTCCCACTCGATATGATGCTCTCATTCAAGATCGTCACACGTCCTAAACTGTAATCTACCGTATAATCCACATTCTCGGTCAGTGTAGCTCCTCCTGCCGTGACACGTACGGATCCACGGGCCACGTTAGTAGCTCCCAAGTCGATCTCCGAACCCGACGAGGCTTTATACTCACCACTTAAAAGAAATTTATTTTTCTCGGCGATCTGGCGGGCAACGGTTAATGTCGAGTCATACAACTCTTGGAATACATATTTACTGGCATAGGCATTACCTACCTTTTCCCGTAATTTCGAGCCGAAAGGTTGTACACAAGGGAATATAATCTTACCGGTCTCCGCCTGTATCGTATAACCGTCAATAAAATCGAAGAAACCATCCGGATTCGGATTGTCATAGGTATCCAAGCGATCCAGCCCTAATACCCGAATCAAGATTTGATTCGCACAATTACCTTCCGGAAGATAGTTTACATACGTACCGGTAGAATCGCTCTGGTAGGTAACGTTTAACTTAAACTTCTCTTTCTGCACCGAATAAGCACCCAATGAGTATACGTTCTTCATCATCAAGTCCCAGAACATCATATCAGGCGACATCGTGATGCCCTTTAGCAACTTCACATAAATACAGTCGCTCGTATTCTCTTTATTATCCGTAGAGAACTCACCGACTTGATAGGTCTTGCCATTATAGATAAAACTAAAAGCGACACCCAATACCTCATCAGCCTGTAACTGAGTCCTCAAAGAAATATAACCCAATTTCTTGTTTAATGTATACTCAGATGACTCTAGCAAACGGGCACTCTCGATTTTTTCAAAATCCCGTCCTCCCTCCATGGAGCCTTTCAACGCATCATTAACCATACTTATCTTACGGGCATCCGTAAATTGAGTGGTTAAAGTCGTATATAAATTGTTTGCGGAATTATTCGGACGTCTGTCCGTTCCGGAAGGCATCACCAACGCAGTATTACCGATATTACGAGATTCATTTTCTCCCAAATCGGTGAAAGCTACGATATTGCGGGACTGGTCATAATTACCGCGTTTATTGGTTACCCATACTTCTATCTTGGAGATCTCGATACCGGAGGTGACGGTAGGCAAAGACTCCATAAACTTATCGTAGTTATCATAGAAATAATGGCCCAAGAAGAAGTGACGGTTCTCGTCGTATTCATCCACCTTGATCTCGAAGGGCTTCGTCTGCACGCCCCCTTTTGAGCTAACCGTCTTGGATTCAGATTCCTGCTGGGCAAACAAGGCGTTCACTCGCAACTTACCAAATTGTAAATCCGCTTTCATACCAAATAAAGCCGCACCTCCATTAATCAAGGAATTGCTGGTATTCATGCTCACGTTACCGGCTTCTAACGACTTGATAATCTCATCCTCCTCGCCTGTATACGCCAACTTCAATTTTTTGGAATCGAAATCAAAAGAGGTCTCGGTATTGTAATTCATTCCGAAATTCACCTTGCTACCCACCGAGGCTTGTACATTTAACTGCACACTCTCGTCAAAATTGAAGAAAGTACGTTTACGGGAACGCTCCGGAAGAGAAGGATCATTATTCTTATTCGTCTTCAATCCCATCGTGATCTCGGCCGAACCTTGTGTTCTTACACGTACTCCACCGGGGCCGAAAATACGTTCCGCCGCACCGATATTAAACTGCATATCGGTTAAGTTAAACTGTTTATTCGTAGCTTTTTGGAATTCTTCCTCGTTCTTTTGGCGGAAATAGGAACGAAGTGATTGTTGCATAGAATAATCTTGGTATTCCGCTGGGGTTAAACTCATCGGCGTACCAATCTCCATATCGCCTAATTTCGTACGAACAATATACGTATTCGTCTTTAAATCATACTCAATCGTAGTCTTGACATTCTCCGGATCACGCAAATCGGCAGGTGATTGTTTCACGATATCTTGATATTCCTCCGGTGTAGTTTTAGCTACCGGATAACGGGGAGGAATCGTATCCTCCGGAGCTTCCAGCAACTCCAATTCCGGCAAAGATGATGTATACGCAAGGTAATCAGCATTCAGCGAATACAAGCCGACACCAAACAATAATACAACGATCCATATGGAATATTTCAGTATTCGTTTTCTCATTTTCTCATTTAATTGTCAATTGTTAATCGTTAATCCTCAATTGTCAATTATCAAAGCATTCTAAGCGCAGTTTTAATTACTTGTTCCACAGCTAAAGTGGGCGAGCCTTTCAAAATAGCGGATACCGCTTTTTGCGAAGCCGCTTTCTGGAAACCCAACATAACCAATGCGGCTACGGCCTCCTCGGTTACCGCTCCATTAGAGACTGATGCCTCCGGCAAGTTTCCGGCCATACTCTCCATAGGTTTCACCTTATTTTTCAAATCTACCAAGATACGCTGGGCCGTCTTCAAACCAATCCCTTTCACGGCAGTCAATGCGGCCTCATTCTTCGAACCGATCACTTGAACCAATTCGGATGGCGGTAGAGAAGAAAGGATCATGCGTGCGGTATTCGGTCCCACTCCAGAAACGGAAGTAAGCAAAAGGAACAACTCCCTTTCGATTTTCTCGGCAAAGCCAAATAGTAAATGAGCATCTTCCCGGATTACCTCATATATATATATTTTTCCGGTAGTCTTGTTCCCAAACGCACTATATGTATTCAAGGATATATTCAGCTCGTAGCCTATACCACCACACTCCAAAATCATACGTGTAGGTGTAAGTTCCACGATTTCACCCTTTATATATTCTATCATCTATATATCTTTTTAATATTCCGTACCTATTATAACGCAAAATTAATCAAAAACGTATATCGGGTTACCATTCTTTTCCCGGATAAGGAGCCTTAAAGGTTTCAAAACAACCCC
>OGZG01003217.1_pt1 | contig 10099 bp, 9 predicted proteins | sample 1576781 | NCBI WGS metagenome assembly OGZG01 (sample SAMEA3541502, study PRJEB24748) | human gut metagenome | biome: human gut; feature: human-associated habitat; material: faeces | place: China | collected 2012 | reverse complement strand
TCCGTGAATACGTGGAACGGGGCGCGGATGCGCAGGCGGCCTTCGACGTCGACCGGCGGGAAATCGCTCTCCCAGGAGGCGTTCCAGTTTTGGGTCGGGATGACGGCATAACGCCCTTCGACCCCGCGGCGCGCCAGCAGGGCGTCGACATCGGTCTTGCAGCCGGAGAGCCGCACGGCCGGAATATAGGCTTTCAGCAGACCGCCTTCGGTTTCGAAACTCTCGAACGGAAAATCGGCCAGTTCGGCGGTCAGGATTTCAGCCTGTTCGTCGTCGGAGACCGCGATATGGAGAACCGTATAATCCATATTATGTAAAATTTTCGTACCTTCGTTCGGACAAAGTTACAATAATCCCGGATTCAGCGGACCAAAAGATGGCAGAAAATACAAAAAAGTGGGACGAAACCGGCCGCCGTTACCGTAGCTATATAAAACTGGAGAAGCGGCTCTCGGAAAACACCGTCGAATCGTACATGCGCGACTACATGCAGTTCGCGCACTTCATCCTGCGCCAGTGGGACGTCGCGCCCCACAAGGTCGAACCGCAGATGGTCGAACGCTACATGACGTGGCTCTACGAGCGGGGACGCGAGAAGACCTCGCAGGCCCGGGCGTTGAGCGGCATCAAGAGTTTCTTCAACTTCCTGATGATCTCGGACAAGATCGAATCGTCGCCCGCGGAGTTCGTCCTGACGCCCAAATTCGGCCGCCAGCTGCCCGACGTGCTGACCACCGCCGAGATCGACCGCATCATCGCCGCCGTGGACACCTCGACCGTGAAGGGGCTGCGCGACTGCGCCATGCTCGAAGTGCTCTATTCGTGCGGACTGCGGGTCTCGGAACTCACGTCGCTGCGCATGCAGGACCTCTTTTTCGGCGAAGGGTACATCCGCGTGATCGGCAAAGGCGACAAACAGCGGATCGTGCCGGTCAGTTCAACGGCCCGCGACCGCATCCAGCGCTACCTCGAAGAGCGGCGGAGCGTCCGGACGGGTGAGGAGATCGTCTTCCTGAACAACCGCGGGGGACAGCTTACGCGGGTGATGGTCTTCACGGTCCTCAAGCAGGCCGCCCGTCGGGCCGGGATCGAAAAGCGCATCAGCCCCCACACCTTCCGCCACTCGTTCGCGACGCACCTGCTGGAAGGCGGCGCCTCGATCCGTCAGGTGCAGGAGATGCTGGGGCACGAGAGCATCCTGACCACCGAAATCTACACCCATCTCGAGGGCGATCACCTGCGCGATACGGTCGAAAAGTACCTGCCGCTGTAATCGACGGGAACAGTAACGATAAGGGACGGAGGAATTCCGTCCCTTATCGTTATTGTCTTTTTTCGGGAGTCGCTCCTTTTCCCGGTCTGATTCGGAGCGTTTGCCGACGGAAATAGAGGCCTGCATTCGCCCGATCAGAGAATCCGTGCGATGCACGATGCGGGCGTGAGCGTCATCGAGTCGTAATCCAGTCCGGACAGCACCGCCAGCCCTGGCCGTTTGCCCGCAGCGACCTCGCCCAGCTCGGAAAAACCCAGTGCACGCGCTCCGTTCGGTGCGGCCCAGGTCAGGAGTTCCGCAAGAGGTATCTTCCCGAGATGCTGCATCTCGCCGAGCAGCGAAAGCGCCGTATTGGACGCCAGCGAATCGGTTCCGAGGCAGATATTCAGCCCGTTGCGGCGCAACAATTCCACCGGGGGAACCAGCCGCGAAATGTAACGATTCGAGCCGGGACACAGGCACCACCAGACCGGAGCCGTGAAATGATTCATTATCAAATCGATATCTTGCTGATTCACGCAGCAGTTGTGAATCAGAATAACGCTCCGGTCGGCCGGAACGCTCTCCACGATCCGCCTTGCCGGAGAGCCGTAATGCAGGAAATCGCACGTAAAACCCGCCTTTCGGTACCACTCCCACAACTCGCCGCGCTGTTCGAAGAGTTCGGCTTCAGCCGGCGTTTCCATGAAATGGATCGAAAGTGGTTCGTCGCCCTCCGCGCAGATCTCCCGGAAAAGGGCATCCTGCACGGAGTAGATCGAGTGAGGGGTCAGCGAAGTTTCGGGATAGCGGAGCAGACGCCGCTGTTCGTCCGTCGAGTCGGTATGCAGCCCGAAGACTTCGGCGAAAGTACGGTACGACAGGCGGCTGCGGGCTTTTACGGCAAAGGCCGAATCTCCGTTGGCTACATCGCCTACGGCCTGCATCCCCTCCGCCCACATCCGGGCGTCGGCCGCAGCGATGGCCGCAGCCCGCTCCTGTTCGCTGAACTGTCCCCGCACCCGGCCCATCGACCGGGCGAAAGCGGCGAAGCCGCCGTCCTGGGCAATAGCGCCCCGCAGGTAGGAGAGTTCCAGGTGGCAATGGACATTGATAAGTCCCGGAACCAAGACTCCCGCGTAAAATTCGACACCGGGTCTGCCGTCCGGCGCGGCGCACGTTTCGACGGATTCGATGCGTCCGTCGGCCCGAACCGTCACCAGCGGGTGTTTAACGAGATGCCTCCCCGTGAAGAGGTAGTTGGAGGCTATCCGGCGAAAAGACGGAGAAGAATTCATCGGCGAAGATTTTAAGACCCAACTGGTCGATGTAGAGGCTGTCCACGGCCTCTGCGGTTTCGGGCGTATAGGATACTTTCAGGTCGTATATCGTCACGTCGGGACGCCTGAACTTTTCGCGGGTCCCGTACAGGGAGAGTACGAGCGAACGGGCCGAACTGTCCGCCTGGAGTATCCGGGAAACACGCTCCCGGCTCGACTTCCGCAGGATCGAGGAGGATTCGCCCTTGCGGGAACTGTCGGCCTCCACCAGCCATACCCGCATACGGGGCGCGAGGTTCTCATCGAGCGAGTCGATCAGGTAGTCGAACGACACACGGTATTCGCCGGGACGTGTGTCGGGAATCCGAACCCGAAGCCGTGCGGTGTCCTTGATCCGGGTGACCCGGATCAGCGAGTCGGAATAGACCGTGCGGGTGAAACGGCGACGGGCCACGTTGTCGATCGTATCGAGTACGCCGACTTCGTACTTGTAGTAGGCGCTCTCCTCTTCGAGCAGCCGGATGGATTGTTCGACCACGTCGCTCAGCTTGGCGCTTTTGCGCCGTGAGAAGTTGCCGATAGTATAGCGGACATCTTCGGCCGTGTAACCGTAACGGCTGAAAACCGGTTCGTAAAGTTCGAGCGAGTCGAGCTTCACTCCCCGGTCCGAAACGTAGGCGTTGATGAGGTAGGCATCCCGGAAAATCCGGGCCAGCTCCTCGTCGGGGATCACCTTGTCCCGGGCGCAGGAACCGAGGGCGGTTGCCGCCGCGATCAGACAAAACAGACGGATCAATCGTTTCATATCATAGTTTGTTGTTTTTCATCACACTCCGCACGGTCAGCTCCGAAATCGCCAGAATTACCGCCCCGAAAGCCGCCGCAACGATCAGCAAATCGCTCCAGCGCATCTCTACGGGATAGCTGTATAACAACAACGTATCGACCGGGATGCGAATCATTCCGAAATGTTGCTGTGCCAGGCAGAAGCCTACGCCCAGCACGGCTCCTATCGACGCCCCCAGACCGCCGATCAGGAGTCCTTCGCCGACGAAGATCGAACGAATGAGCTTCGTATCGGCGCCCAGGGCACGCAGCGTGGCCACATCGTCCCGTTTCTCGATCATCAGCATCACGAGGGTCCCGACTACCGAGAACGAGGCGAGCACCAGGACCAGCAGCGAAATGAAGAAAACGCCCCATTTCTCGTAGGCAACCAGTCGGAAGAAGAGGGCGTTCATCTCGTCGCGGGTGCGCACCGTGAAATCGTCGCCGACGATTCCGGCGATTTCACGCCGGACCTTTTCCGCGTCCGCACCGTCGGCTACGCGCACCGAGATCGCCGATATGCGTCCCGGACGATCGAAAAGTTCCTGGGCTGCACGCAGGGAGGTAAGTGCGTATTCATTCTCGCTTTCCAAATCGAGAAAGAAGAGTCCTCCGACGTCGAGCCGCCGCACCGAATATCCATCGACGGGAAGCAACGACGAGAAACTGCCGCGCCGCAGGGCATAGACGGCGACTTCGGCACGGACCAAAGACCGGATTCCGAGCGTGCGGGCCATGTCGCGTCCCAGCACCAGTCGGTCGAGATCGCCCGTGCGAACGCTCCAACTGCCCAGCGGGATCGTTTCCTCGATCGGGAACACTTCTGTATAACGGTCGTCCACGCCTCGCAACGTGGCCATCGTCTGCAAACCGTCCCGTTCGAGCAAAACCTGCTGTTCGAGCAGGTACGAAACGACCCCGACCCCTTTCACGCGGGTCAGCGCCAGACTGTCGATTTCCGCAGATGCGAAGGTCTGCCCTTCACGGGGGGCAACGGTCAGATCGGCATCGAAGGCCGAAGACATGGACTTGGCGAAATCTCCGAAACCGTTCAGCACGGACAGCAGCACGATCATCGCCGCAACGGGCATGGCGAACGAAAGAACGCTCACACCCGCAATAACGTTGATCACCGAACGGGATTTCGGTGAAAATAGATAGCGGCGGGCAAAGAATCGGGTGAGCATCGGCCTTCGGCGGATCGCAGGTTACTCCTCGCGGTGCATCGCCCGGTCGATCTGCTCGATGTACTCCAGCGAATCGTCCAGGAAGAACTGGATTTCGGGGACCGTCTTGAGCTGGTTCCGAATCCGCTGACCCAATGCCCGGCGCAGGAACCAATTGTGCTGCTCCAGCGTGGCCATGACAGCGGCATTCTGTTCGAAGGGAAAGACGCTGACGTAGATCTTGGCGTATGAAAAATCGGGCGAAACCCGCACGGCGGTTACCGTCACGAGCACTCCCCGTACGATTTCGGCCCCCTCCTTCTGGAAGATTTCGGCCATGTCGCGCTGAATCTGTTTGGCGATCTTTTGCTGGCGTGTAGTTTCCATATTTCGGTTATTTTGTGACTCCTTTGTAATTGAAAACCTCCTTGTTCTTGTCCCGCTTGGGCGGACGGTTGTTCCACTCCGTGAAACCGGACTTGTTGAAACGGTAGCTGACGCCGATGCTGAAGGTCAGGTTATCGAGCGGGGATCGCTGGGGGGTAGTATAGAATGGATTTTCGTAGCCGTCCGTCGTATTTCCCGCATACTTGTTGTGATTGCGCAGCAGGTCCGAATAGCCGAAGTAGTAACGCACCCGAACGCTGAACTCCAGTTGCTTCACCAGTACGGCGACACCGCCGCCGCCCGCCAGACCGTACCCCCACCGGTTGTCGCGGACCACTTTGAAATCATATTCTCCCCGCCAAGGACCTTTGGACTGCTCCGGAGATACCGTCGAACCTTGTTCGTTGATGAATGTCGAGGAGATGTTGTAGGAGAAAAAGACCGCCGCATCGAGATAGACGCGCATCCGGTTTTTGAACAGGTAGATGTGCGGCTGCCAGACGATCGGCAGCATCAGCGACTTGACGCGGCGCGTGTACCATTGGTATTTGGCCGGGTCCTCTTCGGTCGGATTCTGAAGAAACGAGAATCCCCGTTGCAGATATTCGAAATCGATGCCGAAACCGCCTACGAAACGCTGGGGTCCGTAATAGCGCCACGTTACGCCCGCCGTGTAGCATCCCCAGACCGCCCGGGTTTCCTGGTCGGGATAAAACCGGGCATTGCCGTAGCCGTAACCGCCCGTTACGCCCAGCGTATGCTGTGCCGCCGCTGTGCCGCCGCACAGCACCGCTCCGAGGAACAGGCATATCATTCCTAAACGCCTCATCATCTCAATCCGTTCATCATCGTGTTCATACCGCTGTTGAATCCTCCGCCCATGGTGCTCGTCGTGTTCGAGGTATTGCTGTTGGTGTTCCGCCTGGGATTCTTGGCCCGCTCTTCCAGCACCTTTTGCAAGCGCAGGGCTTCGCGTTTTTCGAGCAGCTCGGCGAGGGATTGCATCGTTACCGGCGCGAATACCTTGTTCATATCGATAGTAAGCTCCACTTCCCAGTTCTCCTTCGCCGCGAAGGTATCGATGTTTTTATCGTCCATATAGTATTCGGCCCGCTCGGGCTGCCGCCGTTCCACCAGATTGCCCGTGTCCCAGCGACCGTTATCGTTCATGTCCTCGATGATGCGGAACTTCACGTTGCCGGCCGGTACGTAATTGAAACGGCATACTCCGCTGTGCACGCCGGTTTTTTCCTGAAGGAGTTTTCCCGATTCGTTCAGCAACTGCACGATGTAGCTCGCCTCGTCGCTTTTACCGACCACATTGACGATGAACGTAGCGAATTTCTCGGGATCGACACCCGTGTAATTGACTGCGATCGAATCGTTTTGCTGCTCCGCCACATCTGCCAACGCTCCTTTGGGGATGGTCAGGGCATAATTGTTTTTCAATTGCCAGGGAACATCCAGCCACCAGCGCCGCATGTTGGCCGTATCCTGCTGCCATCGGATCCGGATCGGACGCGGTTCCTCCTTCTCCATCTGTTCTGTCAGCACGACGGCAGCCGAGTCGAACCGGACCAGCGGGTAGTCGAATTCGACGTACAGCTTGGTTTCGGGGGTAACGGAACCGGTCGTGGAAAACTTGTAGGTAAACGTACTCGGCTTCTCCGGTTCGACCCACTCTTCGCCGGCAGCCAGTGTCTTCTCTTTCTCCTTTTCGAGCTGCTCGCGCTCTTTAGCCTCCTCTTTCGATTCGATATACCGCCAGGCCAGTTTCAACTTCTCGGTCGAGGGAAGCAGCCGGTCGAGGGAGTCGTGCTTCATGTAGGTAATTTCTCCCCGGATGGTATCGGGCAGACTGGCCGAAGGAACGTCGAACCACAACGCGATCGTATCGCGGTTGCGTGATTGAGGCTCAATGATTACGCGGTCGGCAGGGATGCTGTCGAACACGATGCTGTCGATCCGGGGATGGCCCGCATTGAAATAGAGGAGCGCCTTGTGCTGCACCGGACGTTCCGATTCGCGCAGGTATTGCCGACCGAAAGCCTCGTCGGTAAACATTCGGAAGTAAAGCTGCGGGTCGGCCGTCACGTAGCGGCGGATCGAGTCGTACCAGATGCCGAAGTCGGGCAGCTCAGCGGGGTTGTACGTTCCCGTGAGAAAGCCTACCTGATCGACCGAAGGTTCGTAAATCTGGTTGTTGTTCTTATCTTCGAAGGCATAGACCCGGTAGGGAATCGGCTTGAGGTTCTGGGCGATGAAAATACCGTTGGTTTCCGCACGGGCGATCACCGCAGGCTGGTATTTGAACATCGTCGAGTCGTATTCGGGAACATCCTCCACCGAATCGGCCGGAAAGAAGCAAATGAAACTTTTGGCTACGCTGTCGGCCGTGTAGCTGTCGGCCGTATATCCCGAAACGACCATCGAATCCACCTCCGGGCCGGTCGAGAAGACGTAACGCATCGAGTAGAGCGGATTGCCCTCGTTGTTGTCGCGCACGGCACTGCCGAAATTCAGCGCGTAGGTCGTGTTCTCCTTGAGCGTATCCTTGATCTGGATCAGGATGCCCCGGCCCCGGATCGAAAGCTGGGGTTTCTTCTTCATCTGGGGCGACGTGAAAAACTCTTTTTGCTGGTCCTTGAGCTGCACGAATTCGTCGAAAGTGACGTAAATCTTCCTGGCGGTGAAGTTGGTCGTGAAGTTGTCCGGCAACATCGACACGATCACCGGGGGAAGGGTGTCGATCGGGCCGCCTTCGAGGTTCATGACGGTCGCGCAGCGCCACAGGAACGCCGGGCAGAACATCGCAAGGACGCAGACCCGAAGCCAGACGATCGCTTTATGGTTTTGTCGTTTCATATCGTTTTTCTGTTATCGAAACAAGGACGAGCGGGCGCCGGAAACTGCCGGTTCGTCGGGAGTGTCCGGATTCGGATTATCGGGCACATCCGGGTTTTCCGGGGTGTCGGGATTTTCGGGCGTATCGGGATCGTCCGGAGCTGGTGTGTCCGGGGTATCCGGGTCGTCAGGCGTACCGGGATCGTCGGGATTCGGGTCTTCCGTTCCCGGATTGTTCGGATTGTCCGGGTTATCGGGCGTGTCGGGATTTTCAGGATCAGGATCCGGTTCCGGCTCGGGTTCCGTATAAAAGTCGTTGCACATGATCCACTTGCCCTTCAGGAAACGTTTGCCTTTTTCTTTCGGGTAAAAGGTTACGCTCACGTGCATCTGCGGAAGATTCTCCCCGATGGCCTGCTCGGTGAATCCGTAAAGCCGATTCGACTGGTCCACGGCCAGGATGAGAAACCGGGGGCCGTTGAGCTGCATCGCCAGCCAGTTTTCGTTGCCGTCGATCTCGTACGGCTCGCCCTGGGCGATCGGCCGCAGCTTCTCGCCGGTTCTCCGGGAGGTGATTATTCCGGCCACGGCGTCCTCGTAAGAGAGCACGCTCCATTCGGTTGTGTCCGCGTCGAAGGCATAGGCCAGCATATCTTCCCGGGGGATGGGGGTCTTGACGGTACCTTCCTGCGCCCAAGGCCGGAGCACGTAGAATGTTTCGTAACCGATCGACTTGAAACATCCCGTCCCCGCCAGGGCTGCGGCCACCGCGACGAAAGTCAGTATCTTGAACTTATGCTTTTTCATGGGTTTCATTCCGATTTTTCAGCTCTTCGAGCAGCTCTCCGACCGTTTTCCCCAACACCGGATGGCGGTAGTCGCGCATCCATTCGCACAGGGGGACGAGCACGAATTCGCGCTCCTGGATCAACGGATGGGGAACGGTCAGCCGCTCGGTGCGAATCACGCGGTCGTCGTAGAAGAGTATGTCGATGTCGATCGGGCGCGACGTATATCGGGCACCGGTCCTTTGTTTGAGCGACTGTTCTGCCTCGCGGTCGCGCCCCAGTTCCCGCTCGATCGCCTGTAAAGCGTCGAGCAACTGTTCGGGCGTCAGGTCGGTATCCACCTCGAGGACCTGGTTGGAAAACTCCTCTTCGGCATCGAAACCCCATGCTCGGCTCTTGTAACGGTGCGAACAGCGCATGACGGGTCCGGCGTGCTGGTTGATCAGCCGCTGTGCGTTTTGCAGGCGGGTCTTTACGTCGCCCACGTTTCCTCCGGTCAGTATGATCGCTCTTGCCATAATTACAATTTTTTAATCATCTTACTCACGCTCAATGCGAAATGGGTGAACACGATGGTCGGGTTCCCGTTTTGCCGGATCTGGGCCATCGCCGATTCGGCCTCCGCGACCAGCGATTCGATGTTCTGGTTTCCGATGAACGGAGCGAAATTGCGGCAGAACTTCGCCTCCTCACCCCACAGGCAGGAGATTTCGCCCAGTCCCGCATGCAGCAGGTAGCTCTCCCGCAAAAGATGTTGTCATCACTTTTGTTACTCTTTTTCTTTGGAGATATGCCATTCGTAAATCAGGCTACACCTTATTATCTGATTCGCATGAACAGGCGGGAATGGATCAGCGCACAGATGATATATGTCGGAGCTGTAACAACTATCTATTTACTATTTTTGCTTGGCGTATTTTGCCTTTTGTGTGCACCGCTATCATTCCCGGGGAATATGTGGAGTGAGACAGGAGCAATGTTGGGATATTCGGGAGTAGGAAGTGACATTGCATTACCTGCATCGGTAAAGACGATGGAAATGTCAGATCCATATACCTGTGTGGTTAAGATTTTCTTGTTAATGCTTTTATATGAGATATTGACCGTGACATGGATGATGATGTGGAATCTTGGAAAGAACCGGATTGGAGGAATATGGAGTGTATTTTTGTTAAATTTGTATGGACTGCTTTTGAATTCACAGACTTTAGGGAAAATTTTACATATACCAGAGACTGTACAATACAAAAGCAATGTTTTATGTGGCTGGTTGTCACCTTTGAATCATGTTACTTATTATATGCATAATTTCGGATACGATTATCTGCCGAGAATCTGGCAAAGCTGTCTGATTTTATTGGTTTTAAGTGGAGTGAATCTGTGTGTGATCCATTGGCTGTCAGGGAGATATGAATTTCAGTTTTCGTAATTGTGACATATATCTTGTAGAAAGCATTTTAAGACGCACTTAAGGAGGAAAAAGTATGAATAGAAGAATCATAATTACAATGTGTATTACATCGTTTATTCTTGCAAATCTGACAGCATGCGTGA
>OGZG01003208.1_pt1 | contig 10130 bp, 8 predicted proteins | sample 1576781 | NCBI WGS metagenome assembly OGZG01 (sample SAMEA3541502, study PRJEB24748) | human gut metagenome | biome: human gut; feature: human-associated habitat; material: faeces | place: China | collected 2012 | reverse complement strand
CGATAACGGCATAGATGGTTTTCATGCAAAACTTCTTGCCGAGAATGATCCAAGCAAATTCAGAGGTCAGTTTGGATTTAACTAAAAAACCAATAGAGAGGAGAAACTATTATGACAATTAGTTGGTTACAAGCAATCATTTTAGGTATTTTTGCCTGCTTATCCAGTATGCCTGGTATGGGAGGTACAACCATTGGTAACTACACATTAGGAAGACCATTAGTTGCAGGTCTTGTCTGTGGTATCGTACTTGGAGATATTCAGGCAGGTGTTTTAGTCGGTGCGGCAATGCAGGTTGTATATATCGCATTGGTTACACCAGGAGGAACTGTATCAGCAGACGTTCGTGCCGTATCTTATATCGGTATTCCACTGGCAATGTTAGCATTAAATTCATACGGATTAGATCCTGCATCAGCAAAAGGTATCTCCATGGCAACATCATTTGGAGCAATGGTAGGAACGATCGGTACAGTATTATTCTATGGAACAGCAACGATCAACCTTGTATGGCAGCACATTGGATGGCAGGCCGTTGAAAAAGGTGAATTCAGGAGATTATACGTTGTAGATATGGTTCTTCCATGGATTTCTCATATCATCTGCAGTTTCTTACCAGCAGTTGTAATGTGTAAATTAGGAGTTCCAGTTGTAGAAGCGATCAAAACAACATTACCAATGGATGGAATTGCAATGAAAACACTGTTTACAGTAGGTAGCTTGCTTCCTTGCGTAGGTATTGCGATCTTATTAAAACAGGTAGTAACAAAAGCAGTTGACTTTATACCATTCTTCTTCGGATTTACATTAGCAGCAAGTATGGGATTAAACCTTGTATCAGTAACAGTTGTAGCAGCAATGTTTGCAATTCTTTACTACAACATTAAAATGGTAGGAATCAGAGCAAAAGAAGCAGCCTTAGCTTCTGGCGGTTCCTTTGACGATGATGACGAGGAGGATATTTAATATGGCAGAGAAAAAACTATCTAAAAAAGCGTTAAATAAATCATTCCGTAACTGGGCTTATGGAAACTTAACATGTTTCTCTCAGGAACATATGCAGACATTTGGTTATCTGTGTGCAATGCTTCCATTGGTAGAAGAGTTATATGATACAAAAGAAGAACAGAAAGAAGCAATGAATACATACACAGCTTTCTTTAATACAGAACCACAGGTTGGATCTATCATCGTAGGTATCACAGCTGGTCTTGAGGAAGCAAAAGCAAATGGAAATGAAGATATCGATGCAGAAGCGATCAATGGTATCCGTGCCGGTCTTATGGGACCTTTAGCAGGTATTGGTGATTCCTTAGTTGTAGGTACATTAATTCCTATCTTACTTGGTATCGCACTGGGATTATCAACAGGTGGATCTGTCGTAGGACCGATCTTCTATATCGTAGCATGGAACTTGATCATGGCATTTGGAATGAAGTTCTTATACTTCAAAGGATATGAACTGGGTGGAAAAGCCGTAGATATCCTGGTTGGTGAGCAAGCAACCGCGATCCGTGAAGCAATCGTTATGTTAGGAACAATGGTTGTTGGATCTGTAGCAGCAACATGGGTATCAGTAAAAACATCATTCCATCTTGTAAACAGTGCAGGAAAAGAATTCTTAAATCTTCAGAAACAGTTAGACGGAGTATATCCAGGATTCTTAACAGCAGCTTTTGTAATCTTCTGTTGGTGGTTAATGTCAAAGAAAAAAGTATCTCCAGTTGTTACAATGTTGATCTTAGTAGTTGTAGCATTTATCGGAGTTATGATCGGATTCTTTAACCCAGGATTAAAATACTAAGAAAGGAAGTATATTATGACAACACAAACAAGAGCACAGCAGCTAAAAGAAATTGAATTTCAGACACAAATGCTCAATAACCTCAAAAAATGGATTCGCAATCTCATTATTCTATCTTCTATCGGAATCATACTTGCGTATTGGGGACTAGGTGTCCAAAGTAAAATGCCATTTACAGTATTTGGTGTAGTTGGAGTGATCATTACGATCATCAGTGTGATACTTTGTGTTGTCATAGGCCTTGGTATTAAGCGAGGAAGAGCAAACGTAGACAAGATATTACAATTAGTGAAAGCCTAAGCATAGAACTATTGTTTTTTGATTGAAAAAGGACGATTATAGTTAGATCGTCCTTTTTTCTACAAAGAAAGGGAAAAAATATGAGGAAAGTTAGCCCAAGATTAGTAGCAATAATGATGGCAGGAGCTGTTACAGTTACCTCCATAACACCAGTAACAGGATATCAAACGATTACTGTAAATGCTGCAACAGATAGTCAGGAGAAAGAGGCAGCGCAAGGATATCAAACGAATTTAACAGGTTTTGATTATAAGAAAGGCGATTGGAAAGAAACAAAAGATGGTCTGTACAGCAATGCAGTTGATAAAGGAGACTGTTTTGCATTCAGTAAAACAACAGCTAAGAATTTTGTATATTCTACAGACGTAACATTTAAGAGAAATCAAGGTGCGGCAACATTAATTTTCCGTTCTAATAATAATCTTGATAATAAAGAATGCTATGCGGTAAATATCGATGGAGGTTCGCATAAATGCAAGTTTTGGCGATGGCAGGAAAATAGTGATTATCAGTTGATTGATGAAAAAGAAGTAAAAGCAACGGATGATGAGAAATATACTTTAAAAGTAGTGGCTTACGATTCATGGATTTCTTATTATGTAAATGATACTTTGATAGCAAGTACAGGTGATTATACACTTCAAAAAGACGACAAAGGACAGAGTACTGTTTTGACAGAAGGTTCTCTTGGTCTATTAAATTGGAATGGTGAGATGACATTCCAAAATACCTATTATACAGAATTAAATGATCAAAACACACCAGAGTTAAAAAATATCTCGGTATCTTCCTCAACTGGAGATGTGGAGAAAGCAGCACAATTTACATCCACAGAACCAATTATGATTCAGTATGTAAAGAATAATGCAGAAACAGTAGACTTGAATATCGAAAAGAAAAATGAAAATGCAGATGTACAGGTTGAATATGATGGAAAAACATATAACGATGGAAAGAATATTCCAGTTAAAGTTGGTAAGAATTACATTACAGTAAAGAGCACAGTTCAGGGAGAAAATGGACAGACAGCAACTTTAACATATCGTGTAAATGTGCATCGCCGAGCAGCAGATAAAACTTATTATAATGAAGCATACAGAAATCAGTATCATTATTCTGTAAAGGACGGATGGGGAAATGATTTAAATGGATTGGTTAAGTATAAAGGAACATATCACATGTTTTATCAGTTCTATGATGATACAAAATGGGGACCAATGCATTGGGCACATGCAACAAGTAAAGATTTGATCCATTGGGAAGAACAGCCAATTGCGTTATATCCAGATGCAAATGGAGCTATGTTTTCAGGATGTATTGTAGCGGATGAAAAGAATACATCAGGACTTTTTGGTGACGGCAATGAAGGTGGATTAGTTGCATTGATCACAGCAGATGGAAATGGACAACGTATTAAAGTTGCCTATAGTACAGATGAAGGAAAAACTTGGAAAAAAACAAATGAAATTGCAGCAGACTGGTCAAAAGATCCATTAAACAATAGAGATTTCCGAGATCCTAAAGTTTTTAGATGGGAAAATAAATGGTTCATGGTAATTGCAGGCGGACCACTTCGTATTTATTCATCAGACAATCTGACAGATTGGAAATGTGAATCTACATATGCAGATCTTCATACAGAATGCCCTGACCTTTATCCAATTGAAACAAAAGATGGTGTGAAATGGGTACTTTCCCGCGGTGGAAGATCTTATAAAGTCGGTGATTTTAAACAAGTTGATGGAAAATGGAAATTTGTTGCAGATGAAGCTTACAAAAACAGTGACGGTGTTATGAACTTTGGTAAGGATTCCTATGCAGCAATGACATATTATGTACAAGACTTCGGAACACAGGAAAATCCAACGATTCCAGAGATTATTGAAGGAAATTGGATGAATACATGGGATGATTATTGTAATAAAGTTGCAGATACTGTAGGACAGAATTTTAATGGAACTTATAATCTGAATCTTAAAGTAGGACTAAAACAGGAAAATGGAAAATACGTTTTAACACAGACACCAATCAGTGAATATGAGAGTTTAAGAGATGCAGAAAATAAGATTTCTTATAAAGATGTTACAATTTCAGAAGATAATGATCTCTTAAAGGATTTTGCAAAGGATACATATGAGATTGTTGCTAAATTTAAACCATCAGAGAAAACAAAGAAAGTTGGGTTCAGACTAAGAAAGAATCAAAATGATACAGAATATACCGATGTAATTTATGATTTAGAAAATGAGAAACTATCTATCGATAGAAGTAAATCAGGAAAGATTATCAGTCAGGAATTCAAAAAAATAAATGAGCAGTCTAATGTGAAAAAGAATGAAGATGGTTCTGTAGAATTACATATTTATGTAGACAAAGCCAGTGTCGAAGTATTTAGCAGTAATAATACAGCAGCAGGAGCGAACCAGATATTCCCAACACCAACAAGTTTAGGAGCATCTGTTCTAGTAGAAGGTGATCCTGTAAAAGCAGATATTGATATTTATCCAATGAAGTCAATTTGGACAGATAAGGAAGAATTGACAGATGTGGAATCTGTTGGATCTATGCAGAATGAGAACCAGATATTATATGCTGGTGATAGTGTAGAATTAAGTGCATATGTATTTCCAATTTCTATGGATCAGACGATAACATGGGATGTTACAGAAGGAAAAGATGTTGTAAGTATCAAAGAGTCAGATGGAAAAGCAGTTGTAACAGCATTAAAATCAGGAAAAGCAACAGTTACTGCATCGAGTAAATCAGATCCATCAAAGAAAAAGATATTTACGATTAATGTAAAAGAAAATAACTTCAAAACAAACATTAAGAAATTTGTAAATGTAAGTGGTAATTGGACGATTGATGGAGAAGTGTTATCAGATTCCAACCAGTCTGCAAATGATTTTTATATGTCTGAAGATGCGGTAGTTAACGAAAAATCAACAATAGAAGTGGATATGTCCTTTGAAAAAGGATTAGTTAACTTAATTTTTGCATCAAAATCAACGGATCCAAATGGAGCATATTGTCTTCAGTTTGTTCCAGGTAGTAACAAAGTGCGCTTGTTCAGAATGTATAAAGATGGTGATATTGCAGTAGGAGAGATGTCTTCTAGCATTAGTGATGGATCATATCATCATGTGAAGATTGAAAAAGAAGCAAATGCAGTGAAAGTATATGTAGATGATAAGGAATGCTTAAATTATACTTTTGATGCAGATAAAGAGTCAGACAAAGATTTCTTTGATATCAAAACTGGATATATGGGACTTGGTTTATGGGATGGTGCAGTCAGTTTCAAGAATTTATATGTAGATAAAAAAGAAGAAACACCAAAACCGACGGAACCAACAAAACCGACGGAAACACCAAAACCAACAGAACCAACAAAACCGACGGAAACACCAAAACCAACGGAACCGACAAAACCGACGAAACCAACAGAAAAACCAAAAACAATTTCAGTAACATTAAAAGGTAATGGTGGAAAAACTGTTACAACAATAAATAAAACAAAGGCTGGAGTTAAATTACCTGGATGGAACAAAACAAAATATAAATCTGCTGGTAAGAAAGGTTATGTATTTGCAGGATGGACTTATAAAGGAAAAGTTGTTAACAAAGTACCTGCTTCAGATAAAAACATTGTGCTAAAAGCAAAATTTGTGAAGATCAAAGTAGAAACAGCAAAACTATCATCTTTGAAAGGAAAATCTGGAAAAGGAACAGGATTTGTAGCAAAATCTATCAAATACACAAATAAATATGGAGAAAAGCGAGGATTTAGATTCCGCTATTCTACAAGTAAAAAGATGAAAGCTGCAAAATATAAAACAACAGGATTAGCTAAAAATACATATACAAAAACAGGATTGAAAAAAGGCAAGAAGTACTACGTTCAGGTTCGTTATTACTATTATGATTCTACAAACCAGAAGATATATGGAACATATTCAAAAGCTAAATCAGTAAAAGCATATTAAAATGAAAAGCCATCTGGACAGTTAATTATTGCCAGATGGCTTTGATTATTCTATACTTAGGAACGAAAACTTAAATCAATAAAAGGAGATCGTTATAATGCCAAAATATAAAACTGTATTCAGCGATATTGATGGAACTTTATTAAATACCAAACATCAGATTCCAGAAGATACCAAAAAGAAGATTCAGAAGATCAACAAAGAAGGAATTCCATATGTATTAGTCTCTGCAAGAATGCCAAAAGGAATGACAGCGATCCGTGACGAGTTAGGAGCCAAAAGCCCAATGATCTGTTACAGTGGTGCACTTGTCGTCGATGAAGAAGACAATCCAATCTACAGCGTTGCAATATCAAAAGAAAATGCCAAAAATCTATGCAAGAGAATTCAAGAATTAAATGCAAAGATTTCAATCAACATTTATACAAACGATGAATGGTTGGTAGAAGACAAAGAAGAATACTGGGCAGCACAGGAAAGCGATATCACGGGAGTGATTCCAGAAGAAGTATCATTTGAAGATGGAGAAGTCTATCAAGAAGTACATAAGATCTTATGCATGGGAAACAAAGAAGAGATTGCTCAATTAGAACAGCAGTTGATCAAAGAATTCCCAGAGATCAGAATCTATCGATCCAAAGATACATACTTAGAGATCATGTCAATGAAAGCATCCAAGTCAGATGCCATCCACATGCTGAAGAATCATTTTCATGTAGAACGAGAAGAAATCATAGCATTCGGAGACAACTTCAATGACATCGATATGCTTCAATATGCAGGACTCGGAGTCGCCATGGGCAATGCTTCAGATGAAGTAAAACAGGCAGCAGATATTGTCACAGACATCAATGACAATGAAGGAGAACGCCAGATTCTGGATAAATATTTTAAATAAATATATAATTTCAATTTGTACGATAGTAAATCAGGAGCCGTAAAAACAGGCTCCTTTTTTGATGTGTTTATTCGAACTAAAACGAACATAGTATACATCTATTTGTAATAAATGAACAAAAAAGATAATGAAAAACAGTAAAGGTGTACAAAAAAGAAAATAAATATTTACAAATGTTCATATTTGTGTTATAAAATAAACAGAAGGAGAGAAAAACAAACAAAAACAAACAACAATACAAATTAAAAGAAAAGGAGAAGAAAAATGGCAATTAGTTTTATGCGTTGTGATGACAGAATTATTCATGGACAGGTAGTAACGAGATGGTCAATGGAAAGACCTTGTGATGGAATTATAGCAGTAAATGATAAGGCAGCAATGGATCCATTAATTCGTCAGGCATTAAAAGCAGCATCAGACAAGAAGACATTCGTATGGACATTAGAACAGTTTTTAACAAAAATGGAAGAAGCACAAAACAGCAAGAAAAATTACTTCGTGATCACAAAAGAACCAGTAACAATGAGTAAATTATTAGTAGATCATAATATGAAACCAGCAATCACAACTTTAAATGTCGGACCACAAAGTGCAAAAGACAATACAATTGCAGTTGGAAAGAACTGTGATATCACAAAAGAAGAAGTTATGGCATATGAAAAAATCCATAATGCAGGATATGAAATTGAATATCAGATCGTACCAGATGCAACAAAGGTTGTATACAAAGATATCAGAGAAAAAGTTATGGAATTTGCGAATGCGTAAAGCAGGTAAGGAGGTTTAAAAATGACGATTAATTTAATTCAGGCATTACTTATTGGGGTGCTTTCATATATGGGAACTTTAATGTCTCCTTGGTTATTAGGATGTATCGGTGGATGGTATGTTTTAGGAAGGCCACTGATTTCAGGATTATTAATTGGTTTGATACTTGGGGATGTCCAGACAGGAATTATTGTTGGAGCAGCGGTCCAGACAGTATTTATCGCAATGGTAACTCCGGGTGGAACAATGCCAACAGATTTAAATGCAGCTTCATTTATCGGTGTCGGACTAGGAATTGCAGCAGTAAAATCTGGGTCAACAGTAGAAGCAGCAGTATCAATCGCAACAGCAATGGGTGCAGTAGGAATTATCTTACATAATGGTGTAGCCATCTTAAATACAGGATTTAATGAAAGAGCATTAAAAGCAATCGAAAATGGAAATGAAAAATCATTTTTAAGAAATCACTGGGTATTTCCACAGCTTCTGTTATTAGCCTCCCGTTTAATTCCAACATTTTTAGTTCTTTATTATGGACAAGGGGTAGCAACATGGATTATTAATACATTTCCTTCAGGATCTTATGTTATGAGGGTGTTAACTGTATTGGGAGGATTATTCCCTGCGATCGGAGTTGGATTATTAGTTAAGAATCTTGTAAATACAACAGGAGATTTGATCTTGATCGCATTTGGATTTACATTAGTGTCAGCAGTTGGAGTAAATATGGTTTCTCTTTCTATCATCGCAGGATTTGTAGCATTTTTGACATATCAGAGAGAAGAAAAAACAGTTGCAGCAACAGCGGTTGATGATGATTTCGATTTAGAGGAGGAATTATAATGAAAAAACTGAGCAAAAAAGCATTAAAACAAAGCTGGATGAGATGGGAAGCAGGATATCTGGCAGATATGACATATCAGAGAGAAATGGGATTCGCATTTTGTGATTCTATGATTCCAGTATTAAAAGATTTATATCCAGATGATAAGGAAGAATTACAAAAAGGAATGCAGCGTCACAGTGGATTTTACTGTACAGAACCACAGATTGGAAGTGTAATTGGCGGAGTTGTCTGCGGGTTAGAAGAAGAAAAAGCGAATGGCGCAGATATTGATGATGAAACGATCAACAGTATTAAAGTAGGATTAATGGGACCAATTGCAGGAATCGGAGATGCAATGGTACCAGGTCTGCTAATTCCGTTATTATTATCAATTGCAGTTGGAATGGCAAGTGGTGGAAATATATTAGGACCAATCTTCTATATTGTTGCATATTTAGGAATTATGATTCCAGTTTCTTATCAGCTGTTTATGAAAGGATATAAACTAGGAACTAAATCAGTGGATGTATTGATCGGAAAGACAGCACAGAAAGTCAGAAAAGCAATCAATGTACTTGGAGCAATTGTAGTAGGAGGAGTTGGTGCATCCTATGTATCTCTGGCATTAAACTTTAATATCGGAGCAAGTGGAAGTTCCAAAGGAATCGTTGCAAATGACATGATCAACTCTATTTATCCAAACCTTTTACCATTACTAGTTATTTTATTAAGCTGGTGGTTAATGTCAAAGAAAAATGTATCATCTTTAAAAATGATCGTTATTTTCCTTGTAATTGCCATGGCAGGAGTTGCAGTAGGAATATTCTAGGAGGCAGTTATGGAAAAACAGCAGATACCAGAAGATTTTTTGATCGGAACTTCAAGCAGTGCATGGCAGATTGAAGGATGTGCAGGAAAGAAAGAAGGTCAGGAGAGCTGGGCAGAACTTTTTTACGATACCAATCCAGATATCTGGTATGATGATGTAGGACCGAAAAAAGCAAGTGATTTTTATCATCATTACAAAGAAGATATTAAAACAATGGCATCTTTTGGAATGACCGGATTCCGCTTTACGATCCAATGGGCAAGATTTATGAAAGATCCAATCGCAGGAATTGTAGACTATGATGCAGTGGAATATTACAGAGATGTCATCCATGAAATAAAGAAAAATGGAATGGAACCAGTCATATCACTGGAACATTGGGATATTCCGGCAATATTATTTGAAAAATATAATGGATGGGTTGGAAGAGAGACAGTATATCTTTATGAACAGTATGTAAAAGCAGTATTAAAAGAATTTCATAAGGAAGTGAAATTATGGTTTGCTTTCACAGAACCCAATATTCCAATCGATAATGGCTATATGGATGGAATCTGGTATCCATTTAAACACGCACCAAAAGAAGCATATCAGGCACATTTTCATAAGATCCTTGCTACGACAAAAGCAGTTAAAGCGATGGAACCATACAAAGAAGATGGATGCAGACTTGGAGTTATGTTACTTCTGTTGGAATTTCCTTATCAGAGAAGTAGAGG
>OGZG01003195.1_pt1 | contig 10172 bp, 8 predicted proteins | sample 1576781 | NCBI WGS metagenome assembly OGZG01 (sample SAMEA3541502, study PRJEB24748) | human gut metagenome | biome: human gut; feature: human-associated habitat; material: faeces | place: China | collected 2012 | reverse complement strand
TAAGGGGCATGATTTTCCGGATGTCACACTCATGGGAATAGTAGCAGCGGATCTTTCGCTGAATGCAGAGGATTATCGATGTGCGGAACGTACCTTTCAGCTTCTCTGTCAGGCAGTCGGCCGGGGAGGACGGGGGGAAAAACCGGGAGAGGCAGTGATCCAGACCTATCATCCGGATCATTACAGTATTCAGGCGGCGGCAGTGCAGGATTATCAGGCATTCTATGAGGAAGAGATGAGTTACCGTATGCTTCTGGATTATCCGCCTGCGGCACATATGCTGGCAGTTCTGGGTTCAGGTCCGGAAGATGAGAAACTGGTTCAGGCAATGTATTATCTGAAACTTTATATAGAAAGGATATACAGAGAAAATGACCTGCATATCATTGGCCCGGCATATGCGTCAGTTGGAAAAGTTAAGGATATTTACAGACAGGTTATCTATTTAAAACATAAAGATCATAAAACGCTGGTACATATCAAAGACCAGCTGGAGAAATACATAGAGATAAATTCCGGTTTCCGGAAAATATACATACAATTTGATTTCAGTTAATTATGGCAGAGTTTTTCAAAATCTTATTACTGAAGTAATCTGCTGCAGAAGGGAAAACCGGAAGGCAGTAATTTCTGAAATCGTGATATAACAATAATCAAGATATCAGGTTAGGGGCAAAATATCTTTTGATCCTAACATCATAATCAAAGAAGAGGAGAATAAAGAAATGGCACTTAGAAAAATCAGATTACAGGGCGACGAAGTACTTGCAAAGGTCAGCAGACCGGTAGAAAAAATGACACCACGTATTCATGATCTGATCGGGGATATGCTTGAAACCATGTATGATGCAATGGGAGTTGGCCTCGCTGCACCACAGGTAGGTATGCTGAAGCGTATTGTTGTGATCGATATAGGAGAGGGTCCTATCGTGCTGATCAATCCTGAAATCCTTGAAACATCAGGCGAACAGACTGGTGATGAAGGATGCTTAAGTGTACCTGGAATGGCTGGTCAGGTAACACGTCCGAACTATGTAAAGGTAAAAGCTCTGGATGAGGATATGAATGAAGTAGAATATGAAGGGGAAGGTCTTCTTGCGCGTGCTTTCTGCCATGAGATCGATCATCTGGACGGACATATGTATACAGAACTGGTAGAAGGAGAACTTCATCAGGTTTCCTATGATGAGGATGAGGAGTGATAATCAAATGAAGATAGTATTTATGGGAACACCGGATTTCGCAGTGCCGTCATTACATGCACTGACAGAAGCCGGATATGCGGTGGCAGCAGTGGTGACTCAGCCTGACAAACCAAAAGGGAGAGGTAAGACATTATTGCCAACACCTGTAAAAGAAGAAGCCGTTATGCACGATATTCCGGTATATCAGCCGGAGAAAGTGAGAAATAACCCTGAATTTCTGGAGATTCTGAAAGAAATCAATCCTGAGATCATAGTTGTTGCTGCATATGGACAGATTATTCCAAAAGAAATCCTGGAGCTTCCGAAATTTGGATGTATCAATATTCATGCGTCTCTTCTTCCGAAATACAGAGGAGCAGCGCCTATCCAGCAGGCTGTGATCGACGGGGAAAAAGTATCAGGTGTAACGATCCAGCAGATGGGGGAAGGTCTTGATACCGGTGATATGATTTCAAAGATAGTGATTCCAATCTCTCCGACAGAAACAGGTGGAAGCCTGTTTGGAAAACTTGCGCAGGCCGGTGCGGATCTGCTGATCAAGACGCTTCCGTCTATTGAGCAGGGAACCGCGGAGTTTGAAAAACAGCCGGAGGAGAGTCCTACACCTTATGCGGCTATGATCACCAAACAGATGGGACTGATGGATTTCAGAAAATCTGCAGAAGAACTGGAACGCCTTGTACGCGGCCTGAATCCATGGCCAAGTGCTTATACATTTCTTAATGGAAAAACTCTGAAAGTGTGGAAATGTAAAGTTAGCACTGAGAAAACAGATGCTGTTCCGGGAACAATCTTCCTGGCAGATAAAGAGGGGATCCATACAGCATGTGGAGAAGGAGTGCTGATTCTTACAGAGGTACAGCTGGAAGGTAAGAAGCGTATGGAAACAGAAGCCTTTCTCCGGGGATATCACATTGAAAATGGAATTGTTTTTACAGATCATAAGGAGTGATTAGATGTACGGATATTATTATTTTGATCCTACGTATTTACTGCTCGTTATCGGAATGGTGCTGTCTTTACTGGCATCTGCAAAGGTAAAGAGTACGTTTTCTGTTTACAGCAGAGTGCGCAGTGCATCGGGGCTTACAGGTGCCGATGCTGCCAGACGGATTCTTCGTATGTCGGGAATTACGGATGTTACGGTAGTACCCATATCCGGCAGCCTGACAGACCACTATGATCCGGGAAGTAAGAAACTGGCACTTTCCCAGGATGTATATGATAAAACATCGGTGGCTGCGATCGGAGTGGCTGCGCATGAATGTGGACATGCTATTCAGCATGCGACTAACTATGTGCCATTGAATCTTCGCTCTGCGATTGTGCCGGTTGCAAACATCGGTTCCACACTTTCCTGGCCATTGTTTCTGGCAGGACTGATTTTCTCAATCCGTCCACTGCTGACTGTTGGAATCATTTTGTTTACATTTGCGGTTCTTTTTCAGCTTGTAACTCTTCCGGTAGAATTCAATGCTTCTTCAAGAGCGTTGAAAATGCTTGGAGGTTCAGGAATGCTTGGAAACGATGAGGTAAAAGGTGCAAGGAAGGTTCTTACAGCGGCAGCACTCACCTATGTTGCAGCACTTGCTTCATCAATCCTGCAGCTTTTAAGATTGATCATACTTGCCGGAGGAAGAGACCGTGACTAATGGAATAAATACAAGAGAACTGATATTACAGATATTACTGGAAATTGAGGAAGAGGGAAAACACAGCCATATTGCAATCCGCAATGCTCTTTCCAAATATCAGTTCCTTCCAAGACAGGAGAGAGCTTTTATTACCAGAGTCTGTGAAGGAACACTGGAATATCGTATTTTAATAGATTATATTATTGATTCATATTCAAAAGTATCTGTAGATAAAATGAAGCCTGTGATCAGGGAAATCCTGAGAAGTGCAGTTTATCAGATCAGGTTTATGGACAGTGTGCCGGACAGCGCAGTGTGTAATGAAGCGGTGAAGCTGGCACAGAGAAAAGGCTTTTACAGCCTGAAACCTTTTGTAAACGGTGTTCTTCGTACGATTGCCAGAGAGTGGAAAAATCTGAAACTTCCTTCAAGGGAAGAAAATCCGGTCAGATATCTGTCTGTCAGATATTCTATGCCGGAAACACTGGTAAACCGTTGGCTTGAGGATTACGGGGAAGAAAAAACAGAAAAGATCCTTACAGATTTTCTCACTGAGAAACCGATTACAGTACGCTGCAGAACTCATAAATATCCACAGAAAGAGATTTATGAGAGCTTGGTCGATCAGGGAGTGGAAGTGAAACCTGCACCTTATCTTCCCTATGCATATGAAATTTCAAATTATAACCATATTCTTGCACTGGATGCATTTATACAGGGGAAAATCCAGGTGCAGGATGTAAGCTCAATGCTGGTGGCAGAAATTGCAGATCCGCAAAAAGGGGATTATGTGATAGATATGTGCGCAGCACCTGGTGGAAAGAGTCTCCATGTTGCAGATAAAATGGGAGATTACGGAACAGTAGATGCACGCGATATCAGCCAGTACAAAGTGAATATGATCGAAGAGAATATTCACAGAACAGACTGCATTAATGTGCAGGCTCATGTGATGGATGCTACGGTATTTGATGTAGATTCAGAACTCAAGGCAGATGTCGTTCTGGCAGATGTCCCATGTTCCGGATATGGAGTAATTGGAAAGAAGCCGGAGATCAAATACAGGGTGACAGCACAGAAGCAGGAAGAGATTGTAATCCTTCAGAGAACAATCCTTGACAATGCGGCAGAATATGTGAAACCGGGCGGAGTGCTGGTATTTAGTACCTGTACTATCGCAAAGGAAGAGAATGAAGAGAACATGTTGTGGTTTATGAATAATCATCCGTTCAAACTGGAGAGTATTGATCCGTATCTTCCGGAAGAACTACATTCTGAGACAACAGCTCTGGGTTATCTTCAGCTTCTGCCGGGAGTACACAAAACAGATGGCTTCTTTATTGCAAAATTCAGGAGAAAATAAGTAATGACAGACATTAAGTCAATGACGATCGACGAATTAAAGAAACTGATGACCACTCTGGGAGATAAGCCTTTTCGTGCGAAGCAGATTTACAGCTGGCTGCATGAACACCTTGTTACTTCTTATGATGAGATGACAAATCTTTCCAAAAGCCTGAGGGAAAAACTGAAAGAATATCCTGTCACAGCACTGAAGATGGTAGATGTACAGACATCCCGGATTGACGGTACACAGAAGTATCTGTTCCGTCTCAGTGATGGAAATGTGATAGAGAGTGTTCTCATGCGGTATAAACATGGAAATTCTGTCTGTATTTCTTCTCAGGTGGGATGCCGCATGGGATGCAGATTCTGTGCATCTACCATAGGAGGACTGACCAGATGTCTTCTCCCGTCAGAAATGCTGGATCAGATATACAGGATACAGGCTCTGACAGGAGAAAGAGTTTCCAATGTTGTGGTCATGGGAACGGGGGAACCTCTTGATAATTATGAAAATCTTCTCAGGTTTATACATATCCTGACAGAAGAAGGAGGACTTCATATCAGTCAGAGAAACCTGACTGTATCTACCTGTGGGTTGGTTCCGAAGATTTATGACCTTGCAAAAGAAAAGCTTCAGATGACACTTGCACTTTCCCTTCACGCACCTAATGATGTGAAGCGACGGGAACTGATGCCGATCGCAAACAAATACAGCATGGATGAGGTTCTGGAAGCTTGCCGTTATTATTTTAAAGAAACCGGGCGCAGGATCACATTTGAATACAGTCTGGTAGCCGGAGTTAATGACAGCGATGAGGATGCAAGGGAACTTTCCGGCAGAATCAGAGATATGAACTGCCATGTAAATCTGATCCCGGTAAACCCTATTAAGGAACGTTCCTTTGTGCGTTCAACAAGACAGGCTGTGGAGAATTTCAAAATAAAACTTGAAAAATGTGGAATAAATGTTACTATTAGAAGAGAAATGGGCAGTGATATTGATGGTGCCTGTGGACAGTTAAGAAAAAGTTATATGGAAAAAACAGAAAGCGAGAAGTGACATGAGGATATATTCAGCTACTGATGTCGGGCAAAAGCGGAAGATGAACCAGGATTATGTGTTCGCAACTGCTGACCCGGTTGGAAATCTTCCGAATCTGTTTGTTGTTGCAGATGGTATGGGTGGTCATAATGCAGGTGATTATGCATCCTCTCATGCGGTTACATCTATGGTGGAGGAAATCCGGCAGGATGCGGATTTTAATCCGGTAAAGGTAATCCGTCATGCCATTGAATGTGTAAATACCGAGATTCTTACCCAGGCACAGCAGGATGAGAAACTCAGAGGAATGGGAACAACGATGGTGGCAGCTACTATCGTAGGACATTACGCTTATGTGGCAAATGTAGGTGACAGCAGACTTTATGTGATCGGAGAGAAGATTCAGCAGATAACAAGGGATCACTCACTGGTGCAGGAGATGGTAAGAATGGGAGAACTTGACCCTGAACAGGCAAGGAAGCATCCGAAGAAAAATATCATTACAAGAGCACTTGGAGCAGAGAAAACAGTGGATATTGATTTCTTTGATCTGAAACTGGAACCCGGAGATGTAGTTTTGATGTGTTCGGACGGGCTCAGCAATATGGTTGAGGACAGCCAGCTGAGGGAAATCATTTCTGACACATCTACAGATCTGGATGAAAAAGGCAGGATACTTATAAGAGAAGCAAACCGCAATGGCGGCAAGGATAATATTGCAATTGTATTGGTAGAACCATTCACAGACGAGGTGAAAGCATGTTAAAAACGGGAATGATCATAGCAGAACGCTATGAGATATTAGGAAAAATTGGTACCGGCGGAATGGCGGACGTATACAAGGCAAAAGACCATAAGCTGAATCGGTTTGTTGCTGTAAAAGTTCTTAAGCCGGAATTCAGAGAGGATACGACGTTTATCCGCAAGTTTAAAAGTGAGGCTCAGGCTGCAGCAGTCCTGACACATCCGAATATAGTGAATGTATTTGATGTTGGTGACGATAACGGAGTTTATTACATTGTTATGGAGCTTATTGAGGGAATTACTCTCAAGGAGTACATTTCCAAAAAGGGAAAGCTTTCTGTAAAAGAAGCAACCAGTATTGCAATCCAGGTCTCCATGGGACTGGAAGCTGCACACAGCCATGGGATTGTACATCGTGATGTAAAACCGCAGAATATTATCATTTCCATGGATGGAAAGGTAAAAGTAACAGATTTTGGTATTGCAAGAGCCGCTTCTTCCAATACCATAAGCTCAAATGTAATGGGATCTGTTCATTACAGTTCACCGGAACAGGTCAGAGGCGGATACAGTGATGAGAAGAGTGATATTTATTCACTGGGTATCACAATGTATGAAATGGTTACAGGGAAGGTTCCTTTTGACGGAGATACCACAGTAGCTATTGCTATCAAACATCTTCAGGAAGAGATTGTTCCTCCAAGTATTTATACACCGGAGCTTCCCCACAGTCTGGAGCAGATCATTCTGAAATGTACACAGAAAAGCGTGGATCGCCGTTATCAGAATATGGAGGATGTGATCGCAGATCTGAAGCATTCTCTGATCGATCCACAGGGAGATTTCGTAACGCTGACGTCTGTGGATAACGAAGCAAAAACAGTTGTGATCTCAGATAAGGAGCTTGGCGAGATCAAACATATGCCGAAGCAGATCGCAAAGTCAGAACCTGAGGCTCTGGAAGAAGAAATCAATGAAACAGATTATGATGATGAGCCGGAAGTGAAAAAGCACGGGAAGAAATCAGATAAGCCTGAGAAAAAGAAAAAAAGAGGCGGACATGGGCTGACTATTGTAATGCTTCTGATGGGTGTTGTGATTCTGATAGCAATCATTCTGGTCGCAGGAAAGGCGTCCGGACTTATTGGAAGTAACAATGATACAGACAAAAAAACTGAGGCCTCAGATACATCGGAATCAGATGATGACGGAATGATAACTGTGCCGAATCTGGTAGGAAAAACAGAGGATGAAGCAAAGAATATCACAAAAGATATGAAACTGGGTATTCAGCCTATGGGCGAGGAGGCTTCAAATCAGGCAAAAGGAACCATTTCTTCACAGGATATTCCAAAGGGAAGTAAAGTAGAGCAGTATACGACCATTAAGTATTATATCAGCAAGGGTGCGCAGAAGATCACAATTCCGGATGTGGATGGACAGACCGGAGTAGACGCACAGCAGACTCTGGAAGATATGGGATTAACTGTTGAGATACAGAAAGAATACAGTGAATTAAATGATGATGGTACTCCGGTTACAGATCCGGGATATGCAGTCTCCACAACTCCGGCAGCCGGAAACTCTGTTTCAGCAGGGGACAGCGTAACACTGATTGTCAGTCGAGGCGTGGACTATGGAGACAGTGTGGAGGTTCCAAGTGTTGTCGGAATGACAAAGAATGATGCAGTTACTACTTTTGGTAAGTTCCTCAATGTGGAAGTAAAAGAGGAAAAGAGTACAGAGGTGGCAGAAGGAGAAGTAATTTCACAGGAACCGGAAGCCGGAAACTGGGAAGATCCGGATAATGTGAATGTTGTGATCACAGTAAGTACCGGAGATCAGGAACCTTCGGCTCAGAGTGACAGCGCAGATACTGCTGCGTCATCTGATGCTCCGGCACAGACAGCAGATAACAGTGCGGCGGCAGCAGCCGGGGAAGTATGGAAATGTACACAGACTCTGAATACTCCGTCAGGATATTCCGGAGGTCCGGTTCGTCTGGAACTGATCCAGAATGTAAACGGAACACCGACAGCTTCAGTTGTTCTGGAAGATCAGGTAATCCAGTTCCCATATGATCTGGATATCACAGGTGCACCTGGTATCAGCGAGGGTACTTTGTATCTGTCTGAACAGATCAGTGGAACTTATCAGGAACTCGGAAATTATTCTATTACATTTGCTAAGGCTGAATGATCCATGCAGGGAAAGATAATAAAAGGAATTGCAGGATTTTATTACATCTATGCAGAAAATGATGAGATTTATGAATGCAAAGCAAAGGGAATATTCAGAAAAGATAAACAGAAACCTCTTGTAGGGGATAATGTGGAGATAGAGGTTTTGGATGAACAGGAGAAGGAAGGCAGTGTGACTGCCATCCTTCCCAGAAAAAATTCATTGATCCGTCCGGCCGTTGCCAATGTGGATCAGGCTTTTGTGATTTTTGCAATGGAGAATCCGAAACCTAATTTTATGCTGCTTGACCGTTTTCTGATCATGATGGAGAAAGAGAATGTTCCGGCAGTCATATGTTTTAACAAGAAAGATCTTGCAAAACAGGAAGAACTGGAGCTTTTATATGAAACTTATAAGAGTTGTGGATATGATGTGATTTTTTCCAGCACTTTTAATGGAGAGGGGCTGGATGAAATACGTGAGATCCTGAAAGGAAAAACAACTGTAGTTGCAGGACCTTCCGGTGTGGGAAAATCTTCAATTACCAATGCACTGCAGGAAAATGTACAGATGGAAACCGGGGAGATAAGTAAGAAGCTGAAACGTGGAAAGCATACCACGCGTCATTCTCAGGTGATACCGGTGGGACATGATACTTATCTGATGGATACACCGGGATTTTCTTCTTTATATCTGACAGATATAGAAGAACAGGAACTTAAGGCGTATTTTCCGGAGTTTCGCAGATATGAAGAACAGTGCAGATTTCAGGGATGCAGACATATCCATGAACCGGACTGTGGCGTGAAAGCAGCATTGGCTGAGCATGAGATCAGCCAGCTTCGCTATGAAGATTATCTGGGACTTTATAATGAATTAAAAGAGAAAAGGAGATTCTAATTATGTATCAGTTGTGCCCTTCTATTTTATCGGCAGATTTTAACCGTTTGGGCGAACAGATCAAAACCCTGGAAAAAGAGGGGATTGAATGGCTTCATATTGATGTTATGGATGGTGATTTTGTACCGAGTATTTCTTTTGGAATGCCGGTGATAAAGTCTATCCGAAAGGAATCAAAGTTGTTTTTTGATGTACATCTCATGGTTACAGAGCCTGAGAGATATATCAGAGATTTTGTGGAATGTGGGGCAGATTCCATTACAGTACATGCGGAGGCATGTGAAGATCTTGAGAGAACTATTGAACAGATCAGGGAAGCAGGTGTGAAGGTGGGAGTTTCCATCAAACCGGCTACACCTGTAAATGATATAAGTCATATGCTCAGCGATGTGGATATGGTTCTGATCATGACTGTACAGCCGGGATTTGGCGGTCAGAAGTATATGGAAGAATGTACGGAAAAGATCAGGGAAGTACGTGAACTGATCGAGGCCGAGGATCTGGATGTAGATGTTCAGGTTGATGGTGGCATCAATGATGAGACAATGGAGACAGTGCTCACAGCAGGTGCAAATCTGCTGGTAGCAGGTTCTTATGTTTTCAACGATGATCTGGCAAAAAATGTAAAACATGCCAGAGAACGAATGGATGAGATCATAAGAAGGATTGACTGAGGAAGAGCATGATAGATACGATAATTGTAAGCGGGGGCGATATCCAGAGTGATTTTGCCCTCTATTTTTTAAAAAAAGGGGCAAGCATTACAACGCTCTATCCATGGCCTTACGCAATAAGTCCCTGCGATTATCCAGAACATGGGAATAATACTTCGCCGTAATGGAAATATTGCTATGTCCTAACTGTTTAGATACAAGCTCTAAATCCGCTCCGTGCTCCAATAATTCCGTGGCGTATGTATGTCGCATGATGTGGATAGATCCGTGCATGACGCGCCAGCATATCCGGATCACCCGCGATATTGTCGAACGCGGCGCGCAGTCCGTAGATATCACTGATCGGCATGGTGTACGGAAACCATTTTTTCTCATAATATCCCTCAAACACAAATATACGGGCAGCATCCTGGAATTGAAAGCCCAACTCTGATGGGTCCATACG
>OGZG01003191.1_pt1 | contig 10177 bp, 7 predicted proteins | sample 1576781 | NCBI WGS metagenome assembly OGZG01 (sample SAMEA3541502, study PRJEB24748) | human gut metagenome | biome: human gut; feature: human-associated habitat; material: faeces | place: China | collected 2012 | reverse complement strand
TAAATTCTCAAAATCCTTCTTTTTTTAGAAAAATTTTTATTTTTGTATTATTATGCTTTGTTACGGGAACGCTGACGACCACGCTCAACACGATCAAGAATCTTTTTACGCATCCGAATATTCTTCGGAGTAACTTCAACCAGTTCATCATCGTTGATATGCTCCAAAGCCTGCTCTAAAGAGAAAGTCTTAGGCGGAATCAGACGAATAGTATCATCGCTGCCGCTGGCACGCATATTGCTGACATGTTTCTTTTTACAGGGATTGACATCCATATCATCATCACGGCTGTTTTCACCAATGATCTGCCCTTCATAGACCTGTTCGCCAGGAATGATGAACATATTCCCGCGTTCCTGCGCGTTGCCTATACCGTAGGATGTAGTTTCGCCGTTTTCAAAAGCAACCAGGCTGCCTCTTGTACGTCCGGGGATCTCGCCTTTATAATCAGCATAACCTGCGAACACATGATTCATAACACCGTTACCTTTAGTATCTGTCAGGAACTGGTTACGGAAACCAATAAGTCCGCGGGCGGGGATCACAAATTCCATACGCAGATAGCCGGCCATCTCTGTCATGTTAGTCAGTTCAGCCTTACGCAGTCCCAGCCCTTCCATAACAGCTCCCATAAATTCCTGCGGAACGTCAATTGTTAAAGCTTCCATAGGCTCCTGTAAAGTACCGGTTTCATCATGATGCATGATTACTTTAGGTTTGCCGACCTGCAGCTCATAACCTTCACGGCGCATAGTTTCGATCAATACAGACAAATGCAGCTCACCACGTCCGGAAACAATAAATGCATCTGGACTTTCGGTTTCTTCTAAACGCATCGAAACATTAGTTTTGATTTCTTTAAACAAACGGTCACGAAGATGACGACTGGTAACATATTCACCTTCACGACCTGCAAAAGGACTGTTATTAACAGAGAATACCATCGACAGCGTAGGCTCATCAATACTGATGCCTTTTAATTTTTCAGGACTTTCTGCATCAGCGATAGTATCGCCGATATTGGCATCTGCCAAACCGATCAAAGCAACGATGTCGCCTGCTCCAACTTCCTGCGTCTCAGCACGTTTCAAGCCTTCATAGGTATACAGACGGCCGATCTTCGCTTTACGCTCGCCCTCTTCATCCATCAAAGTAATAGTTTCACCGTTATGGATAGTACCGCGGATCACACGACCGACAACGATACGTCCTACATAATCATCATAATCCAAGGTATTGACCAGCATTTGCAAAGGTGCGTCTACTTCAACATCCGGAGCGGGAATATTTTCCAAAATCACTTTGAACAAAGCTTCTAAATTGTCGCTTTCTTCTTCCATAGTTAATTTAGCAATACCATTACGGGCAGAAGTCAATACTACCGGGAATTCCAGTTGATCATCATCAGCACCAAGCTCAATGAAAAGGTCTAAAACTTCATCAATAACCTCTTCAACACGTTGGTCAGGACGGTCAATTTTATTGATAACTACAATTGGTTTCAGATGCTGTTCCAGCGCTTTGCGCAAAACATACTTAGTCTGCGGCATAGGCCCTTCATAAGCATCAACCAGCAATAATACGCCATCGACCATAGTAAGCACGCGTTCAACTTCACCGCCGAAATCAGCATGGCCGGGGGTATCAAGAATATTGATTTTAGTATCTTTGTGCATAACAGCTGTATTTTTAGCTAAAATAGTAATACCGCGTTCACGTTCCAAAGCGTTGGAATCCATTACACGTTCTTCGACATGCTCGTTAGCACGGAAAATACCGCTTTGTTTGAGCATTGCGTCTACGAGGGTAGTCTTGCCATGGTCAACGTGGGCAATAATGGCAATATTGCGTAAATCATTTCTTAACATAAATCCTATCTTCCTCTCTTTTGAGCAGACGGCATACCGCCTGTAAATCCAAACCGAGCTATGCCATATACAACAAAAGCCTGCGGTCAAATAAAACTACTCTAAAATTAATGAAGGATGCTTGTCAATAAGCATCCTTCACTATGACTAATTAATTATATTCTTTTTAACTTACTATGTCAACAAAAACCGCTATTTTACTATACCGGGGAGCCATGTAGCTATCTCCGGGAAGAAACACAGCAGCAAAATTTCCAGCGCCATAATAATGCCAAAAGGAATAACACCTTTGATGATCTGTGTCATTTTACTATCTGGGCTGATGCCCTGCAAAACAAACAGATTCATTCCAACCGGCGGCGTGATAAGAGCCAGCTCCAGATTGATCAACATCACAACGTTGAACCAGATCGGATCGAAGCCCAATTTCATGATAATAGGATACAAAATCGGCAAAGTGATAAAAATAATGGAGATAGATTCCAAAATACATCCCAAAACCAACAGCAGAATATTAATTGCGATAAAGACTATCCACCGGCTGGTTTCCATTTCGGCAACCAGGCTCGTCAAAGCCTGCGGAACCTGCAGAATAGTTAAAACGAAACCAAATAAAGTTGCGCCGATCATAATCGCGAAAATCATCGAGGTCGTTTTGACTGTATCCAGCAAAATTTCCGGCATATCCTTCAGACCAAGCGTACGGTAAATAACAAAAGTAATAAACAAACTGTAAACCGTACCTATAGCAGCAGCTTCAGTAGGAGTAAACGCTCCCGTATAAATACCGCCAACGACAAGCACCGGCAGCAGCAGTCCCCAAAAAGAACTTCTTAGCGCCTGAAAACGTTCCTCCCAGCTGGCCGCTTCCTGCAAAGGCAGCTTTCTTGAGCTGTAAACAACCACAGCAATAAACAGCAGTGTCAAAATAACCCCCGGTACAACGCCGGACATAAACAACTGACCTACCGATTCACCAGTAATAGCGCCATACAAAATCATTGGTATCGATGGCGGGATCAGAATGCCTAAGGTCCCACCTGCTGCAACAGCTCCTAGAACTAACGTTCTTTCATAACCACGGGACAGCATCTCAGGAATGGCAATAGCACCAATAGTAACGGCGCAGGCAACAGACGAGCCTGTAATCGCAGCAAAAATTGCACAGGCAAAAACTGTAGCTACACCTAACCCCCCAGGCAAATGACGCAGCCATTTATTGCCCAGCTCAAATAAATCGTTGCCAACTTTGCCTGTTAAAAGAATCTGGCTCATTAAAATATATAACGGGACAGCCGTTAACACGAAATCATCCAAAGATTTGTAAGCCAAAATCGGTATCTGGGCCAAAGAAGATCCTCCGCCCATAAAAGCAAACATACCGAAAAGTCCCGCCGTTCCCAGTGAGAAGGCTACCGGCAGTCCCAAAACCAAAAGTCCCAGTAAGATAACGGTAAAAATAACAAGCATCTTATTCCGCCTCCTTACTGAATTCACCGCTGCTGATTTTTTGAATATCTATAAGCAGGGTACGTACAAACTGTAGTAGCAACAGCCCCATACCGATCGGCAGCGACATCTGAGGAATCCACATAGGAGTTCGCAGAGTACTTGGTGAAGTATTATCCATCTCATATGAAAGCAATGCCATATCCAAAGACTGCATTACAAATACGGCACAGAAAAAAATACCAACAATAGTTGTAAAAAGTTCGATATAACAACGGGTACGTGCTGATAAATGGCTTAAAACAATATCGACATGGATGTGCTTGCCAGCAGCATAAGTAACGGACATCCCTAAAAAACCTGCTACTAAAACACAATATACAGAAAGTTCTATTGACCATTCTGTCGGCGCATTGAACAAACCTCGCATCACAACTTCATAAAAGACCATCAACGCCGGCAGCAGCAATAGAATGCCGGCAATGACGCCAACTGCTTTAGTAATAGCGTTCAAAAATTTTTCATAGACCTCGAGCGCGCTTTTCAAGTCTTTTTCCTCTCATTCTTTTCCAAAATAAAAACCGCTGCCGCTTATGGCAGCGGTCAATTAAGAATTTATCTATTGTTTACTGCATATTTCGATCAATTCCTTACCAAGATCCCCAGTATGTTTAACAAAAATATCCCAAACTGGTTTAGTAGCAGACTGCCATGCCGGCAGCTCAGCCTCAGGAACAACGTAAACCTGCATACCTTTTTCTTTTAATTTCTCTAAAGCAGCCATATCCTCTGCTTTAGCATTTTTACGCAGTTCGTCACGCACTTCATTTGCAGCATCGGTTACTATTTTTTGCTGTTCCGGAGTCAGTTTTTGAAAAGATTTTTCATTCATCGCCAGAATAAACTCAGGATAAGCATGATTAGTAATAGTCAGATATTTGGTAACTTCAAACATTTTACGGTCATACATAGCTGTAGTTCCAGAAGTTTGTCCATCAACAACACCGCGCTGAATGGCCATATAAACTTCACCTGATCCCATAGTTACAGGAGAAGCACCAAGTGCTTTAATCGTTTCTGAAGGCAGCTCACCATAACCACGCAGCTTCAGTCCTGCAAAATCCTCAGGTTTAGTGATTTCCTTTTTGCTGTTAGCGAACTGCACAAAGCCATAATCAGCCCAGATCACAGGACGCACACCCTTCTTCTTCAATTCGCCTGCTAATTTATCACCCAAGCCTCCGTCGATGGCATGATCGACTTTTTCATAACTTGGGAACAGAAACGGTACGTCAAAAACTTCCATTGCCGGAATAACAGTTGACCACATTGCTGTGGAATTAAGCCCCATATCAATGCCACCAGACATAATTGCGTCATTCATACTTTTATCGTTGAACAGCTGTCCGGAAGGATAGATGTTCAGTGTAATAGTGCCGTTGGATTTTTCAGTAAGCTTTTTATTAAAAGCCTCCATTCCCTGGGCCAGCGGATGTGCCGTTGGCAAATTGTGAGCCAGTTTCAAAGTCACCTTTTCGCTGCCGGCAGATTTTTTATCTCCGCCCCCACCGCAGCCGGCCGTTACTGCCAATGCCATAATCATAGCGGCAGCCAAAGTAGTTTTAAACATTTGGGACATTTTCATTACTCTCACCTCATAATTTTTTATTTATAGAGTTTCTCCAGCTTCATATAATCATCAAGACCGATGAACCTGTTAAAATCAGTAAAATGCATCATTTTATCTTCATAGGCCTTAGTCGTCCCCGTTTGATGCAGCACTGTCATTGCTTCTTTAAAAGCCTGCGTAATGACGTATAAGGCACTGCAGGGCCAGAACACTATTTTAAATCCTATATTTTCCAAATCTTTTGCAGTCAGGTTCGGTGTCCTGCCGCCTTCGATCATATTAGCTATCAGTATGGTATCTGGAAAAGCTTTCGTAACAGCTTCTAATTCTCTTATATCCTGCGGCGCTTCTATAAACAAAGCTTCAGCGCCGTTATCTAAATACAATTTGCCGCGTTCAACAGCATCCTCCAGTCCATTCACAGCCCTCGCATCAGTTCTGGCAATCAGTAAAAAATCCTCGTCAGTTCTGGCATCAGCAGCCGCCCGCAGTTTTTTCGCATGCTCAGATGCATCTATGACCTGCTTACCGACCATATGTCCACAACGTTTAGGCCATACCTGATCTTCAAAAAGCACTGCAGCTGCTCCGGCTTTTTCATATTCCTGCATCGTCCTCCGTACGCTTAACGCATTTCCGTAACCAGTATCACCATCGGCAAATACCGGTAATTCTGTGGCATCCACAATACATTTCACAGCCTGCACCATTTCAGTCATCGAAAGGTAACCTACATCCGGCTGCCCTAATCTGGAGGCAGCGATACTATAACCTCCCATAACCAGTGCATCAAACCCTACTTCTGCCGCAATTTTTGCCGTCAAAGCATCATAAACACCCGGCAAAACCAAAATCTCTGACCTCAGCAGACGTTCACGCAACATTTTACGCTGCTTGTTCATAAATTCCCCTCCCTTGCTGCCCAACAAATTCAACAAAAAAGCCCCTACCGGCATAGCCGATAGGGGCGTTAAGTACGCGGTACCACCCTAAATTATACTCTGAGGCCTTTAACGCAGCCCTGCGCTTTTCCCTACATTCGCCCTCAGAAAAAGAGTTCCTGGGTGAGAGGACTTATTTCCACGCTTACCGGCTCGCATCTACCGCCGGCTTTCTGAAAGCCTTCCACTGTCCATTCCCAGTCATAACCTGTAACCTGATGATTTGTCGAAACATTGAAATAAGTATAACAACACCTTAACACTATGTCAATATATTTTTAAAATTATTTTATCTTTCTGTTTTTTCTTGTACAAATGTATTGTTTTTATACTACTTTGGCATAATACAAAAAAATACAGCCGCTTTCAAAAAGCGGCTGTATTTTTTATTGATCATTCTAAATAAAAACTACCATCTCAATCAATGATCCTTCTGGCCCCATAAAAACGTTCATCCCAATAAGGACCAAACGCTTCACCTTCAATTACGCCATTTTTAGTACCGGCATAAATGAATTTACCATCTCCGCTGTAAATACCGCAGAAGGTCGCTCCTGGGCCATCAGTGCTATAAAATACCAGATCTCCCGGAAGCAGATCATCTTTTCCGATTCTCCTGCCTACATCATATTGCTCATCAACAGTTCGCGGCAATGCGATACCACTTTCACCAAAAACATACTGCACATAACCGGAACCATCAAATCCTTCTGACGGAAAACTGCCGCCCATTTTAAAAGGGGTTCCAACTAAAAGATACGCATTTTCAATAATATTTCCACGCAGGCTGCTGTATTCTTCAGCATAAGCCAACTGAGGCTGCATTGTATTCCAAACTGCTCCAACCGGCAAGGATAACGCTATACCTAAAGCAGTACAAACAGCCAATCTTTTACACAAACTAACATAATTCATATTTTTCAAAAACTCCTTTACTGAAAACCCTACAGCGATGACAGCATGTCATCCACATATTTTCTGATTTTTTCCATCTTTTTGCGTATACCAGCTGCTTTATCACCGTCACGAGCAACGATCTGCTCAATTTTAGTACGATACTGCAAATAAGAACTCTCAAACTGCCGCAAATACTCTCTAAGTGCCGCCACTTCCGGAACTGTCGTCACGATATTCGACGTCGTAACATTCCATTCAGTACCATTTATCGTGACACTATCCCCATATTGCGGGATATAAGCAGCTGTACCCAAACGGCGCTGCAGCTCATCAGCGAAATTGCTGGCAGCATCAAACTCACCATGTGTAACGAAAAATGCTTTCGGCGGCTGTTTCATCTTACCGTACCATTCAAGCAGCTGTTCCTTGTCCGCATGTGCCGAAAACCCTTTCATATTGTAGATCTTGGCATTTACCTTAATATCTTCGCCCATAATCTTAACCTGCTTGGAACCTTCTATCAACCGACGTCCCATTGTTCCCTCAGCCTGATAACCGGCAATAATGACAGAGCAGTTTTCCTGCCAGAGATTATGCTTCAAATGATGCAGTATACGTCCTGCGTCTGCCATACCACTGGCAGAAACGATAATTTTAGGCCCTGGCATCTCGTTAATCATCCGTGATTCCTGCGCAGTTGCCGTGAAACGCAGATTTGGAATCGCTAAAAGCCTGTTACCGTGCATTTCATACAAAGCCCGCGCTTCTTCGTCATATTCCTGAGGATTAGTAAGCGTGATAGCAGTAGCTTTGCTCGCCATCGGACTGTCGATAATGATTGGTACCTGCGGGATACGACCTTCCTGCAGAAGCTTCTGGAAATAATAAAGAAGTACCTGTGTACGTCCTACAGCAAAGGCAGGAATAACTACATTACCACCTTTAGCCACAGTGTCATTAATGATCTCAGACAGCTCCGCTTCTTTGTCATAGACTTTATGCACACGATTGCCATAAGTAGATTCGGTGATTATAAAGTCTGCTCCGGAAATTTCTTCCGGATCCTCGATAATCGGCTGATTAGGCTGTCCAATATCTCCGGTAAAAACGAGCTTAGTTGTTTTGCCATCTTCATTAACAAAAACTTCAACAATCGCCGAACCTAAAATATGCCCGGCAACTTTAAATTTAACCTGCACCCCCGGAAGAACCTCAAGCATTTCACCAAACTCGTGCGTATGAAAATGCTGCAAAGCTTTATACGCATCATCAACAGTATACAAAGGTTCTACTACAGATTTACCTGCACGCAAACCTTTCCGGTTGGCAAACTCTGCATCAGATTCCTGAATATGAGCACTGTCAGGCAACAGAATCGTGCACAGCTCTAAAGTGGTTTTCGTACAATGTACAGGACCCTTATATCCTTGTTTTATCAGCTTTGGTATCAACCCGCTGTGGTCGATATGAGCATGGGTCAGCACAACTGTGTCAATATCATTAGGCGCAAAAACAAAATCCTTTTCATTAAAAGCAGTAATCATTTTAGAACCTTGAAACATACCGCAGTCCAACAGCATTTTTTTACTGCCTATTTCAAGTAAATAACAAGAGCCTGTAACCATTCTTGTGGCACCTAAAAAGGTGATTTTCATAACGGTCCCTCCCTGCTTAAATTCTTAATTAATATATTCTGCATTCAAAAAATATTCCCTGCCCATTAACGAATAAGTTCACTGCCTTGTCACAAAGCACCTTCAATTATTGCCGCTGCAATTACTGCAATTCCCACATCTGTCATTTGTTTCCTGTCCAAAATATGTCAGCAGATATTTACGCAGGCAACCTCTGGTAAAACAATAGCTTTCTATATCACGCAGCCTTTGGTAAGCATTTGTCAGCCACAGCTTTTTGTCTTCCGCACTGCTTTCTCTCTGCTCACAGCTATATTCCAGCAGCTGCCGCTGCTGCATTATGTCACGCCGTTCAAAAAGCAGTACGCATTTTGCCGGCAAGCCGTCACGTCCAGCCCTTCCTGCTTCCTGATAATAGCCTTCTACATCAAGCGGCAAAGTATAATGCAAGACAAACCTTACATCAGGTTTATCTATACCCATCCCAAACGCATTAGTCGCCACCATCACCTGCAATTCATTTTTAATGAAAGCGTTCTGGTTCCGCTGCCGTTCTTCCATTGTTAAACCAGCATGATAACGTCCTGCTGGATAGCCCCAGGCATTGAGGTCATTACATACTTCTTCCGTCTGCTTCTGCGTTGCACAATAAATAATACCGCAACCGTTTTGCTCCGGCAGCCAGCTACGCAAAAAACGTCTTTTCACCATTGGTTTTTCCACAATAAATGTAAGATTGCTTCTGTCAAAACCTGTCACCAGTTCTAACGGCTGCTCTAATCCCAGACATTTACTTATCTCACGTCTTACAATCGGCGTGGCAGTAGCTGTAAAAGCCGCAACAACAGGAGCCTTCGGCAGGCCGTCTAAAAACGGCTTTATTGCCAAATAAGCCGGTCGGAAGGATTCACCCCATCGTACTACGCAGTGTGCTTCATCAACAACGACCAACGCTATTTGCAGCTCACTTGCAAAAGCCTTAAACTGCTCATTCTGCAGGCGTTCAGGTGAAACGTACAGCAATTTACATTTATTATTACGGGCAGCATAAACGGCGGCACCGTACTCCTGCTTACTCATCCCGCTGCTCAAATAAGCCGCTTCTACACCATGTTCCGCTAAACTGCGTACCTGATCCTTCATCAAGGAAATCAACGGTGAAACAACCAGTGTCAATCCCTCCAGCATCAACGCCGGTAACTGATAACATAAGCTTTTTCCAGCTCCGGTCGGCATAACAGCTACAACAGGACGTCCGTTCAAAATTTGCTCTATCAGCTCTGACTGCCCGCTTCTGAACTCACTGTAACCAAAATATTTTTGCAAAATCATTTCTTTTGTCTGCACGGCTGCTCCTTAAACACAACAAGCCTGTGTGCCAGTCGCACTACAGGCTTGTCTGCAATTTTATTTTATAAATTCTTTTCCTTGTATGGACACAATTCTACCAATACGCATTCACTGCATAAAGGTTTCCTTGCCTTGCAAATCTTACGGCCATGCCAGATCAACCAATGATGAGCATCGCTCCACTTATTCTTCGGAATGGCTTTCTGCAGCTCTTTCTCCACTGCCAGCGGATCATCGCCCTTAGCTAAACCCAACCGGTGCGAAACTCTGAAAACATGGGTATCAACCGCAATCGCCGGAACCTTATAAACAATACTGGCGACAACATTAGCCGTTTTTTTACCCACACCCGGCAGCTTCATCAGCTCCTCGACAGTGTCAGGAATAACGCTGTTATATTCTTCCGTC
>OGZG01003183.1_pt1 | contig 10198 bp, 9 predicted proteins | sample 1576781 | NCBI WGS metagenome assembly OGZG01 (sample SAMEA3541502, study PRJEB24748) | human gut metagenome | biome: human gut; feature: human-associated habitat; material: faeces | place: China | collected 2012 | reverse complement strand
GTTCTAGTATAGTGTGAGTCACAATTGGTAAACCATGAGAAACTGCGTATTTTCCTGCAATTATATTCGGAGGAACCATGACAAACAGCAACGCCGCGCGCACCTGGAAGCTCGCCTCTTGGAACGTCAACGGCCTGCGCGCCGTCCTAAAGAAGGACCCCAGCTTTACCGACATCGTCCACCAGCTTGATGCCGACGTAATCGCCCTGCAAGAAACCAAGCTGCAGGAGGGCCAGGTAGAAATCGACCTGCCGGGTTACCACCAGGTATGGAGCTATGCCCAGCGCAAGGGCTACTCCGGCACCGCGGTCTTTACGCGCGAGGAGCCCCTGTCCGTTCGCCACGCAGACAGCCTGCTGCCCTTTGCGGGCGAGGGCGAGGCGGCAGAGCTCTTAGCCGTCTTCTTCGAGCGAATGCGGACAGTATCCCAGTTCGTGCCGGGCCTTCCCGATACTGAGCCCGCTGAAACAGGGACGTGGTGTCTTCTCCTGCATTTCCTCCGTCGTCACCGGAAGAATCAGGGAACGGTCCAGCTGCAGCACATCCGCTACCCGGTAAGCCAGGTCGGCAATACTGACACACTCTCCTCCGCAAAGATGGTAGATGCCGTTAGCGGGATGCGCCATCAATCTCTCGACACCCCAGGCCACATCTTCCACAAACGTAGGTGTCCGCCACTGGTCGCTCACCACCTTTACGGTTTCTCCTTTCTGCAGACGGCCGGCCACCAGTTGCACGATGTTCCCGTGCTGTCCGGGGAAGGAATTGCCGTATACCACCACTATCCGGGCAATGGCATAACTGGGGCACAAGGCGGCCACCACCCGTTCGCTCTCCAGTTTGGTACACCCGTAGTAGTTGACCGGAGCCGGAATATCCTCTTCGGTATACAACTGCCGGGAGGTGCCTCCGAAGACAAAATCGGTAGACAGATGGATGAGACGGCTTTCATAGCGGTTGCAGTTTTCGGCCAGCGCCGCCACTGCCTGCACATTCAGTCGGTCGGCTTCCCCGGGATGAAGTTCACAATAATCCGGAGCCGACAGGGCTGCCGTATTGATGACACAATCCGGACGCACCTCCTCAAATACCTGTGTCAAGGTTTCCGGACAGGTCATGTCCATTTCCACAAACCGGTAATCTCCCGAAGCGGGAAGAATGTCCGGATGAAGAGAAACTCCCGTTACCTGATAAGATTCCTTGCCGGCGAGGGCACGGAGAATGTAGCGCCCGGTAAACCCGTTGGCACCGACAACTAATATGCTGGATGGATGCGCATTTTTCATAGACATGCTGTTTGATGAATGGATATGCAATGAATTATATATACACGAAAATTCCGGAACCGCGCCTTAACCGGCCGGTCTGTGAGACAAAGATACGATTTTTCAGAGCGATTCCGAACCCTGGCTTCCGTTTTTTATTTCCCCAATTCCCCCGGACAGCCACAGAAGACACAAAAAAAATGGCATACAAAGAAACCTCTCTGTATGCCATTCTTCATACGGCAGTTATACCCGTCCCGGAACTCAAGCCTTCTTTTCTTCCGGTTCTTCCAGATCGTTCTCCAGATCCATGCCATCCAGGATAGGCGGCAGATCCTGAGCTGCAGAAGTTCCCAGATCGATAGTAGCCAAATCCACACATTCTTCCAGGTTGATTTCAGTACCTTCCGGAACCTCTACCAGGTAGTCTGTATCGGTCGACTTATCCACCTTGTTCTGATGAATCTGCTTCATGGTACGCATCTGCTGCTTGGTACGGTTCACAATCTCGCGTACTTCCTGATAAGCCAATGCCACAATCTTCGGACCGGCTTTCAGGTACTTGCCATAAGAGAATGCCAGCAACGGATTTTCGGTAAGAGAAGCACCGGCAGTAACGGTCATCAATGAAATGTTGGCCACATCCAATACGATATCCGTACCGGTGAAGATCATGTCGGCACCCTGCTGGATAGACTGCGCCCAACTTCTCTTGGTTCCGTTCTCGTCGCGGATCTGAATATCATAATATACCACACCGGTTTCCTTGTCCTGTACCAGCACACTGTCAATCTTGAAGAAATGAATCGAGTCACGGTAAGTCGTAATACGGTTCCACAACGAATCACAAGTCAGCAGGTATTCATCAAAATCCTTGATGTCCGTCATCTTTTCCGGCAGCTGCCATACAAACTCTTTCTTTTCTTTCTTTTTCTTCTTCTCCTTTGCCTGAGCAATTGAGCCAAAACAGAACATGGCCACGAGAGCCAGCAACACTGCACTTACAAAATTTCTTTTCATAATTTAAGATTTAAATGTTTAATAAATATATAAGCATGATCAATTCCGGTTAATACTCCGGTGAGGGACGAAATATACTACCACTCCCTGCTGGATGTCGGCATTTGTAGGTATGTAACGGGCCGATTTCAGTCCGGTGATTCCCACTTCACTCTCATCAGCTACGAAATGCAGGCCATAGAAGGCATAGTCCGTATTCCGGGGTACGAATACCTCAAACCGTCCGTCGGCATCGGTCTTTGCCAGTGTCTTGGTATCAACGATCTTACCCATATCCGGCTCGTACACCTGTACTTTCATCACCTTCTTGTCTTTTATCGCATATTTGCACAAAACCACGTAGACGTTGGCCATCGGAAGATTCTTCTTGTTCAAGTCAAGTTTCGCACGGTCGACCACCTTACCGGAAACCACACGCGGCAGATCCTGACGGATGTGTGAGAAATCACGGCGCAGCTTCGTACAATACGAGTCGTTGGAGTTCATTTTCAGAATGGCAGCCGCATACTGGTTGGCATCCTGGTAGTAGAACATACAACTGTCCATCTGTCCTGACTGACGGAAGGTCTCCGCCTTTTCCACGTGTTCCATGACACGCTTCTTGGCATTGGCCAGAATGGCTGAGTTTCTCATCTTCTTCTCGATTATCGCCACATCCTGCTTGTCCTTGCATTCCAAGGCATCCTTGTAGGCAAAGTAAGCATCGCGGTACAAACCGTTGATGAACGCATTCTCGGCCAAACTCTCACTGTGCTGGAAACAAGATGCTTCCTGCTTCACACTGACCGTAAGTTCCATTCCGTCTTTCTGGGCCAGTGTACCGATGGCAAAGGCCTTGACTTCCGGATTGTCGCCAACCGACAGGTTCATTGAATAGGAAGCCGTAGCCGGTACCCCGTTCAGGTCTACATGAAACAGGTATTCGAACGAACCGTCCTGTTTCTGCAGCACATTGTCCATCTTGGCATTCGTTGCCTTCGCCCCGTCCTTCAGAAGTTCCAGGTGCAGTCCGTCATTGTTACTTACCACCGAAACCAGCGCCATCTGTGCCGTAGCATGTGTCATGTGCGGAGCAGTCACTTCAATGCTTTCAATCTTCAGCGGAAGTTCTGTCACCTCTACGTTGAAAGAAGCCCACATATTCTCTTCCAGCGACACATCCAGCTGCTTCTTGTCGACACTTCCTCTTCTCCAGACCATGAAGCTCAGGCTACCGCCGTCGGCCACATCCAGGGTAGCCGAGTACACGTACTTGCCATTGATCTTCTGAGGCGCCGACATCGTTACTCCCGTATTTTCGCTGAACTCCAGTTTGTCACAGCCTGAAACAAACTCAATCTTGGCCATATACTGTTCCGCATATGTCTTGTCCCCCCCGCGGGTAATGCGGATATCCTGAGCCGCTGCCGGTACTGCCCAGGCACCTGCGCCGGCCAGCAACAACAGAGCGATTCCTTTCCTGATTACGTTTCTCATAACTTAGACACATTAAATGAATTCAACCCAAACACTTCCTTTTCCGGAGTGGCTTCATACGGCTGCCAGGTACGTACGTGAATCTTCGGATTTGCCTCATCCTTGAAATCCCACAGCAGGAACAGGTAACCCTTGTCGCTGTAGCTGTCGGCATTCCAGTGCTGCACCAGTTTGACTCCGTAGATATAATCCTTCTGACGGTGCTTCATGACCTTTACATCATCGAACACCACGTTGATGCGGGCATTCCGCCGGAACACTCCTGCAAGGTTGCTCAGGTAAGTCCGCTTGTCCTGTACCTTATAGGAAACGCCCGATACAAACTGTACCCCGTCGTTGCTCACACGCTTTCTTACCGAACCGGTAATGATCAGCGCATCGTCACTGAAGATATCTTCCAGGAAAGCCATATCCTTCCGGTTGTATGCCGTACGGAACTGCTCCACAAAATCCAGCACCAGCGAACGGCGGCGCAGGTCGGTCACCTCCAGGTTGCTTCTCATCACCTGACTGTACAGGTTCTGTGCGATAGAAAAACAAAGGTTGGTAATCTGTCCGCTATTGTCAAAATTCAGTACAATTTCCTGATACTGGTCTTCCTCGAAACGCTCCCCGGCACGCGGTTCCATGATAACCGGAATATTACGTACCTGCAGTCCCTGATTGTTGCCGATGTGCAGACAACGCTCGATGATTTCCACTTCGTCACAACGGAAAGGACATACCTCCCACATAATCATCAGCGACTCCGCTGCCTGATTGTTGATGTTGATTCCGGCCAGCGACAACGTCCGGTTCTCACCCTGGGCATTGTTCAGCTCTGTCAGAAGTTTCGTACCATTCTGTTCCATGCTTGCCTTGACCGCCGCACTCGGAGCATCTGTCACTTCCAGTGTCGTTTCATACTGAGCATGCGCCCAGACCGTCATGAACAAGCCAATTCCTAAAGCAATAAATTTCTTCATATTCGTGTTATTTTTATTCGTATAAAATAAACCAGACCTTATTATCCGCAGCATACTGGGAAAGACTTTCCGATTTTCCGTTCAGCAGGTTCACCCTTGCTCCGTTCTTCTCCTTGTCGAACACCGCCTTGATGGCCGTATCCGAAAAGACAACCACATACCAGGCAGGGTTCACCGAAGACTTCACGTTTCCCCACATCAGTTTATGCTCATCTTTGCGGGCACGCATGAACCGCTCCAGTTCCGCACTGCCTTTCAAGGCCAGCAGTTCCTTCAGCAAAGGAGAGTCTACGGCCACCGGACTGCCCAGTGAGGGTACCTGTCCGGAAACAGGAGTAAAGACATTCGACTGTTTGGGAGCCGGAGCTTCAACCGGTTCCGCAGCCATGGCCTCCAGGTTGACCTCATCCGTAACCGTCGAAGCCTTCTGAGTTGTATTTTTCTTTACACTTTTCTTCGGTTCCACCGGTTTGGCAGCCACTTCCTGCTTCACCTCAGGTGCTGGGGCAACCGCCGGTTGTACAGCTGCGGTAGACGAAGCCACATCCAGTACCACTACCTTCTCGGAGGAAAGCAGATTCTTTTTCTCCACGAAGAGGAAGACACGCTCCATCGCTCCCCGTTTCAACTGAATCTTCTCGGAATGCTTCTTGATGGAATTAATCAGAATCTGGTCGGCTCCCTGCAGTTCCTTGTTGTCGCCCATCTCGGCAAGAATGGCATTCTTCAGACTCGTCTCGGCCATTGCGGTAGCCTCTTCCACCGTGGCAGCAACCCCTTCTCCGTACAGGTACTGCGAACTTCGCTTAATTTTATTTACCTTGGCCTTTTCTTCCATATAAGCCACCTGAGCGGTGAGACTTACCGGAAGCAGGCATCCCAGCAGACAACATAAAATCAGTTTTTTCATGATTCACCCCGTTTAATGTGAAAATTTCACCGACTGAATGACTGCGGAAGGAGACTCGTCGGCGTATAAATTAGAAAGATTATTCAATGGAATATAAGGATACAACACCGCTTTCACCCCTTTTCCTCCCTTCTCGAGGGCCTTCCGCGGAAGTTGAAAATAAAGAAGATGCTGATACATCAGATCACGGTTCAGATAAATTACGGTTCCCGTAATCTGTTCATTTTCAACCGTTTCCATTCCCACGTAAGGACGACAGCCTTCTCCGGTCATCTGAGCGACGAGAGCCGCCAGTGATACGTCCTTTCTGGAATAGGAACGGTATCCCTTAACCGCCAGTGAAAACGTCCACGAAGCATCCATATGAGGCGCATGCGAGAAAAGATTCAGTACGGACTCTTCCGGGAAACGGTCGTCGAGCAAGTACTTCCACCCCTCTTTCCGACGGGTCAGATAAGCCCCGCTCTTCATCTGCGGAATCAGGAATGTACCTTCCTTATCGTAATACACGTTGCTCCTTACCCGCTGCAACGACTTTTCATTGAATTTCGGCATTTTCCGGACAGGCACCTCTTTCCGCAGTTCATCCAGTCCGGCAATCCATGCCTGAGTCAGCTCGTACTTGTCCTTTCCCAAAAGCAAATCATACTGTTTCGGAAATACCAGATCGATCTTCATGCCCACTCCCTGCCAGGAAGCACGGAAACGGGATGAATCGGCACTCAAAGAAAACGGATACTTCAGGTCGACAGCCTCCAGCACACTGCAGAAGTCCACCTTCGCCTTCCCGTAGTCCACCCCGTTTACCGACAAAGTCAAGCGGTCCTGCCTCAGCAGGTCTTCCTTTTTCGACGGTTCGGTCAGCAAAGCCAGGTGCAGAAAAATCCGTTCGATAAAATCGTATACCGCAGGATGAAAATCCCGGCTCATCTCCTCCGGAAAAATCTTCAGTCCGGCTTTATTCACCCCTTTCTGCTCATCCAGTACCACGTACATTTTCTTCTGAGGACATCCTTTCAGAGGCTGCAGCGTATCGGAGAGCACAATGCGCTGTTTCTCCAACTGCTGCCGCAACAAACTCAGATGCCCAGAATCTGTCGCCTGCTGTGCGCAGACAAAACTGCCCGCACACCAGGCGACAACCATTCCTATACTGCGGAAAGGAAACATAAGAGCGGTTTTTAAAGTCCGTTAGAACCGATCATCACAGCGCCTTTCAGCTTCTTGTCGGCTCCGTACCATTTAACGGTTACCGGCTCGTTGTCCTTGAAGCTTCCTTCGATATAATCACCCGGAGCAGCTACACGGTCTTTGGTATCTCTCTTGCTGATACGGCGGCTCTGAGTATAGGTAAGGGTTCCCAGACCATTGGCCTTTCCGCCAGAGATACTTCCTTCGTACTTCGCATATCCGAAATCGATGGTACCCTGCCCGTCCTGCACACTGGCAACCGGAGTCTTGGGAGCCGGTACATCGTTGTAATCCACCGTTGTTTCTTCGGCACCTGCCGTTTCGGTTCCTTCTTCCGGATTCACTCCGTCGACCACTTCGACAGGTGTTTCGCCATCGACCTTTTCAGGACCTACCTGTTCATCATTACCTGACAACATACCCGGTAAGAAATAGATACCTGCAGCTACCACTGCCGCACCGACTACACCTGCCACGTAAGGCCATACAGGACCTTTTCCAGCTACTTCCACCAACTGTCCGCCACATTCCGGACAAACAAAGTCTTCTCCCAAACCGACTTCAATTACCTCTTTTGTATTTGCTTTGTTACAGTTGCCGATATTCATGCAACGTCCTTTTTTATTCAAGCTATTCTTTGCCATAACCCTAAATTTTAAGGAATCTGTCCCATGCAACCCCTGGCTGCACGGACAGATTCATTTAATAAAATTCAAAATATTACCCTTTTTCTATTCTCTTATTTCACCATTTCCAATGCCTTCAAACCAGCTTCGCGGAAGAAGAGGAAGGATTCAGCTCCCGTATTGCCTCCACATTCCGGCAGAATCACATCCTTCACCAGGTGCTGGATAGCCGTAACCAGTTCCTTACGCTTGTCTACATGCAGGTAGTCGGTACGCAAGGCAGTCTGCAGCTGTTCTTCCCAAGCCTTACCCAGTTCTTCAGTGAAAGAAGCGGCATAAGGAATTTCCGTAAACTTGTCGGCCATCGGCTTCAAGGTTTCGATACCGAAGTCATCCACCTCAACGGTTCCGTAAGCCTTCAGACCTGTACCGTCGTTGCGGTCGCCATACTTGATGATTCCCAAGGCATAAGCCGTCATCAGATACGGAGTATATTCCTTGCGGACCTCAGAAGGCAGTTTTTCCTTGGCCACATACAGATCCGGGAAGTTTTCGCCGGTTCCTTCCGTATGCAGGATAGTCCGGTTCTGGCGGGCCTCATTCGGATCTCTCAGCAGATAGTCGTATTTCATCTTCAACGCATCCAGTCCCTTCATGGCACGGATCGGGAAGCAATAATCCATGGAAACGATGGTCATTTCGTTCTTACGCAAACCGTTCATGTCCACTTTCACCAGTACACCACCCGTTACGGCGTTCATCAACGCATCTCTCAACTTAATGGCAAAGCGCTGTACCTGGTCATTGCCTTCCACCTTCGGCAAGTTGATCAGCACAATCTTACGGTCGATATTGTGACGTACCTGCGGCAACGGATTGTTCTTGACCGCACGGTTCAGTTCAGTCGGATTCAGAGTAAGGAAGACGCCACTCTGCTCAATCAGTTCCTTGGCGAACAACTTCAGTTCATCGTCTGAACGGTACTGTTCATTCAACTGTTCCAGGATGTTACGGTTGATCAGTTTATCGGTATTCTCAATCAGCACCTCATCGTGGATGGTAATCACTTTCTTGCGGACTACAGTATCCAACAGGTTGGAAATGCTGTCCTGTGAAATGGCCGAGCTGGCACGGGCAAAACTGCGTTCAGTACCGATCAGTTTGATAATCTCTCCACGGAATTCATCGGCAATGGATTTCTGACGAGCCTTGTCGCGGATGATGTTCTTGGTAAATTTCTGTACTCCCTGATTGTCATAGAAACGGATAATGGTTTCCTTCAGGTTGGAAATACCGGCTTCGTCCTGGCAGCGTACGCCAATCTGCTTGTCTGCATTCTCGAGCGCCTCATTGATAATATACACGAAACGTTCGATATGACCGCGCAGCCCGTTCACCTTGTTCAGCAATACAGAAAGCATGCTCACTGCAAAGTGCATTCCTTCCAGTTCAGTCTTCTTTACATAAAGCTGCTGCATGATGGTAGCATGTGCCTGAATCAGTTTATTCTTTGAAAGCAGTCCCATGATGATACCCTTGCTTGACCAGTCGAGCTGATTCAACGCCTTGGCTTTTTCGAGCTGTTCCAACTGCTGGTTGCAAGTGGTAATCCGTCCTTCAAATTCCTTGCGCTTGATATCTACCGCATCCACGATACGGTCAATCAGCTGCAGGAGGTTGTACAATGACAAGTCGCCGGAGCTCCACTTGTCGTACATGTATTCTTCAATCAATGTGCAGATCTCGCTGGCATGTTCATCCCGGGCCTGTGTCTTGCCTTCAAAGAAATTCTTCACACCCACTTTGCGGAAGAACTTCTCATAACCGTCGGCACACAATTTTTCGAGGTCATTCAACGGCATCTTCTGCTTGCTGGCTTCCTGTGTCCATACCGGAATGACACTGCCCCAGTATTCTGCGAAACTGGTCCATTTCTTCTGGTCGGAATCCAGAATCGGCTTATCCAGCATCAGGTGCTTGTCGGTCATGCGCCAGCGTTCCAGATTTTCGGCTTCGCTTACAAACGAATGGAAGTCGATATTGGCCGGTGTATCGCGGAAGCCCATGTCATCGTTCCAGTTGTTGTAACGGAGCTGGAGCAATGCCTGACGTCCGAACGAGAATGTAAAATATTCAATGATTTCTTCTTCCGGAATCACAACGCGCTTGATACCGAATGAACTGTATTTCTTGGAGCGGACAGGATCCACAACGCCTTCCTTCGCCTTTTCATTCAATTCCTGTCTCCAGTCATCGATATTTTCCAGCGAATAAGTACGGATGAATTCTTCCGTATTATCGTTCTGTTCCAGGAATACGTAATTATAAAGAAAGTCGGCCACCACCAAAGGCAACTGCTTGTGCGAGTCGATGGTCAGTCCGTTTTCGTTTTCATTAGTATACAGGATACAGTTGTCTACCACAGCCTTCACATTTTCCAGCGGCACACGGTCATAACGTCCGGTTACATCCACCGGCATGTATTTTTTGGCCATTAAGGCATTCAGTTCCACCAGTGCGGCATAACCGTTGGCCTGATAACGTCCGGCATCACATCCCATAGGAACGGTCGGTTCCGGAACCATGGCATACAACACAATATGAGCTTCCGGATATTCCGCACGGGTCTGAGCCAGTACGTCGATGACAGAACCGGAACCGGTACCTCCTGCCAGTCCGGCAAAGATGTGTCAAAAGTAATATAGCGTTTGGTGCGCTGAATATAGTCATTAATGGCAGTTATAT
>OGZG01003174.1_pt1 | contig 10216 bp, 6 predicted proteins | sample 1576781 | NCBI WGS metagenome assembly OGZG01 (sample SAMEA3541502, study PRJEB24748) | human gut metagenome | biome: human gut; feature: human-associated habitat; material: faeces | place: China | collected 2012 | reverse complement strand
GGAATGTTTCTGTTAATTCTTGCACTTCTCCTTTATAAAGCAGGATTGAGTGAAGAAAATGTAAATCTGGGAATTATTCTCATTTATGTAATAGGAACTTTTTCCGGTGGTTTTGTGATGGGAAAACTGGAAGGCCAAAAGAAGTTCCTCTGGGGGTTTGGAACCGGTGTGGTTTATTTTGTTCTATTACTGCTCATCTCATTTGGAATGTACCGTGAGGTTTCGTCAGGGACAGGCGATTTGTTTCTGACATTTGTACTTTGTACCGGAGGCGGAATGCTTGGTGGGATGGTCGCATGAAGAAAAACCAGACAGATGTGTGAAAAAATACTTTAAAAACCTGGCTGTGTGTGCTATAATAGCGAAAGCAATATGTGCGAAGTTAGGAGGAGTAAAAATGAAACACATTAAAACACTGAATACACAGACACTGAACAACACAGTTAAAAAAGGTGGATGCGGAGAGTGCCAGACATCCTGCCAGTCTGCATGTAAGACATCCTGTACAGTAGGAAACCAGACTTGCGAAAACGCAAAATAAGAAAACCTGAAAGTGAAGATAATGTTGCTGCAGAGTTGCTTTGAGCGGTGATACTGCCTGCAATTATGCGAAAACAGCAACAGGATTACAGGTGAGGCAGCGGTGCAAATCGCTGCCTTAAGCATGTTTTAGACGTATCTGCTTTAGAGTTGCATTGTGAAAATGCCGGGCTTTGAACAGTTACAAATAGATTTACAAATACATATAGAAAGCGAGGTATCCACGTGATACATCAGTACCAGAACAATGGATATAATATCGTCCTCGACGTGAACAGCGGAGCTGTACATGTTGTGGATCAGGAAGCGTATGATGTCATCGAAGTGCTTAATCGCATGAATGAAGATCATACAGTGGAGACATTGAAATCTCCGGAAACAGCAGAAGCATTGAAAAAAGAGCTTGGAGAGAAATATTCTGAGAAAGATCTGCTGGATATTTTAGAGGCAGTAACAGAACTGACGGAACAGGGACGCCTGTTTACAAGAGATATTTATGAGAGCTTTATCGATGTTGTAAAGCAGCGTAAGACAGTTGTTAAGGCATTATGCCTTCATATTGCACATGACTGTAACCTTGCATGTAAGTACTGCTTTGCAGAAGAGGGAGAATACCACGGCCGCAGAGCTTTGATGTCTTACGAGGTTGGTAAGAAAGCACTTGATTTCCTGATCGCGAATTCAGGAACAAGAAGAAATCTTGAAGTTGACTTCTTCGGTGGCGAGCCGCTGATGAACTGGCAGGTTGTCAAAGACCTGGTTGCTTACGGAAGAGAGCAGGAGAAGCTTCATGACAAGCATTTCCGTTTCACACTTACAACAAACGGAGTTCTTCTGAACGACGAGGTTCAGGAGTTCGTGAACAAAGAGATGGACAACGTTGTCATCAGTCTTGACGGAAGAAAAGAAGTCAATGACCAGATGCGCCCGTTCCGTAACGGAAAAGGAAGCTATGATCTGATCGTACCGAAGTTCCAGAAGCTGGCTGAGAGCCGTAACCAGGAGAAGTACTATATCAGAGGTACATTTACAAGAAATAACCTAGATTTCTCCAAAGATGTAGAACATTTCGCAGATCTTGGATTTAAGCAGATGTCTATTGAGCCTGTAGTAGGTGACGATACAGAACCATATGCGATCCAGAAAGAAGATCTTCCACAGATCTTTGAAGAATATGATAAACTCGCAAAATTCCTGATCGAGCGTGAGAAGAGTGGAAGAGGATTCAATTTCTTCCACTTCATGATTGATCTTGAAGGAGGACCGTGTGTGTCCAAGCGTCTGTCCGGCTGTGGTTCAGGTACAGAGTATCTGGCAGTGACACCTTGGGGAGATTTTTACCCATGTCATCAGTTTGTAGGACAGGAAGAATTCCTCATGGGAAATGTCGATGAGGGAATTACAAAACCGGAGATTGCGGAAGAATTCCGTGGATGCAGCGTATATTCCAAGGAAAGCTGTAAAACCTGCTTTGCCAGATTTTACTGCAGCGGTGGCTGTATGGCGAATTCTTACAAGTTCCACAATACGATCCATGACACTTACGAAGTGAGCTGTGAGATGGAGAGAAAACGTGTGGAATGTGCGATCATGATAAAGGCTGCCCTGGCGGATGAAGAACAATAAAATTACAGAGCAGTAGTCAAGAAAGGAAAGAAAGAGATGAAGAAAGGCAAGAGTATTCTAAGCCTCATTCTCGTAATCGCAGTTACAGCACTCTTCGGTATGACCTGTGTGCTTGGACTTGATTTAAAGGGAATGGGAGCTGCAAAGAACATCAATCTTGGTCTTGACCTGGAAGGTGGAGTCAGCATTACATATCAGGTAAAAGGTGACAAGCCATCTCAGGCAGACATGGATGACACCGTGTACAAGCTTCAGAAACGTGTGGAGCAGTACAGCACAGAGGCACAGGCTTATCAGGTTGGAGACAACCGTATCAGTATCGAGATTCCGGGTGTGAACGACGCGAACAAGATCCTGGAAGAACTTGGACAGCCGGGATCACTGTACTTTATCAAGCATAAAGACAGTGAGGGAAATGAAAACTATTCCCTGACAGCTTCCGGATATACACTGAATAAGTCGATCGACGAACTGAAAGATACAGACTCCATTGTACTGACAGGTACAGAAGTAAAGACAGCTTCAGCCGGAGCAATCAATGACTCAACAACAGGAAATAAAAAGTACGGGGTTGACCTTGAGCTGACAGATGAAGGTGCTGAGAAGTTCAAGACAGCAACAGAGGAAGCTTATAACAACAATCATGATACAATTGCTATTTACTATGATGGTGCTCTGATCAGTGTACCGAGTGTAAAAGCAGTGATCGAGAATGGAAAGGCTCAGATCTCAGGAAACATGGATTACGAAGAGGCTGATAATATTGCTTCCACGATCCGTATCGGTGGACTGAATCTGGAACTTGAAGAGCTGAGTTCAGAAGTAGTAGGAGCACAGCTTGGACAGGACGCACTGAAAGGCAGTTTGATTGCCGGAGCAATCGGTCTGGCAATGGTATGTGTATTCATGTGCTGGGTATATCTCCTTCCGGGACTTGCATCCAGCCTTGCACTGATCCTTTATACAGAACTGATCTTAATCCTTCTGAATGCATTTGACATTACACTGACACTTCCGGGTATCGCAGGTATCATCCTCGGTATCGGTATGGCAGTAGATGCGAACGTTATCATCTTCGCCCGTGTGAAAGAAGAACTGACAGAAGGAAAGAGCGTACACGCTTCTCTGAAATCAGGATTCCAGAAAGCAATGTCCGCAATCGTTGACGGAAATATCACAACACTGATCGCAGCCGGTGTGCTGTGGCTTCGCGGAAGCGGTACTGTAAAGGGATTCGCCCAGACACTTGCACTTGGTATCGTCGTATCCATGTTTACAGCACTCGTGATCACAAGACTGATCATCTTTGCATTCTATGGAGCAGGTATCCGTAGCGAGAAAGTATACGGAAGACATCTGAAAGAACGTAAACCGGTTGATTTCCTTGGAAAGAAAAAGATCTTCTTCATTGTTTCCATTATCCTTTGTCTGGCCGGACCGGTCATGATGGGTGTGAACCATGCAAGAGGAATCGGTGCGATGAACTACAGCCTTGATTTCGTAGGCGGTACTTCAACAAATGTAACATTTGATAAAGAATATACACTCGAAGAGATCGACAGCCAGATGATCCCAAGTCTGGAAGAGATCACAGGAGATAAGAATATTCAGGTTCAGACAGTAAAAGAGAGCAACCAGGTAGTCTTCAAGACACAGACACTTGATCTTGAGAAACGTGAAGCACTTGCTTCATATTTAAATGAAAACTACGGTGTAGAGGCATCTGATATCGCAACAGAAAATATCAGTTCAACAGTAAGTTCCGAGATGAGAAGAGATGCGGTTATAGCTGTGATCATTGCTACAATCTGTATGCTGCTTTACATCTGGTTCCGTTTCAAAGATATTCGTTTCGCAACAAGTGCTGTTATTGCACTGATGCATGACGTACTTGTAGTTCTTGGATTCTATGTAATTGCAAGAGTATCTGTCGGAAATACATTTATCGCATGTATGCTGACGATTGTCGGATATTCTATCAACGGTACGATCGTTATCTTTGACCGTATCCGTGAGGCACTTGCAACAAAGAGCCGCACAGAAGATCTGAAGGATCTTGTAAACCGTTGCATCACTCAGACACTGACAAGAACAATCTACACAAACTTTACAACATTTGTCATGGTTGTTGCATTGTATATCCTTGGTGTAAGCTCCATTAAGGAATTCGCAGCACCACTGATGGTAGGTATCATCTGCGGTGGATATACATCCGTATGTATCACAGGCGCACTGTGGTATGTGATGAAGACAAGACTTGGCGAGGAAGCGAAGGCTGCAAGAATAGCTTCTGCCGCAAAGACAGCGTCTGTAAAAGCAGCAGACAAGAAAGAAGGAGCTACTTCCACAGAGAGTAACGCAGCAGATACATCTGCAGATAACAGCTCCAAGAAGAAAAAAGGAAAGAAGACCTCTTTCAAGAACAAAAAGAGTAAAAAGCGCTAAGAAATAAAATCTGTCGTATCGGAAATGAAAAATGATTTTCGATACGGCAGATTTTTGTTATAATAAGAAGATACGATACTGACAGACAGGGAGGATGTTTGGATGGAAAAATGGTTCGTCACGATGAAAAAGGCGGATTTTAATGGAATAGCAGAGAAATATCAGATTTCCCCGATCATTGCACGACTGATGAGAAACCGTGATGTGATCGGAGATGAAGCAATTGATTTTTATCTGAATGGAACAGTGGAGGATCTGTATGACGGCTTACTGATGAAAGATATGGATCGTGCGGTAGATATTCTTAAGGAGAAAATAGAAGAGGGAAAGAAAATCCGTGTGATCGGTGATTATGATATTGATGGAGTCAATGCAACGTATATTTTGCAACAGGGGCTTGCAGGACTTGGGGCAGATGTGGATACGGATATTCCGGACAGGATCAAAGATGGATATGGATTGAATCAGATGCTGATCGACCGTGCACTGGAGGATGATGTAGACACGATCGTTACCTGTGATAATGGAATTGCGGCAATGAGCGAGATCGCTTATGGAAAAGAAAATGGGATGACGATCGTTGTGACAGATCACCATGAAGTTCCGTATCTGGAAGAAAATGGGAAGAAAAAGTATCTCCTGCCACCGGCGGATGCAGTGGTCGATCCGCACAGAGCAGACTGTGAGTATCCATTTAAAGGGCTGTGCGGCGCAGCTGTAGCGTATAAGCTGGTTGAGGTTTTGTACAGAGTGTCTGGAAAGTCAGAGCAGGAGGTAGAACATCTGCAGGATAACCTGATGGAAAATGTTGCGATCGCCACGATCGGGGATGTGATGGATCTGGTTGGAGAGAATCGAGTCTTTGTGAAAAAAGGACTTGAGCTTCTGAAGACAACGAAGAATGAAGGGCTTCACGCCTTGATGCAATGTACCGGGGTAGATACAGCGAACCTGAATACTTATCATATCGGCTTTGTGCTCGGACCGTGCATCAATGCCGGTGGAAGACTGGATACAGCCAAGCGTGCACTGGAACTCCTTAATGCATCAAACCGGAGAGAGGCAGTGACACTGGCAGCAGATCTGAAAGAATTAAATGACAGTCGGAAAGAAATGACCGAAGAAGGTGTAGAAGAAGCTGTCCGGCAGATTGAATCAAGTTCCTGGAAGGACGACCAGGTGCTGGTCGTGTATCTTCCAAAGTGTCATGAAAGTATCGCCGGAATTATTGCGGGAAGGATCAAGGAACGTTATTATCGTCCGACCTTTGTACTGACAAGGGGAGAGACAGGAGTAAAAGGCTCCGGACGGTCGATCGAAGCATATGATATGTTTGCAGAAATGAGCCGCTGCAGGGAATTATTTACGAAGTTTGGAGGACATAAGCTGGCAGCAGGACTTTCCTTAGAAGAGGAAAATGTCGAAGTTTTTCGGAAACGGATCAATGAACTTGCAGATCTGACAGAAGACGATCTTCAGATGAAGGTGTCGATCGACATGCGGCTTCCATTTCCATATATTAATGAAGAGCTGATCCATGAACTTAAGATATTGGAGCCTTTTGGAAAAGGCAACGGGAAACCGTTATTTGCAGAAAGTAAACTGCGTGTAATCCAGCCAAGGATCTTCGGAAAGAACCGGAATGTGCTGAAATGCAGACTGGAGGACCAGCAGGGAAATCAGATGGAAGCAGTTTATTTCGGAGAAGTGGAAGACTGTCTGCAGCAGATGGAAAAGAAGCAGATTATGTCTTTTACATACTATCCATCCATCAATGAGTACATGGGACGAAGAACAATTCAGCTTACAATTGTCAATTATCAGTAGATAATATCGAAAAAACCGTACAAATTGCTTAAAATGCAGAAGAATGGGAAGTTCTTATTTGAAAAAGGAAAAAATAGTGATATACTAAATCATATTAATTGTTCAGAACTAAGGATGAATGAAGGGGGAAGACGATATGGCAGGCACTCGGGAATATGAAGATCTGAATAAAAATCTGGAGATGGTGGACGGACATGCAGTAAAAGCACCAGAGGATTATCAGGATCCGGAGGAGTTATATCAGGCCTTAATAGCTCGTGTGCGTAAGTATCATCCTTCTGCGGATATTACGATGATCGAGAAGGCCTATCAGATAGGCAAAGAAGCGCATAAGGACCAGTTTCGTAAATCCGGAGAACCTTATATCATCCATCCACTCTGGGTGGCAATCATACTTGCAGATCTCGAGATGGATAAAGAGACGATCGTGGCAGGAATGCTTCATGACGTGGTAGAAGATACGACAATGACACTCGACGAGATCTCAACAGAGTTCGGCGAAGAGGTGGCACTTCTTGTAGACGGCGTTACCAAGCTGGGACAGTTGAACTATTCCAAGGACAAGCTGGAGGCCCAGGCAGAGAATTTGAGAAAGATGTTCCTTGCAATGGCGAAGGATATCCGTGTCATCATTGTAAAACTTGCAGACCGTCTGCATAATATGCGTACGATGGAGTTTATGACACCGGCGAAGCAGAAAGAGAAATCAAGAGAGACGATGGATATCTACGCTCCAATCGCCCAGCGTCTCGGTATTTCCAAGATCAAGACAGAACTTGATGATCTTTCTCTGAAATATTACCAGCCGGAAGTTTATAATCAGCTGGTGCATGATCTGAATGCACGCAAGACAGAGCGTGAAGAATTTGTGCAGCAGATCGTTGCAGAAGTATCAAAGCATATGAAGAATGCTGATATTGAAGCGAAAGTATACGGACGTGTAAAACATTTCTTCAGTATTTATAAGAAGATGGTGAATCAGAACAAGACACTGGATCAGGTGTATGACCTGTTCGCTGTCCGCATTATCGTAGATTCAGTGAAGGACTGTTACGCAGCACTCGGTGTGATCCATGAGATGTATACGCCGATTCCGGGACGTTTTAAAGACTATATTGCTATGCCGAAGCCGAATATGTACCAGTCACTGCATACGACACTGATGAGTTCGGTCGGACAGCCGTTCGAGATCCAGATCCGTACAGAAGAGATGCATAAGACAGCTGAATATGGTATTGCGGCGCATTGGAAATATAAAGAGTCGAATGACGGTAAGAAGAGTGTTGAAGCACAGGAAGAAGAGAAGTTAAGCTGGCTGCGCCAGATTCTGGAATGGCAGAGAGACATGTCGGATAACCGGGAATTCCTGAATCTGATCAAAGGTGACCTTGATCTGTTTGCAGAAGATGTGTATTGCTTTACACCGCAGGGAGATGTCAAGAACCTGCCGAATGGTTCGACGCCGGTTGATTTTGCCTATGCGATCCACAGCGCCGTCGGAAACAAGATGGTGGGGGCAAGGGTCAACGGAAAGCTGGTACCGATCGAGTATGTGGTCCAGAACGGTGACCGTATCGAAGTCATCACATCCCAGAATTCCAAGGGACCGAGCCGGGACTGGTTAAAGCTTGTCAAGAGTACACAGGCAAAGAGTAAGATCAATTCCTGGTTTAAAAAAGAATTTAAAGAAGATAATATTATCCGCGGAAAAGATCTGATCAGCGCTTACTGTAAGAGCAAGGGGATTAACCTGCCGGATGTGCTTAAACCGAAATATCAGCAGATCGTTCAGAAAAAGTACGGATTCCGTGACTGGGATGCAGTACTTGCAGCAATCGGACACGGCGGACTGAAAGAAGGTCAGGTTGTGAACCGCCTGCTGGAAGAGTACGAGAAAGAGCATAAGAAAGAGATCACGGATGAGAATATTTTGGAGAAGATCTCAGAAGCGAATAAACAGAGAGTACACATTGCCAAATCAAAGAGTGGAATCGTAGTGAAAGGAATCAATGATATGGCAGTACGTTTCTCAAAGTGCTGTAACCCGGTACCGGGAGATGAAATCGTCGGTTTTGTGACAAGAGGACGCGGAATGTCGATCCACAGAACAGATTGTATCAACATTATCAATCTGTCTGATGTGGAAAGATCCCGTCTGATCACAGCAGAGTGGGAAGAAAATGATCAGGATGAAGGCGGTCAGTATCTTGCAGAACTGAAGATATTTGCAGATGACAGAAGAGGTCTTCTGCTGGATGTATCAAAGGTATTTACCGAAGAGAAGATTGATGTGAAGTCCATGAATACCCGAACGAGCAAGAAGGGTACAGCGACAATGGAGATGGGATTTGTCGTACACGGAAGAGAAGAATTGAATCGTGTGATCGGAAAGCTCAGACAGATTGAAAATGTAATTGATATTGAGAGAACAACAGGCTGATCAAGGAAAAGTCGATGGAGGGAAAAGAATGAAGGTTGAAAGTATTGTACTTGGGTCTATTGGAACGAATTGCTACATTGTAACTAATGAAGAGACAAAGGAATGTTTTGCCGTAGATATGGCAGAATGTCCGCAGGAATATGTCAATTATATCAAGAACAATGGACTAGAAATGAAAGCATTGTTTCTGACGCATGGACATTTCGATCATATCATGGGAATTGATGATTTCCTCAAAGCCTTTCCTGTGCCGGTTTACGCAGGCGAAGACGAACTTCCTGTAATCGAAGATGACCGCCTGAATGTATCTTCTATGTACGGACCGAAATACGCATTCCACGGAGCAAAGCCGGTGAAAGACGGCCAGGTGATCGAATGCGCAGGGATTGAAGTTGATGTACTTCATACACCGGGACATACAGTAGGAGGATGCTGCTATTACCTTCCAAAAGAACACAGACTGTTCAGCGGAGATACACTGTTCTGTGCTTCCATCGGAAGAACAGACCTCCCGACAGGAAGCAGCAGCCAGCTGGTCCGCTCTGTACAGGAGAAGATCATGACACTTCCGGATGACACAAAGATCTACCCGGGACATATGGAAGAGACATCAGTTCAGTTTGAGAAGGAGCATAATCCATTCATATGATAAAGATAGAAAGTAAGAAGAACAAATTTACTTATAATGTATATCATGTCACGAAAGCATTTTATCCGAAAGAGGATATCGTGCAGACAGTAGATGAGAAGCAAGAACCACTGGTGAAGATACATTTGCCGGAAGGGACTTGCTTTTCCCTTGCACCGGAAGAATGCGTGCAGACAGAAGATGTGCAGGAAGAGAAACGCAATGTAACGAAGAAAGTCTATCAGTTTCTCTCAAAGCAGACAGGACAGGAACTTGCCTGGGGCATGCTGACCGGAGTCCGTCCGACAAAACTTGTAATGCAGAAAATCGAGCAGGAAATGACAAAAGAAGAAATCTTTGAATTTCTAAAAGAACAATATTGTGTTGGTGATAAAAAAGCACAGATCGCTTATGAAATTGCCTGCCGTGAGAAGGCACTTCTTGATCAGTTGGACTGCAAGAATGGCTATAGCCTGTATGCAGGAATTCCATTCTGTCCAAGCATCTGTTCCTACTGTTCCTTCAGCTCTTCACCAATTGCTGAGTGGAAAGATCAGGTCGATCGTTACCTCGATGCGATGATCAAAGAATTGAAAGCTACCGCAAAGCTGATGCAGGGAAAGACACTGGATACCGTATATATCGGCGGCGGAACAGCCGGCGAGAAGATTCCGGTGGATGGCGTGGTTACCCAGGCAGAGAGTTTCATG
>OGZG01003155.1_pt1 | contig 10286 bp, 10 predicted proteins | sample 1576781 | NCBI WGS metagenome assembly OGZG01 (sample SAMEA3541502, study PRJEB24748) | human gut metagenome | biome: human gut; feature: human-associated habitat; material: faeces | place: China | collected 2012 | reverse complement strand
GAGCTGGCTTTTAGCATACCGTGTAATCAACGACTGCAATGGCGTATTAGACAATGCAGCAGTACGAAGGTGGTTATACCGACTATCTGGAAACAAAACAGAAAAGAACATCACAAGAAACATCGGAAAGCGGGAATGCACTTTTCGGGAAATCCGGAAAGGGAAAGTCTGAGGAAGGGAGTTCAAAATCTTCCAGAGACTGGAAGCAGAACCGTAAGACAAAACTGAAATTTTCCTATAAAGAACAGAAAGAATTTGAAACGATCGATGACGACATCGCACAGTTAGAAGATGGGATCGCCGCTCTAGAAGCTGAGATTCTGACAAATGCAACAAATCCGGGAAAATTAAACGAACTGATGAAAGAAAAAGAAAAGGCGGAGCATGCACTGGAAGAAAAGATGAATCGATGGGTTTATTTAAATGATCTGGCGGAAAAAATAGAGTCACAGAAAGGTTGATGAAAGTGGAAACATTCCAGGCAATGGGAGCCGTTCCGGTCAAAGACGGAATCGTCTTTTCGATGGAACGTAAAAACAACGAAGAAGCCAGCCTGCTTCTTTATAAAAAAGGCAGTAAAGAAGTAATACAGGAAATACCGTTTCCTGCAACAAACACGATTGGAGATATCGTCTGTGTCAAAGCAGAAAAAATAGCATCTGCACGATATGAATACAATTTTTGCATAGATGGAAAAGTAACTTTGGATCCTTATGCAAAAGTACTGATCGGAACCGGGAAATTTGGTGAGGAGCATCCGGAGGGACACGAAGTCCGCTGTGCGATGATCGCCGGAAATTACGACTGGGAGGATGACCGGAAACCGCAGATCGCATACGAAGATGCCGTGATGTACAGCTTTCATGTACGTGGGTTTACAAAACAGCGTTATTCCGGTGTGCGTCATAAGGGAACCTTCCTTGGAATCACCGAGAAGGCAGAATATTTCAAAGAGCTTGGCATCAATCAGATCAAGCTGATGCCGGCCTATGAATTCACTGAAATGGAGTCTGTGAAAACACATGCCCGGTACCGTAAAAAAGAAGAGCTTCCGAAGCGTCTGAACTACTGGGGCTATACAAAGGCCTTTCATTTTGCCCCGAAACGTGCCTATGCAGCGACAAAAGATCCGGTGCGTGAATTTAAAGATATGGTAAAGACCATGCACCGTCTTGGTATCGAAGTTCTGATGGAATTTTATTTTCCGGAAGGATGCAACCCGCGTTATATTACAGAATGTCTGCAATACTGGGTGCAGGAATATCATGTGGATGGATTTCATGTCCGCGGCGTGCAGGGCATCTGTAACCTGATGGCGACGGATCCGCTGTTTGCAGATACCAAGCTTTTAAATATTTATTTTCCGGTGGAGGAGATCTATGGCAAGAAGAATCTGCCAAAAAAACGGATGGTGGCAGAGTGCAACGATGGTTTTATGATCGATGTCCGGCGTTTCTTAAAAGGAGACGAAGAAAGCCTGAAAGCATTTGCAGAGCGGATGAGGCGGAATCCAAAGGGCAGCGGGCTGATCAATTACATAGCAAGCCATGACGGGTTCACATTATGCGACCTGGTATCTTATGAAGAACGTCACAATGAAGATAACGGCGAACAGAACCGTGACGGAAGAGTGCAGAATTACAGCTGGAATTGCGGAGAAGAAGGAAAAAGCCGCAAAAAGAAAATTCTGGAGCTTCGAAACCGTCAGATGAAAAATGCATGGTGTATGCTGCTTTTGTCGGCAGGAACGCCGATGATCCTTGCCGGGGATGAGTTCTGCAACTCGCAGCTTGGCAACAACAATCCATATTGTCTGGACAATGAGATTTCCTGGCTTGACTGGAAAGGATATAAATCCGGAAACAGTGAAATGTTCCGGTTTGTAAAAGATCTGATTGCATTTCGCAAAAAGCATAAAATCCTGCATATGGGACAGGAACTGAGCATGACGGATAGCTTATCCTGCGGTTTTCCGGGGATTTCCTATCACAGCAGCAGTGCGTGGTACGGGGAACTGGACGGGCAGAACCGTAAGATCGGTGTCATGTACTGCGGCAAATATGCCGATGAGGATGAACTGATCTATATTGCCTATAATATGCACTGGATGGAGCATACTTTTGCACTTCCGGCTTTGCCGGGCGGCTATCGCTGGAATGTGGCTCTGGATACGAGTGAGGGCATTTTGGAAGAGGACAAATGGCGTCTGTTGCCGGACAGCAGACAGGTACAGGTATCGTCAAGGACGGTAATCGTGTTGATTGGAAGGAAGCATAAAGATGTTAAAGAAAGTAATCGGACACTTCACAACCATCACAAGGCATAAGATCTTGGTGATGAAAGAGTGTTTTAAAATCGGACTTTACAAACAGGGACTGACACACGACCTGTCAAAATATTCGCCGACGGAGTTTCTGGTCGGATGCAAATATTATCAGGGCAACCGCAGTCCGAACAATGCAGAGAGAGAAGAGACCGGCGTATCCAAAGCATGGCTGCATCACAAAGGACGCAACCGCCATCATTTTGAATACTGGATCGATTACAGTGTGGAAAAAGACGGCAACCCGATGACCGGTATGCCGATGCCGAGAAAATATATCGCAGAGATGATGATGGATCGTATGGCGGCATCCAAGATCTACAAAGGAAAAAACTATAACGATCATTTCCCGCTGCAGTATTATGAAAAGGGGAAGCACCATTATATGATGCATCCCCAGACAGAAAAAGATCTGGTAAAACTGTTGACAATCCTCGATAAAAAAGGCGAAGATTATCTTTACCGTTATATCCGGCAGGTTTACCTGAAAGGAAAGTGATCATTCCGGATAGATCAGGCGGTCTGCTTTGATATCGGTCAGAACTTCATCTAAATATTTTTTTGCCAGGTAGTTTGCCATGGAAAGATTCATATCCAGATAATTGCCGCAGTCTTTTGGTGATGCCCCAGGTACTTCATCGTGGAAATCGCGGATAAAGGTAAACATTTCTGTGACCAGAGGGACGATGTCTTTGGATTCATAATCTCCTGCGAGAAGCAGATAAAAACCGGTGCGACATCCCATCGGGCCAAAGTATACAGTTTTATCAGCAAAAGTCGGATGATTGCGAAGGAAAGTAGCACCGAGATGCTCGATCGTGTGGAGTTCAGCGGTATTCATGACAGGCTCCTCATTTGGGGAAGTCATGCGAAGATCAAACGTTGTGATCGTATCTGCACCGATGTGGTCCTTGCGGGATACATAAATGCCCGGCTGCAGTTTGATATGGTCTATGGTGAAACTTGCTATTTTTTTCAATGGAAAAACCTCTCTTTCTGTTTTTTCAATATTTTTGATGTGGGTATCAGACGAGAAGGCACATATTGCGGCTTCCTGTTTTGATCCAGACATCCTGTCTTCAGTATAGCATTTTGAAAGGCATGTGAAAAGCAGAAATTTGTTGAGTCCGGACAAAAAGAGTGGTAGAATAAAAGACAGTCATAGTGATACAAAAGGAGTGATAGCATATGACGATTGATGAATTATTGGGGCTGCTTGATATGCAGGAAGAGATCTTGCAGTTTTCTCACTTTACAAATGCAGATGCATGGGAGGTGGGCAACTGTATCGTGGCGGAAGCAATCAAAAGAAAACTTCCGGTGGCAGTCAGTATCCGTTTGAATAACGGGCTGACGGTATTTCAGTATGCATCTGACAGTGTGAACCTTCAGAGCGAACGGTGGCTTCAGCGAAAAATGAATACCGTGCGTACCTTAGAGAGAAGTTCCCTTTATACGAGTGTGCTTCTGCGTAAAAGCGAAGAGACGCTTGCAGACTGGTATCTTGATGAGAAAGATTACGCAGCCTGCGGAGGAGGATTTCCGATCCGCATCGAAGAAGTAGGTGTGATCGGAGCCATTCTGGTCGAAGGGCAGGATCATTTTTCTGATCACGATCTGATCGTAAAGAGCATCAGCCGTTATCTGCATATTGATGAAGTTCCACGCATCCGCACGCAAATGTTTTAAAATCATCCGGAATCGGGGCAGTAAAATCCATGGGCTTTCCACTGATCGGGTGGCAGAAAGTCAGCCGACAAGAGTGGAGAGCCTGTCTTTTTATAAGCCGGTAATCCGGATTGTAAAGATAGTCTCCGGGAAGCGGGTGGCCGATGTGGTTCATATGAACCCGGATCTGATGCGTACGTCCCGTTTCCAGCTGTAAAAGCACAAGAGAATAAAAACCGTCAAATTTAAGCAGGCGATAATGCGTTATTGCCCGTTCACCATGGACAAAATCAACCTGCCGCAGGATGGCAGAATCACAGGCTCTTGCGATCGGTGCATCGATCGTACCACATTTTGGAATCTCTCCTGTAGCGATGGCAAGATACTGCCGGTGGATTTTACGTTCTGCACTCATTCTGGAGAGCAGGGCACCGCTTAAACGGTTTTTGGCCAGGATCAGAAGTCCGGTGGTATCACGGTCCAGTCGGTTGATGCAGCGATAAACAAAGTTTTCTCCTTTTTGCCCAAAATACCAGGCAGCAGCGTTGGCGAGTGTATTCTCATAATTATGGATCGATGGATGGATCGGCATATCCGATGGTTTATTGATGATCATCAGATCTTCATCTTCATAGACAACCGGAAAAGGAAGGTTTACAGGAACGATATGTTCCGACGGTGTTTCTTCCGGTATCACAATGGTCAGCCGGTCATCCGGCTGAAGGACATAGTTCATATAAACGCCTAAACCGTTTACAAGAACCGTGTCGTCGGTATGCTTCAGACAGGTCAGAATGTGGCGGGAATAGCCGTGATTTCTCAGGTAATCCGTTATTTTTGTGCCGGATTCTTCGGCAGATATGGAGTAAACAAATGTACGTGTCATAGAAAATCCTTTCAGAGTTACTTTTTGTAAAACTAAAGAAGAGTATAGGGCACAAATTTTTGCTTGTCAAAGAAAAGATGAAAAAGAAAGGAAAAAGTAAGAAATGGAACGAGAGAAGTTTGGTTCAAGACTTGGTTTTATCTTGATCTCGGCAGGATGTGCCATCGGTCTTGGAAATGTATGGAGGTTTCCGTACATTGTTGGAAAGTACGGAGGAGCGGCGTTTGTACTGATCTACCTGGCGTTTCTTCTGATCCTCGGTCTGCCGGTCATGGTAGCTGAGTTTGCGGTCGGACGTGCGAGTCAGAAAAGTGCAGCCTGTTCGTTTGATGTTCTGGAGCCGAAAGGAACAAAATGGCACTTGTATAAATATGGTGCGATCGCCGGAAATTATTTGCTGATGATGTTCTACACAACGATCGCCGGATGGATGATCCTGTATTTTGTGAAGATGGCAACGGGACAGTTTGATGGCTTAAATTCCGATCAGGTAGGGGAGGCCTTCAGTCATATGCTCGGACAGCCGGTCCTGATGACGGTATTTATGGCGATCGCTGTTTTGCTTTGCTTCGGCATTTGTGCAAAAGGTCTTCAGAAAGGTGTGGAGCGTATCACAAAAGTGATGATGGTATGTCTGCTCTCCCTGATGGTCGTTCTGGCAGTTCGTTCGGTCCTGCTTCCGGGCGGACAGGAAGGACTGAAGTTCTATCTGTATCCAGATTTCGGAAAAGTAAAAGAAGCCGGGATCGGTGAAGTGGTCTATGCTGCGATGGGACAGGCATTCTTTACGCTCAGTATCGGAATCGGGGCACTGGCTATCTTTGGAAGCTACATTGGAAAAGAGCGTGCCCTGACAGGCGAGGCAGTCAGCATCTGTGTGCTGGATACCTTTGTGGCATTGATGTCAGGACTGATCATTTTTCCGTCCTGTTTTGCCTACAATGTGCAGCCGGACAGCGGCCCGAGTCTGATCTTTATCACACTGCCGAATGTATTTAACGCCATGGCAGGAGGAAGATTGTGGGGTACGTTATTCTTTCTGTTTATGACATTTGCATCCTTATCTACGGTTATCGCCGTTTTTGAAAATATCATTTCTTTTACTATGGATCTGAAAGGATGGGATCGCAAAAAGGCGGTTTTGATCAATCTGGTCGGTGTACTGGTTCTTTCTATGCCATGCGTGCTTGGCTATAATGTATGGAGCGGTATCACACCACTTGGAGCTGGAAGCACGATCCTAGATCTGGAGGACTTTATTGTCAGCAACAATCTGCTGCCACTTGGAAGTCTTGTCTACCTGCTGTTCTGTACGACGAAGCTTGGATGGGGATATGAGAATTTCCTCAAAGAGACGAATACCGGAAAAGGTATGAAATTCCCAAGACAGATCGCATTTTATGTGAAATACATTTTGCCGCTGATCGTCCTGTTTATCTTTGTGATGGGATATTATACAAAATTCTTTGCATAAAAAGATACCTGGTTAAACGGTCTTTTGAACTGGCATCATGGTGTCACATATTATAGAAAAAAGTGACAGATTTACAATCGAAATCTGTCACTTTTTCTATGAGCAATTATGCAAGATTGTACAAATGTTTTATTCACGGACCAGTATTTTTTCAATCTCCAGAATGTACATGGTATGATAATCTTTCTGAGGATACCATTTTTCGTCAAGAGATGAATCGATAAAGCATTCTGGTCTGTATTCCTGTGCATAGAGTTTTTTGCCTGTGATCACGGTATTTGCTTCGGCAAAATACGGAACATCGTCCGTGTGAGCTACGGTAAGACCGCTTTTGGCAATCTTGTCCTCGTCTCTTCCGGATACGGAGCCAAGATAGCTGAGTGTCTTGCGGTACTCTTCATCAAGAACAGAGAGAGAAAGCTTATCGGAAGCGTCGATAAATTCTTTTGTATAACGTTGCGGACGGATCACGATAAAGGCCACGTTTCTGCCCCACATCACACCGACACCGCCCCAGGAAGCAGTCATGGTGTTTGCTTTTCCGTCTTTTTCGGCTGTTACGAGCAGCCATTCTTTTCCAATCATCTGAAATGGATTTTTCTGAAGTTCTTCTGGTTTGATCTCTTTAAAACTCATAGTATATACCTCCGGGTTATTTCGATTTTACTTTATTCCAAAGTTCATTATACACCTCATCGTTCTTTGTGCCAAGATACTGAAACGTTTCCAGATTTGGTACAGTGGAAAGATCTGGGAAAGCGATCTTGCTGTTGTGGATGCTTTCATCCTCGATCAGTTCGCGTGCCGCGGTGTTTGGCGTTGAGTAGGTAATGTATTCAAAATTCATCAGGGCGATATCCGGGCGGCAGAGGAAGTTGATAAATTGCTCAGCATTTTCCTTGTGCTCGGCATTTTTCGGGATCACCCAGGAATCGATCCAGAGATTGCTTCCCTCTTTCGGGATCACGTACTCCAGATTCGGGTTTTCCTGCTGGGTGTAGATGGCTTCACCGGAATAAATGACACCGATCGCTGCTTCATTTCCGATCATTTTGTCACGGACCTGATCGATGACATATGCCTGTACCAGCGGTTTCTGGCGGGTCAGCAGGTCTTTAGCTTCGTTCAGTTCATCCAGATCCGTGGAATTTAAGGAGTAGCCGAGGTATTTGAGTGCCACGCCAAATGCGTCACGGACGGAATCCTGCATCAGGATGTTGTCTTTGTATTTCTCATCCCACAGAACACTCCAGCTGTCGATCGGCTCATCTACCATGGTCTTATTATAGAGGATACCAACGGTACCCCAGCAGTACGGAACCGAGTATTTATTTTCCGGATCAAACTCTTTTGAACGTTCCAGATAGTCTTTGCCGATGTTTTTGATATTCGAAATATTGTCAAAATTGATTTCGGCGAGCAGGTCATTCTCCCTCATTCTCTGGATCATATAGTCTGAAGGACATACCAGATCATAGGCAATGGCACCGGAACTGATCTTCGGATACATGATCTCGTTTGTCTCAAATTCTTCATATACAACATCAATGCCGGTTTCTTCTTCAAACAGGGTGATGACATCCGGATCCATGTATTCGCCCCAGTTGTAGACGATCAGTTTTTCTTTTGTCAGCATCTGACCCTTGGAAGCATAGTAAATACCGCCTCCGACAAATACCAGGCAGATCGCGACAGGGATCACACGTTTGATCAGAATCCTGCCGGCTCTGGAACGGCGGCGGACGTGTTTTCTGGCTGCCGCTGTCTCTGCGTCCTTTTTCGGTGATACGTTGACCAGGATCAGAAGTACCAGAACCGTAACAAACAGCAGGGTAGAAAGTGCGTACATTTCCGGTTTGATGCCCTTACGCACTTCTGAATAGATTTTGGTAGAAAGGGTATCCACACCTGGACCTTTTGTAAAATGTGTGATCACAAAATCATCCAGTGACATGGTAAACGCCAGCATAAAACCGGAGAGAACACCCGGCAGAATGTCAGGAAACGTCACTTTAAAAAAGGCATAAAGAGGAGAAGCCCCAAGATCCAGTGCCGCTTCATAAGTACGTCGGCTCGTCTGTCGCAGTTTCGGTGCCACACTCAGTATGACATAAGGTATATTGAACGTGATATGGGCGATCAGGATTGTTCCGAATCCAAGCGTAACGTGAAAGGCAATAAATAAAAGCATCAGAGAAACACCCATCACGATCTCTGCATTCATCATCGGGATGTTGGTCAGTCCGGAATATAAAGTACGCCATTTCTGTTTCATGCCATGGATCGCGATCGCTGCGGCTGTTCCGATCACGGTTGCGATCACGGCTGCGAGCAGGGAGATGATCAAAGTGGTGTAAAGTGCATTCATGATCTGTTCATTCTGAAAAAGGCTGCTGTACCATTTCAGAGTAAATCCGCCCCATTTTGCCCTGGTCTTTGAATTATTGAAAGACAGCACAATCAGAGTGAGGATTGGTGCGTAGAGCAGGATGAAGATCAGGAAAAGATATATTTTTTCGAGATATTTCTTTATCAAAACGAAGAGCCCTCCCCTTCTTTGTCATATTTTGCTACCAGTGCCATGCTGGCAATGATAAATACCATCAGGACCATGGAAAGTCCGCTTCCGACGTGCCAGTTGCTGTTTTGCTTGAAAGACTGTTCGATGACATTGCCGATCAGCAGGATTTTGCCTCCGCCGAGAAGATCGGAAATAACGAAAGTTGTCAGAGCCGGTACAAATACCATCGTAATGCCGCTGATGATGCCGGGGATGCTCAGCGGCAGTATGATTTTTAAAAAGGTATAAGAAGAGCTTGCTCCAAGGTCTCTTGCTGCATTGATGACATCACGGTCAATCTTGATCAGTACATTGTAGATCGGCAGCACCATAAAAGGCAGAAAATTGTAAACCATGCCAAGAATGATCGCTCCTGGAGTGTTGATGATCTCCAGTGCCGGGAGATGCACAAAAGAAAGGATGCTGTTGATCACACCGTTTTTTTCCAGAAGCGTCTGCCATGCCATGGTGCGGAGCAGGAAATTCATCCACATCGGAAGAATGAAAATCAGCACGATAAAACTGGACTGATTGACATTCTTGCTGCTTAAGATCATGGCAAGCGGATAGGCAAGCAGCAGACAGATCGCTGTACTCACGAAAGAGAGGAGCAGTGACATGCCAAGTGCCTTTAAATTTTCCTGTGTGGTGATCTGGGCAAGGTTTGCAAAAGTGATACTGCCTTCATCATTTGTCATGGCATAGTAGAAGACCACCAGCAGAGGGATCACGACAAAAGAAATCGACCAGAACAGGTACGGCCCTGCAAGATAACGTTTATTCTTCAATGTTGACGGCCTCCTCATCTTCAGATTCCGGTTTTTTCATGATCTGGATATCAAAAGGATCTACATGGATGGAAACCTGTGTGCCGACCGGGAACATCTTGGTGCTGTGCACCAGCCAGTCGTATTCATTTGCACGGACTTCCATTTCATAATGAACGCCTTTAAAGATCAGATGCGTGACAACACCGTCAATGCTTCCTTCACCCGGTTTGCGAAGGCAGATATCTTCCGGACGGATCACGACATCGACCGGTTTGTTCTGCCCGAATCCTTCGTCCACGCAGGCAAACGGAACACCGAGTATTTTTACCAGACGGTCTTTTAACATCAGGCTCGGAATGATGTTGCTCTCACCGATAAAGTCAGCGACAAAAGCATTTTCCGGTTCATTGTAAATACGCTCCGGCGTGCCAATCTGCTGAATATAGCCCTGATTCATAACCACGATCGTGTCAGACATGGTAAGTGCCTCTTCCTGATCGTGTGTTACATAAATAAAAGTAATGCCAAGTTCGTTTTTGAGGCGGATCAGTTCATACTGCATATCCTGACGCAGTTTCAGATCCAGGGCACCGAGCGGTTCATCC
>OGZG01003150.1_pt1 | contig 10295 bp, 8 predicted proteins | sample 1576781 | NCBI WGS metagenome assembly OGZG01 (sample SAMEA3541502, study PRJEB24748) | human gut metagenome | biome: human gut; feature: human-associated habitat; material: faeces | place: China | collected 2012 | reverse complement strand
ACTTATTATATAACATTGTTGACCGTATTTATATCGCACGAATCCCACATATTGGAACATCTGCACTTGGTGCTGTTGGACTGTGCTTTCCGCTGGTTGTGATCATTACTGCATTTGCTAACTTATTTGGAAGTGGTGGAGCTCCTTTATTTTCGATCAGCCGAGGGCAAAAGAGAAATAAACAGGCTGTCCATATCATGAATACATCATTTACTATGGTTTGTTTTAGTGCTGTCGTATTGATGCTCATTGGGCTTTTATTTGCACGCCCGCTTTTGATATTATTCGGGGCTTCCAAGGATGCTCTCGTTTATGCTTTTCCATATATGATGATCTATCTGATCGGTACACTGCCATCTATGATCGCCATTGGAATGAATCCATTTATTAATGCACAAGGATATTCAACCATCGGAATGTTTTCTGTTGCGATCGGTGCCGTTGCCAACTTACTGCTTGACCCATTCTTTATTTTTGCATTAGGGTTTGGCGTTCGGGGTGCTGCGATCGCAACTGTGATCTCACAATGTCTTTCTGCTTCTTTTGTATTATTTTTCCTTACAAAAAAAGCAGAATTAAAGGTACGTTTTCTTCATAAAAAAGAGCTGTCAGAAAGTTTAGGATATGCAAAGAATATCATCAGCCTTGGAACTGCTGGATTTATCATGCAGTTAACTAACGGTCTGGTAAGTATTGTTTGCAACAATGTACTTTCTGTGACTGGCGGAGATATTTATATCTCTGTCATGACGATCGTATCAAGTGTACGACAACTTGTGGAAACCCCGATTTATGCCATGAATGAAGGCGGTTCTCCGATCTTGAGTTATAACTATGGTGCCAGACGTCCAGCTCGTGTAAGAAAGGCTATGATTGTTATGTCTGCTATGATCCTATGCTATACAGCCGTTATGTGGAGTGTTATCATTTTTGCTCCTGGTGCATTGATCCGTGTATTCAGCTCTGATCCTTCACTTGTAAAAGATTCCGTTCCTGCATTGAATCAATATTTTGCTGCTTTTATCTTTATGGATCTGCAGTATATTGGACAGACAGTATTTAAATCTTTAAACAAAAAGAAACATGCGATCTTTTTCTCATTGCTTCGTAAGGTATTTATTGTTATTCCATTAACTTATTTTATGCCTTATGTATTACATATGGGAACTTCCGGAGTATTCCTTGCGGAACCTGTTTCTAATGTGATCGGTGGAGGTCTTTGCTTTGTTACGATGCTTTGTACTGTGCTACCTGAACTTAGAAGAATGGATAACTGTGATTGATCTTTTTAGTTTAAAATTTTCTCTCCAGTTCATCCATCTCTGCCATGATCTCCGCTTGCTGTTCATCAAACAAAAGCCCTTTATTATATTGATAATACTTATCACATCCATTTTCCTTGATAAACCAGACACTGTAATAATTAACATTCAGTTCTGTCACAAATACAACCATTTCCTGACTTTGTCCAAAGGCTTCTTCCATGAAGTCAAATGCATTGTCTAGTGCTTTGGTTGTATTCTCTATCTGCTGTTCTAATTTTGCTGGTTCTTTTTTGAATTCTTCTCTTACACGTTCAAATTCTGCTTCTGCTTCTAAATGTTCAGCTTTGCTGATCTGTTCGTATGACTCCAGAGTCTTGATCACATCAAGCAGCATATGTTCCTGTGCTTTTCCAAGTTTCTCTGTTTTTTTCTTCTCGTTGAAGTCCTCATGGATTTCTTTGACTACCTGACTTAATGTCTTGTCTGTTTTAAGTTGTTTTAGCCAGCCAAATAATTCCGTAACATAAGCATCCTGTCGATAAGATTCAGCAAACATTTCGGATAATTTTCCGTTTAACAATCCGACAACACTTAATTTCTCATCAAATGCTGCGAATTTTAATCTGCCGATCGTTTCCTGATTCCATTGTCCTTTTAAAATACGCTCGATTCCATAGTCTTCTTTGTATTTCTTATATAATTCATAATAGTTAGCAAAGTCTTTGGCGATCTTCAGGTGCTGTAAGTACTGAAATACCACTTCTCTGTCAATATCTTTTCCAAGTTCTTCGTAAACTTTTAATAACTGAGACAGATCTTCCCATCCTCTGGCTGTAACAAACGCCTTTCCATCAACTGTTGTTTCCATACGATAGAAATATTCTTTACGGATTTCAAGATATGCAAGGATTGCTGGGTGGATTCCTGCCTGATATGCGTATTCTTTCCACACTTCATAGTCTGCTTCCACATCAATCTTCTTCATACGGTCCAAGGTAACTACGTCAAAATCTCTGACAGATTTATTGTATTCTGGTGGATTTCCTGCCGCTACGATGATCCAGCCATCTGGTACTTTCTGATTTCCGAACATCTTACACTGCAAAAACTGAAGCATTGTTGGTGCCAATGTCTCAGATACACAGTTGATCTCATCGATAAATAAAATACCTTCTTTATTTCCAGTCTGTTCAATCTTTTCATAAACAGATGCAATGATCTCACTCATCGTATATTCTGTAACAGAATATGTTTGTCCACTATATTCTTTTTCTCTGATAAATGGCAAACCGATCGCACTCTGTCTTGTGTGGTGCGTGATCGTATAAGCTACCAATCCGATCTCACATTCTCTTGCGATCTGTTCCATGATCTGTGTTTTTCCAATTCCTGGAGGTCCCATCAAAAGGATCGGACGCTGTCTGATGGATGGTATTTTATATTCTCCATAATTATCCTTTGTAAGATAAGCTTCAATGGAATCTTTGATTTCCTGTTTTGCTCTTTTAATATTCATGTTCTTCTTCTCCTTCATCAAGATCTTCGGCATCGACGATCAATTTAACTGCCCATGGCGGTACATCCACATCTTCGTATTCTTCCTGCATAAAAATAAATGCTGTCTGATATGGTGGTTTCTTCTTTGGATAGGTTCCTTTTCCATCTGTGAAATAGATCAATCCCTTCAGATGATAAAATTCACCCTGTTCGATCAGATGATTCACATATTCAAATGCTGGCCGGAAATCTGTCCCACCTTCTCCGATCAGTTCCAAATGTTCCATATATTCTTTTAATTCTTTTTCGTCTGTGATCTTCTGGTCGTTTTGTACCATCTCATCACACTGAATGATATGAATATTTACCTTATGAAAAAAGCTCTCTGCTTCCGTTAACACACCATATGTTTCTTCCAGAAATTTCTTTACCAGATCCCCAGAACATGACATCGATGTATCGATCACGATGGCAAAGTCTTCAACTTTCTTTACTTCCTTCCACTCCTGCGGCTCGATCAATGGCATATTTCCATACATAGAAAGCCCATAACTGTAAAATATATAGTCAAACGAATCTGGATCCACACTGACTTCTTCTCTTAAAACCGAAAATTTTCTTAAAAATTCACGATAATCATAACGGTCTCTGTTTTCTACCTGTACCTGTCCGATCAAATCCCCTGCTTGTTGTGACTCTTCACTGGAAAATGTCTCCATATCTGTTTCCGTTTTTTCACTGATATTTTTCCATTTATTTTCTACTTCCTGATGAAGATCTTGTTTGGGATCTTCTGGCCAATACTGGTGGTCATCTACCCAAAATTCCATCTGCAGTTCTTTTATTTTCTTCTCTTCTAATCCAAAAGAAACCAACTGTCGATAAATCCCCTCGGCTGTCAATACTTTGAGGTTCCTCTCAAGCTGCCCGTAAATGTCTTTGCGCAGCCTTGTTTGCACCATATGGATACATTTTAAATGCCAGTGATCAATAATTGATTCGACTGCGATATCACAAGAAATATTCCATAGAGTCTTATCTCTTCCTTTTCTTCTTGTCACATGATGTAAAATGCAGTGAAGCACCATATGAAGATATGCACGATTCATCCGGACTCTGTTTTGCCTGTACATGCCTCCTAAAGCTCCTGGATGATAAAACATACACATTCCATCCGTTCCAACACCATTTACAGAAGGATCGATCACATAAGCAAAACTGCTTAATGCCACATCTAAAAAACGCATATGGATATATAATTCATTTCTTGTCGTCGCAAGGATCTTTGTTCCAAGTTCACTGAGACGCTCATTGATATTTTCTTCCATTATTCATTTCCCTTTATCTTATCTATAATTCAAATGTTTTCTTTTTCTTTGGAAATCTCTTATGCTGTTCGTTCATCAAAATACTTAAAAGTTCTGTTTTCTGCTTTCTGGATGCCCAGTCGATCGCTGCTTCGATTCCTTCTTTACTGAAATAATTCTTCTCAGCCATCAAATTGATAAATGGCATCTGATCTTCTTCTTTTAAATAATTCATCATCTCGCATTGGTTCTGCTTTATATATCCCTCGTATTGCATCCATGCAAAATCTGATACCCCGTATGGCATTAACATACGCCCAGCTAATATCTCCCATACAATGTCCAGATCTTCCTGAACTGCTGCCACTGGAAAAATATCATCATATTTACGATAGTCGATCTCTCCTCGCAAAAAACTTTGGCGATATTGATATCCTGTTCCATGAAAATGTGTCTCCACAATTCTTGCTGGTGTATTTTCCACAGCCTCTTCATAATACTCTGGATAAAATAAACGACTTTGTTTTTCTTCTTCTTTATAACGGATATTTACCTGCAATGGAAAACGAGTATCTCTTACAACGTCTCTTAAAGCACTTTTTTTATCCTCATAAACATCATAGTAGATCTTTTGCAGCTTGCATCCTGTAAAAATTCCTGCTCCTGTTCTTAAAAGAGAATCTGAAAACCCAAGTGTTGTCAGATTTACACAGCCATAAAATGCATATTTCCCTATTTCCACAGTATCCGGCGGCAGATAAACTTCTTTTACTGCCTCCCCGCAAAACATCGGTTCATCTTCACTACCCAAAAAATCCTCACCGATCATAATCTCTTTTGCTTCGTCTTCTTTTCGTTTATGTGCAGAAAATGCATAATCACCAATCTTCGTAACTCTTTTTCCTTCAATTTCCGAAGGAATCTCTACTTGATCTTCTTTGCTGAAACAACGAAGAACTTCGATTCCTCCATCTTTTGCATCTCTGTATTGTATCTTAAGCATCGTCTTTTCCTTCGCCTTTCTCCATGTATACACTATCCTTATTATAGCTGACTGACAGGAAATATCAAGAATCGTAAAAAGGAATTTCCCACCTTCATAAAAATGTAATATAATGCAGAAAGATACAATGATTTTATACACTTATGATGGATATATAAAGGAGATTTTTATGGAACGACTGATCGTTTTAGGAACCGGAAATGCACAGGCAATTCATTGCTATAACACTTGTTATGCCATGCAAAAAGGTGAAGAATACTTTCTTGTCGATGCCGGCGGCGGAAATGGAATTCTATCTCAGCTTGACAAAGCTGGAATCCCTCTTGAAAGCATTCATAATATTTTTGTGACACATGCTCATAATGATCATATTTTAGGAATGGTCTGGATGATCCGTATGATCGCTACTTCTATGAACAAGGGAATTTATGATGGCACTCTGACGATCTACTGTCATGAAGAACTGGTTCATACGATCAAAACGCTGACAAAACTTACTGTTGGTAAGAAATTTTATAAGCATTTTGATGAACGTATTGTATTTCATGTCATTGCACATGGAGATACGATCCAGATTCTTGGAGATTCTTTTACATTCTTTGATATCGGCTCTACAAAAGAAAAACAGTTTGGTTTCACATCGGTTATGGAAAATGGATTAAGGGTATCCTTTCCTGGAGATGAACCTTATCGTGAATCTCTTTATGATTTTGTGAAAGATTCTGACTGGCTGCTTCATGAAGCATTTTGTGTGTATGGTGAGAGAGATATTTTTAAACCTTATGAAAAACACCATAGTACGGTAAAAGATGCCTGTGAATTAGCAGAACATCTAAAGATTCCAAATCTGGTTCTATGGCATACAGAAGATAAAAATATGCTGCATCGTCAAGAAAAATATATGAAGGAAGGAAAGCAGTATTATACTGGAACGCTTTATATACCTGAAGATCTGGATGTCTTGAAATTGTAATTTGGAAGGTTAATGATCAACCTTCCATCAAATGATAAATGATCGCAGCTACAACATCATAGGCATTTTCCTGCAAATGTATTCCGTCCACGGTATACTCTCTTGACAACTGCCCATCTTCTCCGATCAATTTATCAAATACATCAACATATTCAAAGTTATCTTCTTTACACAATCTTTGTATTTCTGTATTGATCTTTTGAATCTCTTCATTGGATTTTCCTTCTGCCCAGGACGGCATCAATCCAATCCTTTTGGTATATGCCGGATACATAGATTCAATATAAATCTTTGTATCTGGCAATTGTTCCCGAATCCTTCGTGCAAGTCTGATCAATCGTTCTGCTAACACGCTTGCTCCTGGATACAATGACATCAGGAAATCATTTGCACCACCTTGCATGATAATGATATCTGGTTTATATGGAAATACGTCATAAGCCAGTCTTGCACCCATCTCTGCGATCGTATCCCCTGCAACTCCACTGTTAATGAACTGTGCATCTATATCTTTTAATTTTTCCATTGGGAAATAGTCGGTCAGGGAATCCCCAAACATAACAATTGTTCTCTTCTTCTCTTCCATTGTCTACTCCAATACTTTTTGTTTAAAATCCTCTTTTTGCTGCATGGAAATATTTAATCCCTTGATCATAAACTGATTAATAGAACCATATTCTTCTTTCATGGTTTTAAGTGCTGCATTTAAAAATTCTTCTTTTGCCACAAAATAGCCCTCTATTTTTGTATGATCAGTTTTCCTTCTCTGGCTGTTCTTTCTCCAAGGATATTCCATCCATCATATAAGTTTTCTCATTTTTCTGATTCTCCAGATATTCTGTCCTGATCTGTGCTTTTGCTTCTTCATAGTCTCTCTTTAATTCTCTTGCAGAAAGCAAACGGCAGCCTTGTCCGCGGATAATGATCTGTTCCAATCCATCGGATGTTGCAACTGTTACATCGTATTTTCGTCCATGGGTATGGGCAAATTTTTCAATATACTGATCTGCTGTTTCTGCTTCTTTTGTGTAGACTACATGAATATTCATGTAATCTGTGATCTCTGTTTCATGTCCTTTCACACGATATGCATCAAACACCACGATCAGCTCCATGCCCTTCATTCCCTGATAATTACTCATCTCATCAAGTAATTTTCCTCTGGCTGCATCTACATTCGTATCTAATAATTCCTTCAGATCATCCCATGCGTAAATGATATTATATCCATCAACCAGCAGGTATTTCTTTGACATATCTCTTTTTACCGATGATTTTTCTGCAGATGTATGATAATCCTGTACAAGCCTTGCTGTTTTCTTCTTCTTCCATTTACTTTTATTATGCTGGTTTGCATAAAATGTTTGTTCAAGAATCCGATCGATTTCCTCTGTATCAATTGATTCTTCTTCAATATAAGCCCTTCGCTGTGTCAGTTCATCAAATTCCTCTTCCTCGATTTCTTTCGCAAGAACGCTCTCTAGATGCATATGTTCTGGTACCTCATTCCATGCGACATTATACCCGGCTCCATGGGAACAGAAAACAGATCCACATGGATTTTCAAGATCTCTATCTGGATCATATCCACTGGCTTCTATGATTTCTTCTTCATTATGGCAGATATCATATCCATTTAAGGTTGTAAATAATCTTCCCATACCTTTGGAATATGCTAATACTTCTTTTTGGTATCCTTGCATCGTAGAAACTGGTGCTATTCCTTGAAGCACTGACATCTCTCCTGTAGTATCTGGTGTATCAAACGTACCTTTCATCTTTTCAATATCTGTCATAGCTCTTCCGATCATCTGCTGTGGAACTTCCAGCCGGAACTTATAATATGGCTCTAATAAAACACTCTGTGCCATACGAAGCCCCTGTCTTACTGCACGGTATGTCGCCTGACGGAAATCTCCACCTTCTGTATGCTTCTGATGTGCCCGTCCTGCTGCCAGCGTGATCTTGATATCTGTGATCGGTGCTCCTGTTAAAACCCCTCTATGATCTCTTTCTAATAAATGTGTTATGATCAGTCTCTGCCAATTCTTATCCAATACATCTTCGCTGCACTGTGTGTCGATAACAACTCCACTTCCCCTCTCCAGCGGTTCCATCAACAAATGTACTTCTGCATAATGTCTTAACGGTTCAAAATGCCCAACACCTTCTACAACATCTGCTATCGTCTCTTTGTATACAATATTGCCCTGTCCAAATTCCACATCTACATCAAAGCGTTCTTTGATCAGACTCTTTAGGATTTCCAATTGAACCTCTCCCATGATCTGCACCTGAATCTCTTGTAATTCTTCATTCCAGATGATGTGAAGTTCTGGTTCTTCTTCTTCCAGCTGACGAAGTTTTGGAAGTATCACGCTTGCACTTGTCTCTTCTGGCAATATCATCTGGTAAGTAAGTACTGGCTCCAACACAGGTTCATATCCGCCCTGCTCTGCTCCCAGACACTGCCCAGGGATTGTATCTGAAAGTCCTGTAACCGCACAGATTCTTCCTGCCTGCAGTTCATTTACTGTCTCATACTTTTCTCCAGAATAGATACGGATCTGATTGATCTTTTCATCACTTTCTGTAATAACTGTTTTTACCTTTAAATTTCCACCTGTTACTTTCAAATGTGTCAGACGGTTTCCATTTTCATCTCTTGTGATCTTAAATATACGTGCACCAAATTCCTCTGGATATTCTCTTTCTTCTGTATAAAATGCAAGATCACTCAGAAATTCATTGACTCCTTGAAGTTTTAACGCTGATCCAAAAAAACATGGAAAAATCTTACGTTCTGTGATCATTTCCCGGATCTTGGATTCCGTGATCTCTCCTGATTCCAGATAATGATCCAGCAACGCCTCATCTTCCATAGCGATCATCTCATAAAACTCATCACTACCCTTTTCTCCAAAATCAATACATCCGCTGCTTAAACGTTCCTGTAATTCTTTCAATAATTGATCTTTTTGTGTTCCGTCCTGATCCATCTTGTTAATAAATAAAAATGTTGGGATCTTATATCTCTCAAGTAGGCTCCATAATGTCAAAGTATGGCCCTGCACACCATCTGCTCCGCTGATCACAAGAACCGCATAATCAAGCACTTGCAGGGTTCTTTCCATCTCTGCAGAAAAATCCACATGTCCTGGTGTGTCAAGCAAAGTAAGATCCATCTCATTCATTGAAACCTCTGCCTGCTTGGAAAAAATGGTAATTCCTCTGGACCGTTCTAGTTCATAAGTATCTAAAAATGCATCTCCATTATCCACACGTCCGATTTTTCTCAAATTCCCTGCAGTATATAAAATTGCCTCTGATAGTGTTGTCTTCCCGGCATCCACATGAGCCAGAATACCAGTTACTATGTGCTTTTTATTCTTCATAAATTTCTTTTTCCTTTTTTCGTATTCACTGTAAATAAGTATAACACATATCCTGTTTTCATGTTAACCGAATACATCCTTAAGATTATTTGACAAATTTTTCTTCTATGTTATAATCAAAAATTAGTGCTCTTCTTTCCATGTATACCAGAATCTGGTATAATGAAAGTTACTAAAGAGACGGCATACAAACCACAAGGCATACGAAAGGAGTTTCTTATGAGAGATGCTTTACGGGATGAAATGATCAAGAAAATATGCGTCAGAGATGCAGATAATATACTAGATGTCGGTTGCGGTGATGGTACCTTTTTACATGAACTGACACGCTGGAAGGATGTTGAAGGATATGGTATCGATGAATCTGAGGATAAGATTCTTATCGCAAAGCAAACTTGGCCTGAACTTCATTTTGAGACAGGTTACAGTGATTTTCTTTCTTTTGATGACAACAGCTTTCGTGTGATCACTGTATGTGACGATTTCCACACCTTTAAAGATCCACAGAAGTTTGTTAATGAAGCATTTCGTGTCTTAGTTCCTGGCGGAAGACTTTATGTTGGAGAATCTGCACTTCCTGAGGCATTGCGAGTTGTTTCTAATATTCCATCCTATCTGACTTCTGGTGATGATCGCAGACATTCTACTTATGAGACTTTAGAATATTTTAAGGGCCGGAGAGGTCCAGATCGACACCGGCATCGGAGGCTTCTGACAATTCTCCCGGCTGGTGATCCATGACGATGATGGGAAGTGAGGGATCGAGAGGTTCGGTGATCTCAGCAAAGGTTTTCCGCGGGAGCGCCAGATAATACGTAGCAGTAGCGGCATACAGAGAAGCTTCTTTATCCTCAC
>OGZG01003147.1_pt1 | contig 10300 bp, 5 predicted proteins | sample 1576781 | NCBI WGS metagenome assembly OGZG01 (sample SAMEA3541502, study PRJEB24748) | human gut metagenome | biome: human gut; feature: human-associated habitat; material: faeces | place: China | collected 2012 | reverse complement strand
CTGAAACCACGATGTGCTTGCACAGGAGTGGTTTTATGGCTTAATGACCCGCCCCAATATGAGCATAAAAGTGGAGCGTAAGCTTCACGATATGCGAATGTTGGGTAGGATTGTGAAAGTACGCAGTACGGAACAATCCGTATGGCATCATGGGTTCCGCTAAATCATGAGAAAGCAGCCATTTTTCGCTGAAAAATGAGCGAATTTTGAATGATTTTGTAGCACATCCTGCTTTTTAAACGTTATCGTTTTTACATAGCAAAACTTACTGTCTTTTTTCGGAGGTATTTTATATGAATTTTGACAAAAACCACGTTGCCCACAAGAAGAGCATTCCAACGGGAACCAGGATCTTCAGGCGTATTTCGCTTACGGCTCTGAAGATTTTTCTGGTACTTCTGCTGTTTTGCGTCATCCTTGGCACGGCGGCCGGTGTCGGCATGATCAAAGGGCTGATCGCCAGTGCCCCTAACATCGATTCTCTCTCGGTTGCACCGGCAGAATCGGCCACCTACATCTATAACACCGGCAATAAACCGGTCCAGAAGCTTGCCGAATCAACTTCCAACCGTATTCTTGTGAAGCTGGATCAGATCCCGGAGGATCTGCAGCATGCGATCGTTGCCGTCGAGGATGAGCGTTTTTACAAGCATCACGGCATCGATATCCAGGGTATCGCCCGTGCCGCAGTGATCGGCATCACCAGTGGGGATTTCTCAGAGGGTGCCAGTACGATCACGCAGCAGCTGATCAAGAATAATGTTTTTACGGACTGGGTGACGCAGACGGCTCTTTCTCAGAAGCTGCGTCGTAAGTTCCAGGAGCAGTATCTGGCTCTGCAGCTGGAGAAAAAGATGTCGAAGGACCAGATTTTGCAGGATTATCTGAACACGATCAACTTAGGTGCCAGCTCGTACGGCGTACAGGCTGCTGCCAAACGCTATTTTAATAAAGATGTATCTCAGCTGAATCTCTCGGAATCTACGGTCATTGCCGGCATTACACAGAATCCGACGCTGTACAATCCGATCATCAATCCGGATGAGAATGCAAAGCGACGCAAGATCATTCTTCAGAAAATGGTCGATCAGGGCTATATCAGCGAACAGCAGCAGCAGGATGCCCTTGCGGACGATGTGTATTCCCGTATCCAGAAAACGGCTCAGGAGACGGACGAGGTTTCTATTTACAGTTACTATACGGACGCTCTGATCGAACAGGTCATGGATGACCTTGTGGAAGTCAAGGGATACACCAGACAGCAGGCTTACAAAGCTGTTTACTCCGGCGGTCTGAAGATTTATTCCAATCAGGATGAAGAGATTCAAAAAATCTGCGATGAGGAGTTTGCCAACCCGGAGAATTATCCTTCGGTGACGCTGATCGGTCTCGATTATGCTCTGAGTATCCAGAAATCCGACGGCGAGATTATCAATTACAGCAGTGAAATGCTCCGCAGCTGGTTCCAGAAACAGGACAGCTCTTTTAACATGATGTTTGACGATGAGGAATCTGCAAAAGCTGCCGCAGAGACTTACAAAAACGCCATGGTTGAAAAAGGCGATACTGTGCTTGGCGAGCGTGTTTCTCTTGTTCCGCAGCCACAGGCCTCTGTCGTGATCATCGACAATGAGACCGGATATGTGAAGGCGATCGTCGGCGGACGTGGCGAAAAGGAAGCCAGCCTGACGCTGAACCGTGCCACGGAAACCCGCAGACAGCCTGGTTCGACTTTTAAGATCGTCAGCACATACGCTCCGGCTCTTGATGCCGAGAATATGACGCTTGCTACGGTATTCGACAATGCACCTTACAATTATACAAACGGTGTCCCGGTCAATAACTGGGCAGGTAAAAATGCCTACACCGGACTGACTACGATCCGTCAGGCAATCGCAGGTTCAATTAACGTAGTAGCAGTCAAATGTCTGACCGAGATCACACCGCGGCTTGGTTTTGAGTATGCCGAAGCTCTCGGCATCAGCACACTTTACGATGATGAAAATCTGGACGTACGCCAGCCGCTGGCTCTTGGCGGTATCACGGACGGTGTCGTAAACATCGAGCTGTGCGATGCCTATGCAACGATCGCTAACGGCGGCAAATACAACGAAGCGAAGTTTTATTCCCGTATCGAGGATTCCGAAGGAAAAGTGATCATTGACAACACTCCGGAAGAAAAGACGGTTTTAAAGGACAGCACCGCTTTCCTGCTGACACAGGCGATGATGGATGTTGTAAAAGCCGGCGGAACAGCCTCCGATGTCAGCCTCGGCGAGATGCCGATTGCCGGCAAGACCGGTACGACTTCAGACGACCGTGATATCTGGTTTGCCGCATACAGCCCGTATTATACGTGTACGGTCTGGGGCGGCTATGACAACCACGATACGCTCCCGTCCGGCGATCTTTACCACACGTATCACAAAAAACTGTGGACTGCGATCATGAGTCGCATCCACGAAAATCTTCCGGTCAGACAGTTTGAACAGCCGGACAGTGTGGAAACTGCCTATGTATGTAAGAAATCCGGACTGCTCGCCGTGGATGGTGTCTGCACCGGAGATCCGCGAGGCTCCATGGCTTACACGGAATATTTTGCAAAAGGCACGACACCGACCAAGAGCTGCGATGTGCACACGGCTGTAAAGGTCTGCTCTTCCACCGGACTGCTCCCGACTGCGACCTGTACCACGACAACGAAAATCTTTGTCAAACGACCGGCCGGAAGCGAGGGCACAACGGAAGATTCCGCTTATGCTCCGCCAAGTGCGACCTGCAAAGGTCACAACATCCTGGATAAGATCACGGATATCCTGAATCCGAAAAAAGATGCGGCAGATATGGATGCCGATGATTCGAAGAAGGATGGTGCGACCACGCCGGGTTCTGATGCAAATTCCGGTTCAACAACTACACCTGACAGCAATTCCGGCTCCGGCGATTCTTCCGGAAGCGGAGGTACCGGCTCTGGCACAGGTTCCGGTTCCGGCGGCAGCACTTCCGGCGGTGGCTCTGGCGGAGACTCCGGAGGCACCACGGCTCCGGGCGGAGATGAGATCCTGGAGATCATTCCATAAAAGCATCTGCTCTGTTGTTCAAAGCATTTGTTGTCTGAATCTTAAAATTTCATTTGGATACAAAAAATTCCATGAGGATATTACTTAAATCAAGTAAATTCTCATGGAATTTTTATTTATCTCAGTCGGAGAAGACTCTCACTTCTGCAAGTACTGCGGTGCTGACTGCCGTTGTTTTATTACAGCATCAGTTTTGCTGCACCGTAGATACCGGCATCATTGCCCAGTGTTGCCAGTGCAAATTTTGCATCTTTGCAGGATGGAAATGCATATTTTTTGTAATATTTCTCGATATAATCAAAGAGTATCTTTCCGGCTTTGGAGACGCCGCCGCCGATTACAAATACCTGCGGATCTACCACACCTGCGATGTTTGCACATGCAAGACCGAGGTATCTGCCGAATTCTTCTGCGATTTCCTGTGCAACTGCATCGCCTGCTTTTACGGCATCAAAGACGCTTTTTGCACTGACTTCTCCGTCACGCAGAACGGAAGGGGTATCGCAGGATGCCAGCTTTTTGTTTGCCAGATATACGACACCTGTTGCAGATGCAACCTGTTCCAGACATCCGGTGTTGCCACAGTTGCAAGGTTTGTCAACGCTGTCGGTTACATGGATATGTCCGATCTCACCGCCGGCTCCGTTGCTTCCGGTTACGATCTTGCCATTGATGATGATGCCGCCGCCGACACCGGTTCCAAGTGTCACCATGACAACATTGTGATAGCCGACTGCTCCGCCTTTCCACATTTCACCGAGTGCTGCCACGTTTGCATCGTTTCCGACGCGTACTGCAAGACCTGTCTTTTCGGAAAGCTCTTTGGAAAGTGGTACAAATCCCCAGTGCAGATTGACGGCTACCGGAACGTTGCCTTCTTCATCTGCCGGTCCCGGTACACCAACGCCTGCTCCGACGATCTCTTCTTTGTCCAGACCTTTTTCTGCGATCTTGGCATTCATCGTCTCTGCGATGTCTGCGATGATATTTTCGCCGTTGTTTTCGGTTCTTGTCTTAATTTCCCATTTATCCAGGACTTCTCCGTCTACATTAAAAAGTCCGCATTTTACGGTTGTTCCGCCGATATCGATTCCAAAACAATATTTTTTCATTTCTTCTGCTCCTCTTTTTTCTTTGCAAGTGACTTCTGAACACGGTTATAAAGCTCCTGAGCTGCATTATAACCCATCTTTTTCTGTCTGTGGTTGACAGCAGCAGACTCTACGATTACAGCCAGGCTTCGTCCCGGACGGATCGGAATGGAATGGCATACAACGCGGTTGCCGAGGAACTCAGTGTATTCTTCCTGAAGTCCGAGTCTATCGTATTCTTTGTCCTTATCCCACTCTTCCAATTTGATAACCAGGTCAATGGTCTGTGTATTTTTCACGCTCTCCACACCAAATAAGGTCTTGGCATCAATGATACCGATACCGCGAAGCTCGATAAAGTGGCGAGTGATATCCGGAGCACTTCCGACCAGGCTCGCATCGCTGACTTTGCGGATCTCTACGACGTCATCGGATACCAGACGATGGCCTCTCTTGATCAGCTCCAGAGCTGCCTCACTCTTACCGATGCCGCTCTCGCCCATGATCAGGACACCTTCGCCGTATACATCTACCAGCACGCCGTGGATAGAGATACAAGGAGCCAGCTCTACATTCAGCCAGCGGATGATCTCTGCCATAAACGGAGATGTATTTTTCTCTGTGGTAAAGACCGGAATACCGTTCTCTGTGGCGATACGCAGGATATCTTCATCCGGATCCGTTTTTGATGTAAAGATAATGCACGGAACCTTATGGGCACAGAACTGCTCATAGGCATGCACTCTCTGATTTCTCGTCATATGCTCCAGATAAGTAAATTCCACATAACCGACAATCTGTACACGCTCGGATGCGAAATGTTCGAAATATCCGGTCAGCTGCAGTGCCGGTCTGTTGATATCCGGTGTGGTCACCACGATCGATGAAATATCAACATCCGGTGTCAGATTCTTCAGTTCCATGCTTTTTGCAATTTTTGTCAATTCTACACTACTGTTACTGTTCATCTGTTTTTGTCCTTTCCTGTCAGTAAAGCGGACATTCACAATCCGCTTCGCTACTTGCTCATGAACGCACACAACATCGTCAAATCCATGCACGTTCCTTCGATTTCATGCTCTCATTCTATCACATCCGTACACATCATACAAGAAACAAAACAGATTCTGTAAAAAATTGTATACTGTTCACATGAAAATTCAAGAATGCCAGAGGCATTCTTGCTGCATACAATCATCCTTGTTCTTCTTTTTTCTTTTCATGGAAGAAAGCGTAGACTTTTCCTGCACTTAAGGCGGTCATTGAAGGCACTGCTGCCAGTTCCTCTTCGCTCGCCTCGCGGATCGCTTCCAGGGAGAGGAAATGACGCATCAGAGCCTTTCTTCTTGCCGGACCGATACCGTCAATGTCATCCAGGATCGAATGTACCTGATCTTTGCTTCGCAGGGAGCGGTGATACTCGATGGCAAAACGGTGGGCTTCATCCTGCACGCGGGTGATCAGTTTAAATCCCTCGCTGTCGCGGTCGATCGGGATCTCTACGTTATTATAGTACAGGCCTCTGGTGCGGTGCCGGTCATCTTTTACCATACCGCAGACCGGGATGTCAAGATCCAGCTTTTCCAGAACGCCAAGTGCGATATTGACCTGACCGCGGCCGCCGTCCATCATGATCAGATCCGGCAGTTTTCCGAAACTGTCATACTCTTTTTTCTCAGGGTCACTCTCGTGTGTAAAACGTCTTGTCAGGACTTCTTCCATGCTTGCGTAGTCGTTTGGCCCCTGCACGGTTTTGATACGGAATTTGCGGTAATCGCTTCGTTTTGGTTTGCCGCGTTCAAAGACTGCCATGGATCCGACCGACTCGAAACCGCTGATATTGGAAATATCATAGGCTTCCACTCGTACCAGATCTGGCAGATCCAGCCAGCCGGCAATTTCTTTCATCGCCCCGATTGTGCGTCCTTCTTCTCGTTTGATACGATCTTTGTCCTGTCGCAGGACAATCTCTGCATTCTGCGTGGCAAGCTCAACCAGTTTTTCCCTGGTACCTTTTTTCGGTACTTTGATGTGCACCTTCTGCCCTTTTCGCTTTCCGAGCCACTCTTCTAAGACGGACTGATCTTCGATCTCACACGGGATCATGATCTCCCTTGGAATAAACGGCGTGCCGGAATAGAACTGCTTCATAAAACTGGAGATCACGATATTCTGCGAATCGTGCGGTGCGATCCGCAGGAAGAAATGGTCTCTGCCGATCAGCCTGCCCTGTCTGATAAAAAATACCTGGGCTACTGCGTCGCTGCCATCCATTTTCACGGCGATCACATCTTTGTCCTCGCCGTCGCTGCTTGTGATCTTCTGCTTCTGTGCGATCTGGCTGACGCTGTTTTTGAGGTCACGCCAGGTCGCTGCCTCCTCGTACTCCATACGCTCCGAGGCATCCAGCATCCGCTTTTCGAGCATTTTCAGGATTGGTCCGTAGTTTCCATTCAGAAAATCCATCGCTCCGTTTAAGGATCTGCGGTACTCTTCCTGACTGATATAGCCCTGACATGGTGCATCACACTGTTTGATGTGATAATTCAGGCAGGGACGCTCTTTTCCGATATCCTGCGGCAGTCTGCGATTACAGGTACGGACTTTGTAGATCTTACGGATCAGCTCGATCGTATCTTTGACTGCCCCGGCACTGGTGTAGGGTCCGTAATATTTATTTTTATCCTTTTTCATGCTCCTTGAAAACAAAATCCGAGGATATGCCTCCGATGTCGTTACTTTTATAAATGGATAAGTCTTATCATCCTTGAGCATCGTATTGTACTTCGGGCGGTGTTCCTTGATCAGATTGCACTCCAGAACCAGTGCCTCCAGCTCGGAATCCGTCACGATATATTCAAATCTGGCGATCCTTGTGACCATCTGCTCGATTTTGGCACCTTTATTGCGGCTGGTCTGAAAATACTGCCGCACCCTGTTCTTCAGGCTGATCGCCTTGCCCACATAAATAATGGCATCTCTGTCATCATGCATAATATAAACTCCCGGCTTAGCCGGGAGCTTTTTTAATTCTTCCTGAATATCAAACATCTGCTTTTACATCCTCACTTACTCGGTTGCGGTGTCTGCTGTGTTCTCTTTTGAAAGATTTACTTTTGTGCTGTTTTCTTCGGTCTGTATTTCGCTGTTTTTCTGTGCTTCTTCTGCCTGTACTTTACGCAGGATCTCCATAAATTCCTTTCCGGTGATCGTCTCTTTCTCGATCAGGAAAGCGGCGATGTGATCCAGAATACTGCGGTTTGCCGTAAGCATGTCTTTTGCTTCCTGATATGCCTTTTTGAGCATAGCAGTGATCTCTTTATCGACCTCGGCCTGTGTCACCTCACTGCAGTCCAGAACCGTCTGATTATCGAGATACTGGTTTGCCGCACGCTCCAGACCGGTCAGTCCGAATTTCTCAGACATACCGTAGCGTGTGATCATCGAGCGGGCAATGGAAGTTGCTTTCTCGATATCATTGGATGCTCCGGTTGTCACCGAACCAAATACGATCTCCTCTGCTGCACGACCGCCGGTAAATTCTACCAGTCTCGCCCACAGTTCTTCTTTTGTATAGAGGCATTTCTCCTCTTCCGGAATGTTCATAACATAGCCGAGTGCTCCGGATGTACGCGGCACGATCGTGATCTTCTGTACCGGCTCTGCATCTTTTTGCAGTGCACTGACCAGTGCGTGTCCGACTTCATGATAGGAAACGATCTTCCGCTCCTTTTTGCTCAGGATCTTGTTTTTCTTTTCTTTTCCCATCTCAACCAGCTCGACTGCTTCCGATAAATCTGCCTGAGATACGGCACTTCTTCCTGCTTTTACGGCAAGGATGGCTGCTTCATTGACCATATTTGCTAGGTCTGATCCGACAGCTCCGGCTGTTGCCAGGGCGATTTCTTTGAAATTGACCGTCTCATCAAGATTAACGTTCTTTGCGTGTACACGCAGAATATCTTCTCTTCCTTTGAGATCCGGGCGGTCTACAATCACTCGGCGGTCAAAACGTCCCGGACGCAGAAGTGCAGAGTCCAGAACTTCCGGACGGTTCGTTGCTGCAAGGATCAGCACACCTTTGGAGGAATCAAAACCATCCATCTCCGCAAGCAGCTGGTTCAGTGTCTGCTCACGCTCGTCGTTTCCGCCGCCATAACGGCTGTCACGGCTCTTACCGATCGCATCGATCTCATCGATAAAAATGATACACGGTGCACTCTTTTTGGCCTCTTCAAACAGGTCTCGCACACGCGATGCACCGACACCGACAAACATTTCCACGAAATCGGAACCGGAAATGGAGAAGAACGGCACGTGTGCCTCTCCTGCGACTGCCTTTGCCAGCAGTGTCTTACCGGTACCCGGAGGGCCGACAAGCAGTGCTCCTTTCGGCAGCTTCGCTCCGATCTTCACGTATTTCTGCGGATCTTCGAGAAATCCTACGACTTCCTGAAGCGATTCTTTTGCTTCATCCTGTCCGGCAACATCCTGGAAGGTCACACCGGTTTCCTTCTCGCCATAAACTTTTGCCTTGCTCTTGCCGACACCCATGACTCCGCCGCCTGATCCCATACGACGCATGAAAAAGTAGAAAATAAATCCGATCATAACCAGCGGCAGAACATTTGCCACGATATTTAAGATCAGGTAAGAAGAATTGTCCGGTACGGTTTTGCTACACTGTACACCTGCCTTGAGCAGTCGGTCTGTCAGTGTCGGATCGTCCATGATACCTGTATAACAGGTGATCTTCACACCCGGTATTGGCTGATTTTTCAGGTTGATGTCGATTCGGTTGGAACCGATCTCTACAGATTCGACCTCTCCGCGGTCAACCATGTTAATAAACTGATTATAGCTGATCTTACGCTCGGTTGTATCTTTTACCATACTGGTAACGATATTCATGGCAAGCATCACAATCAAAGTAATCACCAGAAAAACCAGAATGCTTTTGCCGCCGCCTTGCTTTTTCCCATTGTTCTTATTGCGACCATTGTCCGGCTGTTTTTGTCCACCCGGTCCCTGTGGTCTGCCAGGACCGCCGCCCTGCATCTGATTGTTGTCCATTTTTGTCCTCCTCATATGCAAACTCCAACTTATCCCATTATAAGTACAGTTTCAGAAGAAATCAATATATAGATTGTGAAAAAAAGCTCACAATTATGAATCTTTTCTAAAAAAACGGTAGCCGAACGGGTATGATTTATTGTATACTAGTGCAAGAGTTACTTTGTAACAAGGAAATGCACGCCGGTTCTTGCGTGCATCCGACTTGAATTTTTAGGAAAGGTTCTTAATCATATGAAAAAAGGATTTGACAACGAAAAATATCTTGCTACACAGTCTCGCTGTATCCGCGAGCGTATTGACAAATTCGGAGACAAACTTTATCTGGAATTTGGCGGAAAGTTATTTGATGACTACCACGCTTCCCGTGTACTGCCGGGATTTGAGCCGGATTCCAAGCTTCAGCTTCTGATGCAGCTGTCCGAGCACGCAGAGATCGTCATCGTCATCAGTGCGGTGGATATTGAAAAAAATAAAATCCGCGGCGACCTCGGCATCACTTACGATACCGATGTACTGCGTCTGATCGACTCTTTCGAAGAACGTGGACTTTTTGTCGGAAGTGTCGTTATCACAAAATACTCCGGACAGACCAGTGCAGACCTGTTTAAACAACGTCTGATCAAACTCGGCATCAAGGTTTACACCCTCTATATGATTCCGGGTTATCCGAATAATGTTTCTCATATCGTAAGTGATGAGGGATTCGGTAAAAATGACTACATCGAAACTTCCCGCCCTCTGGTCGTGATCACTGCCCCTGGTCCTGGAAGCGGAAAGATGGCTACCTGCTTATCTCAGCTTTATCAGGAGCATCGCAGAGGTATCCGTGCCGGATATGCGAAATTCGAGACTTTCCCGATCTGGAACATTCCGCTGAAACATCCGATCAACCTGGCATATGAGGCAGCAACGGCTGACCTGAACGATGTCAACATGATCGATCCGTTCCATCTGGAAGCTTATGGATTTACCACGGTAAACTACAACCGTGATGTGGAAATCTTCCCGGTTTTAAAAGCAATGTTTGAAAAGATCTACGGCGAAAGCCCTTAT
>OGZG01003144.1_pt1 | contig 10304 bp, 6 predicted proteins | sample 1576781 | NCBI WGS metagenome assembly OGZG01 (sample SAMEA3541502, study PRJEB24748) | human gut metagenome | biome: human gut; feature: human-associated habitat; material: faeces | place: China | collected 2012 | reverse complement strand
CCCTTTACACGCCTTTCCCTCCAAATGATGCAGTCGTCAAGTTCTGCGATCTTGTGATTGCGACAATTGCTCAGCAGCCAGATCAGATGGGTGTCATTGGTGTTGACACCGCTCTGAAGCTTGTTAAGGGCGAAAAGGTTGAAAAGAGCATTCCGATTGATCTGAAGCTCGTAACTAAGCAGTAATCGTTAGGACAGACTGAATTTCCGGCTTGTTCCCATAACCCAAAGACAACTTGATATAAATCTGCGAAAGCAGAACAGAGCCCCTGAATGTCGATGACATTCAGGGGCTCTGTTTTGCAGGATGAATTTACCGGTTGTAATGATATTGACGATACATGGCGCAATTCATATAATAAAGTAGATTGTATTTCTGTAGAATTATTACAGAGGGGATGAGGGATATCCCGTATGGAAAGAAAGAGAAGAATAAATGGACTTCAACTTTTTATATGATATTTTAGATGCCAGACAGATTAAGGAATCCGAACCGATGAGTCGGCATACCACCTTTGGGATTGGCGGACCGGCAGACTATTTTCTGCTTCCTGCATCTAAGGAGGAACTTTGTGCCGTGGTCCGGGAAACAGAAGCCAGAGGTGTGCCTCTTACGGTCATGGGCGGAGGCGCCAATCTGCTGGTGAGGGATAAAGGAATCCGCGGTGTGGTAGTATGTACATCACGGATGCAGAATATTGCGGTCAGCGGCAACAAAATCTGCGCAGAAGCCGGGGTAAGTACGGTAAGGACTGCCAGAGAGGCATGTAAGGCCGGACTTTCCGGTATGGAATTTGCCGGAGGTATCCCGGGGACACTCGGAGGAGCGGCCTATATGAATGCGGGTGCTTATGGGGGAGAAATGAGTCAGATTGTCTCGGAAATCACTTCCTGTGATATGAAGGGGCGTCTCCATCATTACTATGGGCACGAGCTGGAATATTCCTATCGGCACAGTCTGTTCATGAGTAATCATGAGATTATTGTGGATATTATACTGGACATGACGCCGGCTCCTAAAGATGTGATTAAGGAAAAGATGGATGAGTACAATTCCCGCCGGAAAGCGAAACAGCCGCTTCAGGACCGCAGTGCCGGATCTACCTTCAAGAGACCAACCGGCCATTTTGTAGGGCAGATGCTCGAAAATCTCGGACTTAAGGGATTCGCGGTAGGTGATGCCCAGGTAAGTACAAAACATGCGGGATTCCTGGTCAATAAGGGAAATGCCAGCTGTAACGACATGCTTAATCTCATTTCCGAAATACAGACCCGTGTAAAGGTTTATCCACAGGATGATGGTTTCTTAATGAGAAAACCTTGGGATGAATCAAAGATTCCTGAAGAAAAAAGACATTTATTATATGAAAATTATCATCCATTGTTTGTTTACAGACAGAGAATGGCAAAACAGGCTGATGCAATCCTTGGAATGTTACTTCACAGTAACTTCTTTACAGAAGAAGAGCTTAAGAGAAACTACGATTTCTATCAGACAGTTACACTTCATCATTCATCATTGTCTACGTGTATTTTTGGAATTCTTGCAAGTCAGATTGGATACGATGAAGAAGCTTACAAGTATTTCTCACAGTCAGCAAGAATGGATCTTGATGATATGCATGATAATTTTTATGCAGGAATTCATGCCGCTAACATGGCAGGAACATGGCAGGGTATTGTATTTGGTTTTGCAGGTGTTCGTTCTAACACAGGAGAACTTACAATTCATCCAAAACTTCCTGAACAGTGGAAGTCATACGAATTCTGTGTTGAATATCATGGTAGCGATATGAGAATCAAAATTGAACAGGGAAAGGTTACATATAAATTACTTAATCAGGTTCCTATTACATTTAAGAGTAATCATGAACCTATCACTTTAAATAAGGAAGGAGAAGAATATGTCCAAGAAATATAAGGCAATATTTTTCGACTGGGACGGAACAGCCGTAATGTCAAGACAGGCTCCTGTTGAGGAAGCTGTTGCAGCTATGAAGCCTTTACTTGCAAGTGGAGTAAAGCTTGTAATTGTAAGTGGTACAACATATGACAAAATTGCCAGTGGAAAAATTCATGAACATTTCACTCCAGAGGAAGCTTCAAACCTTTACTTAGGTTTGGGCAGAGGAGCATACAACTATAAGATGGTTAACGGTCAGCCGGAGATTTTCGCTGACTGTATACCTGACACAGAAGGATTATTAAAGATTCATGATGTATGCTACAAAATCCACAGAGAGTTACTTGAAAAATATAACTTCAAAACTGATGTTGTATTTTCAAGACCAAACTACTGCAAAATTGATTTACAGGTAGAAAATGAACGTGGAGATCAGTTATTTATGCAGGAAGATGAAATGTCACAGTTAAAGGCTATGTTAGAAGAACATGGTTTAAAGAATGGAATTATGGATTTAGTTTCATTATCAGAAAAGGTTGGAGAAGAATTCGGCCTTAAGGTATCCGCAACATGTGATGCTAAGTATCTTGAAGTTGGTATTTCATGTAAGAGTAACAACGTAGATACAATCCTTGAATCATTTAAGGAAGAAGGCATTGAAGCAGAAGATTGTTCTTTCTGGGGAGATGAATTCGTAGGAATTCAGGAAGGTCTTTACGGAAGTGACAGCTTTATGCTTACACCTAAGACAGAAGAAGGAGATTTCTTCGATGTTTCTTCATTAGAAGGTGTAAGACCTGAAAAGATTCAGATTTTAGGCGGTGGAGTAGACAGATTTATCCAGTTCTTAGTTGACCAGGGCAAATAAAAATAAACATTCTAATAATAAAAATGGAGTTTATTATTTCAATACATATTTAATATGCAAGGAGGAAAATAATGAAAATTATAATAGCTAATGATTATGAAGATATGAGCAGAAAGGCAGCTAATTATTTATCAGCACAGGTTATTATGAAACCTGATGCAGTACTTGGATTGGCTACAGGTGAAACACCAATTGGCGCATATAAGCAGTTGGTTGAATGGTACAACAAGGGAGATATTGATTTCTCACAGACAAGTACTATTAATCTTGACGAATACAAAGGCTTAACAGGTGATCATAAGCAGAGTTATAGATATTTCATGGATACTAACCTCTTTGATTTAATCAATATTAAGAAGTCTAATACATATCTTCCAAATGGTATGGCTGAAGACGAAGAAGCTGAATGTGCAAGATACGAAGGTATTATGAAACAGCTTGGAAATATTGATATGCAGCTTTTAGGCATTGGCTTAAACGGACACATTGGTTTTAATGAACCTGGTGAATCTTTTGAAAAAACAACTCATTGTGTACAGCTTACACAGAGCACAATTGATGCTAACCAGAGACTTTTCGATGAAGGTGAAGCAGTTCCAGAAAAGGCATTTACAATGGGTATTAAGTCAATTATGCAGTCAAAGCATATTTTATTAATTGCAAATGGTGAGAAGAAAGCACAGATTATAAGAGATGCATTCTTCGGTCCGGTAACTCCAAAGGTTCCAGCTTCAATCTTACAGTTACACAATAATGTAACAGTTATTGTTGATAAGGAAGCAGGAAAGTTAATTAAAGATGTGCTTTAGTTTCTAATATATTAATAGGAACTACAAATAAAGTTGAAAGGGTAACCGACAAGAATCGGTTAAATAAAAAGGAGGTATTTTATGCAGCAGAAGAAAACATTTGCTATATTATTGTCTTTGGCAATGATAGTTACTATAGTACTTGGAAATGGCACTTTTGTATCAGCGGCAACTACTGAGGCAATAACAGGTATCAGTTATTACGTTGACTCTGTAAACGGAAATGACGATAATGATGGTACAAGCGAAGCAAAAGCCTGGAAGTCACTTGAAAAAGTTAACGCAACTACTTTCAAGCCGGGTGATAAGCTTAGATTTAAAAGGGGTTGTTCATGGAGTGGTCTTTTGAGCCCAAAGGGGGTCAGGTGAAAAAGGAAAACCTATTACAATTGACGCATATGGTGATGTTAAAGACGGAAGACCTGTTATTAATGGTGATAGTTGGTGTGGAGACAAAGGTGATGATTTAGAGAACCGTGTATTTAACACAGCAGTATATTTTTACAATCAAGAATACTGGGAAATCACATCTATTGAAGTAACAAACCATACAGCAACAAAGGATGACCATATTAAGAAATATGGAATCTTAATTATGGGTCAGGACGCAGGTACACTTCATGAAATTAATGTAAAAAATACATACGTTCATGATGTGATTTCTATTCCAATTAGTCAACAGGCAGGTATCGGTCGTGGTGGCATTGTATATGCTATCCGTGGTAACAACAAAGCTACTAATTGGGAAGATATTACTGTAGAAGGAAACTATGTTAAAAATGTAAACCATTACGGTATTAACTTTATTTCAACTTGGGGAAGTTCAACATTCCCTGATGAAAGCGGAATTACTGAAGGTGGCGGTGGAACATATAGAAGTAAACATCTTGTAATTCGTAATAATTACTGCGAAAACATTGGTAATGCTGCTATTTGTCCTTCAGATTATGAAGATGCACTTATCGAATACAATGTAAGTAACAAGTGTAACAGTGGTCCGAATGGAAACGTTCCTATTTGGTGGGAATATGGTCAGAAAACAATTTGCCAGTACAATGAAGTATTTGGTTCAGGTGCGGCTGATAACAAGGAAGATTCACAGGCATTTGATGCTGACGTTTGTGCAGATTTAAACTATGTCCAGTACAATTATACACATGATAATCCATCAGGTTCATTCTTTGAATGCTCACTTGGAACACCATTTGAAACATATTACAGATATAATATTAGTGTTAATGATGGATATGGTACAAACTTATATGGTGGTGGTGCGGTAGTAACATTACAGAACCCTACAGGCGGTAAGTTAGATGTTTACAACAACTTAATTTATATGGATGCTGATCATGACGGATATATTACACGTAACTGGCATGGTTCAAGTATGGCAAGCTATACAGCATCTGACAAATTCACATTTACTAACAATGTATTTATTACAGAAAAGGATAATGGAAGAGCTTGGGATGAAAATTACATCGGTGTTGCAAACAACAACGCTTATGGTGGAGCAAACCTTAATAATAGAAGAGATGATGATGCTAACGCTAAGGTAGCAGTTAAGAGTGACTATGTTAAGTTAGAAGAAGGAACAAGTGCTACAGTTGAAGACATTCATGGCGAATTTAAAATTACATTTGGTACTGTTGACGGATACAGAATTAAAGACGGAGCAACTGTTGTTGATCAGGGTATTTCAGTTATTGACAATGGTGGACAGGATTACTACGGTAATGAAGTAAAATCATTTGTTAAGCCTAATATCGGTGCTGATAACAGCTACAATAGTGGTGTTAAGGATGATCTTGGTGAAGGAAAGATTCTATTAGACTTTGATGATTGCGAAAACGGAGCATTAACAGGTATATATTCTAACTGTGACTTCGGTAACCGTGGTTGGAATGTAACAGATGGTAAGTTATGGGCTACTTCATATACTAATGAAGAACAGGCTAACAAACTTGCTATTCCTGATAAGTATGCTGTAACAAGTTTCGAAGCATACTGTGCTAAGGGCACTGCTACTGTAAAGGTTGAAGCTGGAGAAGAAAGCGAGACATTTACAGTAACAAATAAGAAACATACATTTAAGACTAACTTTAAGAAACAGGTTCCTGCAACATACATAGTAATTAAATCAGATGATGGTGTAGATCAAGTTAAGTTTGATAATATTATTTTATCAAAGAAGACAAGAACCACAGATACAGAAACTAATGTTTCATATAAGAAGAATGTTACAGTATCATCTGTAAGTGGTTATAATCCTGATTGTGTAGGTTCAAACATCGTTGACGGAGATGATTCAACAATTTGGATTTCAAGTGGTTGGTCAGATCAGGGTGATATTGTTACAGAAGAGAGAGCTAACTTTATTGTAGATTTAGATGGGAGTTACAACATTGAAAAGTTAGATATTACTTTTGGTGGTGATCGGGCTGAGTCAGCATGGAAATACAAAGTAGAAGCTTCAACAGACAAGACTAATTGGGATGTTATTTGGGATCAGACAGCAAATAAAGAAGTTGCAGCTACACAAGAAGTAACTTTAGATGAAAAGATAACAGAAAAGAAATATTCATATGTTAAGGTAACATTTGGAGATCTTGTCAAAGATGCATGGCCTGCAGTAGCAGAATTTAATGTATACAGACCAAAAGAACTTACTAATTTTGCACTTGATGGAGAAGCTACAGCTTCAACACAGAGTAGAGATCCTGCAAATGCACTTGATGGAAATGACAGTACACTTTGGGTAGGTGACGGATATTCAGAAAAAGAAGGCGCTTGGTGGATGGTTGACCTTGGTAAGTTTCAGCAGATTCAGGCATTTGACTTAGTATTTGAATATGAAGTTCTTCCTACACTTGAAGATGCACAGGCAGCAACAACTCCTGTTTACGGTCAGGCATGGCAGTACAAGGTAGAAGGTTCAAATGATAAGAGCAGCTGGGACATGTTATGGGATAACACGGCTAATACTGATTTTTCAAAAGAACAGTATGGTAAGATTGCCGAAGAGTATGCAAACAACAAATATCAGTATGTTCGTGTCACATTAACACAGTTACCTCTTCACAAAGAGTCAAGAGCAACAGTTTGGCCTGCAATTGGCGAAGTAAAAGTTTTAGGTGAAGAAGTAATCAATCCGGAAGAGGAAAAGAAGGTTGTTCTTACTGAAAAAGGACAGAACATTGATATTGACTTAGCATACAGCCAGCCTGTTAAAGTTTCATCATCTAAAGATGGAGAAAATGTTACAGATAGAGATGCAAACACAACATGGGCACCTAATGCGGATGATGAAAATCCGTCATTAACAATTGGTTTAGACAGAGAATACAATATTGAAAACTTCAGTGTTGACTTTGACGGTGAAGCTACACCATACACAGTCATGGTTAATACATCTAAAGGATGGGTTGAAGCAGGTTCATGTGATTCAAAGGATTCAGGAAATGTTGTATCAGTATCAAAGAACGAAATAACAGGAATTAAATTCCAGTTCGAAAAGGGTATGACTGCAAAAGTTTCAGAAGTACACTTTGACGGTGTTGATGCAAAAGTTAAACATCATAAGAGAATTTTAGTAATGGCACCTCATGAAGATGACGAAATGTTAATGGCAGGTGGTGTTATGAACAGAGCTGTTGCAAACGGTGACGAAGTATATGTTGTTTATGCAACAAACGGAGATTACAATGGCGTAGACCATGGAAAATTAAGAATTAGTGATACAGTCAATGCATTAAACACAATTGGTGTACCAACAGAGCACTTATATTTCTTAGGTTATGCAGATAACGGTGGTATGGGGGTTGGAGCATTCACAACAGCATTTACAGACAGTTTTGTATACAATATTTATGTTGCAGATGATAACAAAGTTATATCTTCAAGAAATGGTGTAACAGAAACATATGGTAACGAAAACGTAAGAAATGATTATCATTATCTTACAACAGGAGAGCATGCTTCATATACACGTGCAAACTTCTTAGCAGATCTTAAGAGTGTAATGGAAAGTGTTAACCCAACAGATGTTTACATGACATCAAGATATGACATGCATTATGATCATGCATATTTTGGATTATTCGGTATCGAAGCTATTAAGGATATCCAGACAGAAAACAATGACTTCCAGCCAACAGTTCACGAAGCTATTATTCATAGCCATATGACTGATGAAGTATATCCTAAAGATCAAGGTAATTACGGTTGGAACCATGAACTTGATACATATTTAGGAGCTTGGCAGCATCTTGATGGTCTTGAAGAAAAGACAATGCTTAACTGGAGCGAAAGAGAAAACGTATTAACTCCATACAGTATGCGTCAGGGACCATTTAAGTATAACTTAAAGGATCAGGCACTTCGTAAGTATTCAACAGAATACTATAACTGGATTGCTTCATTCTCAAAGGTTAACGAAGTATTTTACAAGCATGAAACAAACAGCATTGGTTCACTTGCTACAGTAACAGCATCAAGTGAAAACAGCAGTGATAGCAGATGGGATGACCAGAGTGTAGTTAAGGCAGTTGATGGTGTTGCAGATGGTTATGCAACAGGACTTGCAAATCTTCATACAAGATTCCCATGGGCTGAATGGGCAACAAAGAACGAAGGTGCAGGAGCTTGGTTGAGTCTTGCATACGATGAAGTGCAGAAAGTTACAAAAATTAAAATTTATGACAGACCTAATACAGATGACCACATTACAAACTCTCACTTAGAATTTGATGATGGAACAACACTTGAAGTTGGGGAACTTCCAAACGATGGTTCAGTTAAGGAAATCAGTCTTGGCGAAGGCAAAGAAGTTAAGAATATTAAGTTCGTAGTTGACGAAGTTTCAGAATCAACAACAGCAGTTGGTCTTGCTGAAATCGAAGTAATCAAGTAAGAAGTTAATTGGCCTGAAGAAACAACTACAACAGAAACAATAACACCTAGCGCAGAGAAATAACTACTAAAGGTAAACAGAAAGAAACCAGAGGTGGCTCACATCAGCAAAGTCAAGTATCTCGGTTATACATTTTATAGATACAAAGGCAAATGCAGACTCAGAGTACATCAAAAGTCAATAGTCAAGATGAAAAATAAAAGCAGAGAGCTTACTGACAGAAACAAAGGCATTAGCAACACAGAACGAGAAAAGAAATACCAAGAGTATGTGCGAGGATGGGAGGAATATTTCAGACTAGCGGATATGAGTGGACTTCTTATCACAACGGATAAATGGGCAAGACGCAGAATCCGAGCGGTCTATTGGAAACATAAGGACACGCTATCGTATACTTAGAAAACTGAAATTAGAACACTGGCAAGCTATGAAACTTGCGAACAGTAGATGTGGTTATTGGAGAATAGCTGAAATGCTAGGCACAGTAATCACAAATAAAATAATGGGGCTATCGGGAAATAGATAGTTCTAAAGTAAGCGCTTTATAATCAACCGGATAGTCGGTAGTGTAAAAAAGTTTGTGTTTCTGGTAAAAAATGACTCCTTTTTGGTAAGAATTCAGATATGACAATTCTTATCGAAAAGGAGTATTTTTATGGCAGTTGCAAAGTAAGCGCCAAATATTAATGGAAGTTATTCTAATTCGTTATTACCTTGACCCGTCTGCCAATTATACCGTAGGGTCCGGAGCCTCTTCATCACCGGAGCCATCACCACCGGAATCCGGATTCTTGTCAGGGTCTTCTCCCCCGCCATCGCCTGCACCCGCCTGCGCCACCGCACGAGTCTGCACTTGCTGATAACTCAGAATCTTCATCAACTCCGCCAGCGTCTTACCGGGGCGGAAAATAAGATGCGCCCCCTTAATCATTGAACCGGAAAATTCCTTGGGTCCGTTCGTCACCATCGCCATCCTGGTCCTGCGCCCGATCGCCGGCATCACCATCGACCCCCTGATCGCGCTCCCGGTCGGCGGCATCGTCGGCACCATCGCGATGGGCAAGACCAGGGAAATGGGTCACTATTTCACCGCCGGTCTCGCGAAGATGAGCGGCGTGGCCATGCTGCTGATCGGCACGGGTGCGCTCGCGGGCATCATCTCCAACTCCTCGCTCAAGGACGTTATCATCTCCGGCATTGAAACGCTCGGCCTGCCCGCCTTCATGCTCGCGCCGATCGCCGGCATGATGATGGGCGCGGCGACCGCGTCCGCTACCGCAGGCACGACCCTCGCAAGCCAGATCTTCGGGCCGACCGTCGTCGCGAGCGGCATCGCGCCGCTGGCTGCCGCAGCCATGACCAACGCGAGCGTATTCGTCTTTGACGGTCTGCCGCACGGCTCGTTCTTCCACGTCAGCGCAGGCGGCGTCAACATGGGCATCAGCGAGCGACTCAAGCTGCTCGGCTACGAGGCCATCAACGGCTTCGCCATGCTGGCCGTCAGCACCCTCGTGTTCGGCGTGTTCCGCGTACTGGGAAAAAAGACTGTCGCGAAACTGACGTTTCGCCGACAATCTGTGTTCTGACTACGCAGAACACAAGTCGTCCGAAAGTTCCCATACGGAAACTTTCTCCCTCTTAAAGCATCAAAACCGCAGCAAAAAACCGCCCCGAAGGGCGGCTCGTTGACAGGTTTCGACTGCGTATGATGTGATGCTGATAGACGCTGTTACTTTTGGCGGTCAGACCATCTTTTCCTTTCCCGCAGTTTGCGGCAGGAAGGAGGTGGCGCATGTAAAGAAAAAGGCTTTTC
>OGZG01003143.1_pt1 | contig 10305 bp, 10 predicted proteins | sample 1576781 | NCBI WGS metagenome assembly OGZG01 (sample SAMEA3541502, study PRJEB24748) | human gut metagenome | biome: human gut; feature: human-associated habitat; material: faeces | place: China | collected 2012 | reverse complement strand
GGTTTCTGCAACAGTAACTTCGCCAACTCGATGCGCATCCGCCATCCGCCACTGAAATCACTCGTCTGACGTCCGAAGTCTTCCCGGCGGAAACCGAGTCCGAGCAACGCTTTCTCTACATCCTCCTCGTAGTTCGTGGCGTCGATTGAATAATACTTCTCGCTCAGGGAGGATACTTCCTCGATCAGAGCCATATAACTGTCGCTTTCGTAGTCCGTCCGTGTCTCCAACTCCTTGTTCAGTTTCTCGATTTGCGCTTCCATCTCGTGCAGATGCGCGAAAGCCTGTGCCGTTTCGTCGAACACCGTGCGTCCGTCCTCCGTCATCAAGTGTTGGGGCAGATAGGCCACCACGCACTCTTTCGGTGCAGAGACCTTGCCGCGTGTAGGTTGCCTCACGCCTGCCAGAATCTTGAGCAGTGTACTTTTTCCCGCCCCGTTTTTCCCCATCAGGGCGATGCGGTCTTTTTCATTAATAACGAAAGAGATATCACTAAATAAAGTCGTGCCGCCAAATTCTACGGCCAGTCCGTCTACAGAAATCATATTATTCTTTTAAATTGAGGCGCAAAGATAGCGAAATATATGAATATTTTTTATATCTTGCGGGCTGAAATAGGATATTAACTTGTTGGAATAGGATATTAACTTGTTGAGACTGGATATTAACTTAAGTATATAGAAGGATGTAGATGGAAAATAATATACTAAATAATATGGAAAGTACGCAAACATCTGAATTCAGACCGCTTATACTTGTGGCTGAAGACGACGACAGCAACTTTAAACTGATTAAAGCGATCATAGGTAAAAAATGTGATATCATGTGGGCACGGAACGGAGAAGAAATGGTAAATTTATTTCAAACACACGGGGAAAATGCCAAAGCGATGTTGATGGACATTAAAATGCCGCTGATGAATGGGTTGGAAGCGACGAAAATTATTCGTGAGTCCAACACTACGATTCCCATTATCATGCAGACTGCCTACGCTTTCAGTTCGGATAAGGAAAATGCGATGAAGGCGGGAGCTACGGAAGTGCTGGTGAAGCCGATTACGCTAGGGGTTCTTTGCGGTACACTAAGTAAATATCTGCCCGACTTGCAGTGGTAAATGAATAATAAAACGCAGATTAACGCAAATTATCATAGAAAAGATTCTATAAGCCATTGATTAATATGTCAATTGAATATCAATTGAATATCAATGGAATATCAATTGAAATGGATTAGTCAAGACTTGGAGCCTGTTTGAATAATCTATGCTAACTTGCGTTAATCTGCGTTTTGATATATCCCCCCCCTTTTGGGGGAGGGAGGAGAAATTAGTTCTTATGGTTGAGAACCGGATGTATCGTCGGGAGTAGTAATAGGCTCAACCCACGTTTCATCGTCATCCCATCCGGTGCGGCGGAAGCCTTTGATGGTGTACGTTTTGCCTTCCAGCGTATATTTCACTTCGATGCCGTCCGCTTTCCCGTTTGTCGGAGTCGTAACGCTTTCTAAAGTGACTTTTCCGGAAGTGACTGTAAATTCCCCTACGGGAGTCGTTCCATCGGCAACCATATTGCCTGCTGTTCCGTTAAAGGTGAGTTCTTCCACATTACAACTGATTTTGCCTAGAATACCACTTTGGAATTTATTACCGTTCGGCAACTTGATCCACAACTTGTCCTTATCATTATCCGCTGTATTGTACAGATACAGATAAGTTCCGTAGACGTTGTATGATTCGTCATCGTCCTCTATTGTGCTTATAACCAGTTCCTCATTGTTCTCGTCCAGCACTTTGACGTAATATTGTCCGCTCAGCGGGTATATAGGTGCAAACTCCTGCTCATAGTCTCCATAAGTGTCGCATGACACGAAAGTGACCATTGCGAACATCAGGACTAATAAATAATTAATAGGTTTCATGTATATATCCTTTCTTTCTATTGTTCAATATCCTTATTATTTTTTATGCCACCACAGCGGTTCGGTAATTGCCGGAACTTTCGTAGGCGCATTCGTATTATAATCCAACGACTCTTTTGAGTAGATGAAGCGGTGAGCAAACTGACCCTTAGCTAACGAACTGTTGGGGTTATATGCCAGTGTACCCAAAACGTAATCATCCGGATCACCGTCTGTTGTATACTCGCTGACTTCCGGAATACCGGTGCGGTTGATATCGAACCATGCATCCCAAGCCTGGCAACGGGTGCTGGCAATCCATTTCTGGGTAAGGATACATTTCAGCATACTTTCTTCGTCGGTGTCTTGGAATTCGTAAGGTTTTCCAACTGCAATAAATTCAGCAGCTTTGTCGCCATGGTTCCATCTGGCGAAAGAAAATTCAACGGCTTTGTCATAATGAGTCTTTGCACTGCCTTTGTCTCCCAGCCGTGCGTAGCATTCCGCCAACAGGTATTCGGCTTCGGCCGCTGACATATAATAAACAGGATCGGTAGCACCGATTACGGCACGCGAAGTTGTTGAAATGCTATATGTGCTGGAAGTTCTGTTCCCATAAGGAATCGCTCTGTATTCGGTTCTGTCAGATGCGGCAGTCATTTCGTAAAAGTCTCCGATGCGCGGATCGTCATATTTGGCTAGATAATTATACAACGTCGTACAGGCGCGTACATTATTTGTCGTATTCAACTGTCGGCGGTCATTTTCATAGAACGGATTGGACTTATTTACGACATCCTCGAAACAGTGTACCGTTGCGTCGTCTTTCAGAAAATCACCGGCAGCGAGCATTGTTTGTATCTCCGCCTTGTTCGTGTCAAAGTCTCTCATGAGCAACTTCAACTTTAAAGTTTTGGCAAATCTGATCCATTTCGCGATATCCCCGTCATAGATATAATCTTCCACGTTCATGGTTTTCAGACCTTTGGCAGAGGCTTCCGCTTCCTTGTCGATTGCGTCGTTCAGCATTTTGATAATGCCGGGATAAACCACCGTTTTACTATCGTCGTATTTGCAGTTCTGACCTTTCAGGGCTTCGGTGAAAGGAATATCTCCATAAGCGTCGGTGAGCACGTGATAAGTAAACGCGGTCATGATTTTTCCGACCACCCAATAGTTCCACGCACCTTCCTCTTCCGATTTCTTGATGACGAGATCGAGATCAGGCAAAACGTCCGCGTACGGAATTCTCCACAGACGGAGGTCGCTGGAAGAAGTCATCGCATAGTTGACCAGCGTGATATATTGGCTGGATGACGGATTCTGCGTGTAGTGCTGTGACCACATAGAACCGTAGAGTTGGTACAAATACCCCATTGCGGCAGCCGAGCCGGTGAATGCGGACGGCAGTAACGTCGTTACCGTCACTTGTGATTCGTCCGGATAATTCGGATTTTTGTTGACGTCCAGATAGTCCTCGCAAGAGGTGAACGTGCCGGACAGGATGGCGCTTAATACACCTATATATAAATACTTGAATTTTTTCATCTTCGATCGTTTTTTTTTAGAATACAACTTTAATACCTCCACCTATATTGCGCGTAGAAGGCAAGGCGGCAAATTCTCCCAGTTCGGAAGCGATATCGTTACCGAAAGTTGTGGTTTCCGGGTCTACGTAATTGTTAGCTTTCGGAGTCCACATAAAGAGGTTGCGTCCGATCAGGCTCAGGTCTAGCTGCTGGATACCCAGTTTGGAAATCCATGCTTTCGGGAATGAGTAAGACAAGACCAGTTCCCTCAGTTTCACATAACCTTTCGGGATGATGAAGTTCTCGAACTGGCTGTCTGAGTAAGAGTCGCTGTAATAACTGCTCATGTTGTCGCTGGTCACGGGACGGTTGTTTTCGGCGTAGCCTCCGTCCTTGAGGGCGATTACGGAGTTGGGCACGACGAACGGTTCGCGGTTGTTGAACAGCGAGCGGGTAGTGTTGCCGACGAAGTGCATCAGCTGTGCGGTGTAGGAGTACATATAACCGCCTTTACGCCAGTCGGCCACAGCGGAAAGGGTGAATCCTTTGTAGCTCACGCGGGTGTTGAAACCCATATTGAAGTCGGGAGCGGACGAACCGATCGTCTTCATTTCGCTGTTGCTGGTAGTCGGGATACCGTTGGCGTCGACAATCACTTTGCCGTAGTAAGGGCTGTTCTCGTCCTGTACGGTAGCGAGGGCGGGCACTTGGAAGATTCCGAGCGGTTCGCCGACTTTGGCAACGAAGTTGGCGCTGTAAGCCGTTTTCAATACGTATTCGGTCACAGGCTTGTCCCCCTCGTTCCACAACTTGTTCACCTTGCTCCAGTTCTTGCTGAAGGTGACTCCCAAGTCCCATTCCACCTCTTTGGTGCGGATCGGAGTCAGGTTGAGGGCGATTTCGATACCTTTGTTGGAAATTTCGCCAACGTTGCGCACGGCACTGGTGTAGCGTGTTTCCGGGGCGACGTCTGCCGCGATGATCTGGTTTTTGGTCAGCTTGTCGTAGTAGGCGAAGTCAATGCCGATGCGGTTGCTGAGGAAATTGGCGGTCAAGCCCAATTCCCATTCGGAAGTCTTCTCCGGTTTCAGGTTGTTGTTGGGCTGGCGGTTGTATTCGGTCAGTCCCAGCGCCCCGTTCAACGGAGTGTCCAGATAGCCGTAGCCGGATGAAATATGATCGGGGATGTAGTATGCCAGCGTTCTGTACACGTCGGCGTCGTTACCCGTCTGTCCCCATGCGGCGCGCACTTTCAGGAAGTCTATCACGTTGTTTTTCAGCGAGGGGAACATATCGGTCAGGATGACGGACGTGTTGATTCCTCCGTAGAAGAAACTGTTGTGGTGGATGGGCAGTGTAGACGACCAGTCGTTGCGTCCGGAAAGGTTGACAAACCAGAAATTCTTATATCCGAATTCCACCTGTGCGAAGGCTCCGATTGTTCTGCGCAAATCGCTGTAATTGGTGCTGACGGGCTTGTCGGTCCCGTTCTGCAGATTGTACCATCCTTCCATGAACAGCCCTTCGAGAAACGACTTCAGATAAGACGATTTCCGTTGGTTGAGGTTCCATCCTGCCGTACCTCCGAGAGTGATGTCTGTGCCGATATTGTAGTTGGCGCTCAGGAAGAGGGTTGCGTCGATCTGGTCGTAATTATCGGTACGTTCGGTATAAGTACCCTTTTCTTCGGATTTGCCTCCGATGCTGCTGTATGAATTGTCGGCGTACGTCAGTTTCGCCGTGCGCAGCTTCTGGCGGGCGTTGGTGAAGTCACCTCCGAGACGTCCTACGGCCTTCAGACCGGGAATGACCTCGTAAGACAATTCCAGTTTACCGTAGATGCGGTCGTCCTGATAGTTGTTCTTATTGTTGGCGAGTACCCAGTAAGGGTTCTGCGCGTACCACGTGTAATAGTTGTCTCCGTTGAACCGTTCGTCGTTGAAATCCTTCATGACAGAATAGTCGATGTCCACCGGGTGCTGTATCAGTTCCTGCTGCATGGTGGCTCCCGCGTTTCCTTGTCCGGCGGCGGCTTTCGTCATGTCTTTGCGGATATACGTGATGCTGGCGTCGGCGGCGAACTTGCCGAATTTCATGTTGCCACGGAACGACAGGGTGTTACGTTCGTATTTGTCGGCATTGTTGGGCAGCACGCCGTTAGAGGAGGTGTTGCCGTAAGAAAGCATCAAGCCCATTTTTTCGTTGCCGGTGCGGACGCTGATGTTGTTGTTCATCTCGAATCCGGTGGTGTAGAAGTTGCGGAGATTGTCTTTCACGAACGAGTAGTGCTTTTTCATCGGGGTAGTCAGTTTGCTGGAGCCCCATTCGTTGAGCCGGCCGTCCAATGCCGGTCCCCACGATCCGTTCTCGCCTCTGTCCCACGTTCCCCATCCTTGTCCGAACTTGTCCTGTTCCTGCGGCACGCGGAGTACGTTGGAAGCCATGAAAGAGCCGTCGTACGAAACGGTCAGTTTCTCTTGTTTGGCGCGTTTGGTGGTGATCATCACTACACCGTTGGCGGCGCGCGAGCCGTAGAGGGCGGTGGCTGAGGCGCCTTTCAGCACGGTGACGGATTCCACGTCGTCGGGGTTGATGTCGTTTGCCCCGTTACCGAAGTCGATAGCGTCGCTGGCCTCAATGACGCCGTTGCCCTGGTCGTTGGAGAGGCTGGTGTTGTTGGACATCGGCACGCCGTCGATGACGTATAGCGGCTGGTTGCTGGAGAAAGAGGAATAACCGCGCACGATTACTTTCTGTGAGCTACCGGCCGTTCCGGAGCTGGAAATGTTTACACCGGCTATTTTTCCGGAAAGTCCGGACATCACGGAACCTGACTTGGCTGCGACCAAATCGTCATTTTTCACTGTAGAAGCGGCATAACCTAATATTTTCTCGCTTCTTTTGATACCTAAGGCGGTAACGACCACCTCGTCCAGCGCCTTCGCGTCCGAACGCAGCACGATTTTTAAAATCCCTTCCTTGATTGTCACTTCCTGGGGGATCATTCCCACATAAGAAACACGTAAGGTTTTGGAGGAGCTTGGTACGTTGCTGATTGTAAATTTACCGTCAATATCGGTGATTGTACCAAGAGTGGTGCCATTGACTAATACTGAAGCACCTACGACAGGCTGTCCATCTTCTTCGGATGTTACCAATCCGGTCACTTTGGATGTCTGCGCTGTCGCCAGACCTATGCCTATAAATAGGAAGGTCATGAAGAACATCAATTTTCTTTTCATAAATTCTCTCTTAATTTTAACCTAAAAACACATCATTTCTCTCTAACAGGCTGCAAAGATAATATAAATTATAATAAACTAAGAAAAGTAATGCGTTTTTAACTAAATACTGTCATATTGAAAGTCAATTTCGGTATTAGCGTGGGGTTTTGAAATGTCATATGGATTATTTGCTTGCTTTTAGATTATTTGGTGTGTCATAAGGAAAGTGCTGTAAGTGTTTATTTTGATAATAAAATATCATTGATTCCGCTAAATGGGTGACTTTTTATTATTTCAGCTTCTTCCCCTCACCATTTTCTGTAGCATTCCGTTGTAAGTGCTTTCAAATTCGGCCGGGTGATTGAGTGCCCAAAGGATGTAATCTCCCGGTTCGTTCTTTTTGAGCAGGGTAGGGCGGTATCCGGGACTGAGGATTTTCCATAGCGTGCCGTTGATTCCTCCCAGTTCTTTTCGTCGGGCAAGGGCGAAAATGGCTTTGGCGGTCTGTTCGTTCCGGATGCCGATAGCTTCCATATTTAGTCGTAGTATAGCTTCGAAGTCCCCTCCGGACGAATCCTCTAAAGACAAACCCCTTACAGCAACAGGCGAAGCCTGAGAAACGCCGTTTGGCGGAACGGGCGGCTTCTCGCTCTCCTTTCTCATTTTCCCTTCCCTCTCTGTCTCTTTGTCTTTTTGGGTTTCCGATTTGCTTTCATTTTCCCTCTCCATTTCCTGTTTACTTTTAATATCTGTATCCGTTTCTTGTTTTGTTTGTGGCATTGTTGCTGCGGATTTGCCCGGATCTGCTGCAAATTTGCCCGAACTTACTGCGAATTTGCCCGGATTTGCTGCGGATTCATTCGTCTGTTCTCCGTTTTCCCCCTTTGTCTCCTTTGTCTCTTTTCTCTCCTTTGTTTCCTTTGTCTCCTCCTCGTTATCATTCGCTTCTTTCTCCTCCTTGATCATCCAGAAGTTTTCCAAAGGCAATTTGTATTTCCTCCGGCTGTCGATGATGATTTTGTGATACTGCTCTTGGATGGCTTGCGAGGTCAGCACCCCGTACTCCTTATATATATAGGTGTCGAACAATCCCACCGACAGACAATCGTCGATGATGGCCTGCATTTTCTCCTCCTCGCAACAGGCTTCCTGAGCGATGTCGAACAGTGTGTCCTTGTTCCAAAGGACATAATAGCCTTTTTCTTTGTAGATAAGACAAAGCAGGGAAGTGAGCGCGGCAATTCCTGCCGCGTGATGGCGGCAGGAGATGCGGCGCACTTTCCGGTCTTGCAGGAAATTGACATCTAGGGGGAAATAATCTAATCCGGGTTTGGAAATGCGTGCCATGATAAATTAAGTTTTAAAAAGTGATACATTGTGCGGTTTATCGGAACTCGTTGCGTACGTCGAAGCAGGGGCACATCTTGATAAACTCGTTGGGCGAGATAATGCCGTCACCGTTGCGGTCGGGGCTGGTGTCCCGGTGGCCTATCACTTGTCTGATGTCGGGGTAAACGAGCCGCAGGTCTTCCACCAGGCGGATGAGCGCTTCGCGTTGGGCTTCCGTCCGGGTGTCGGCGGGGCGGCCTTCCTTGTCCAGCCCGCCCACGTAGCAGATACCTATGCTTCGGCGGTTCCAGCCCGTGCAATGCGCTCCGTCGAGGGAGACATCCCTTCCCGGTTCGATGGTTCCGTCCAGCCGGATTACGAAATGATAGCCGATGGAACGGAAACCGCGCGCACGGTGCCAGCGGTCGATGTCGGCGGCTGTGAAATCCTGTCCCGCACGGGTGGCGGAACAGTGGATGATAATCGTGTCTCTCATTACAGCGTCCCCCTTTCTTGTTGGTTGCGGCTTGTGTAGATGGCGAATCCGAAAGCGATGGCTTCGTCTTCCGACAGTTGGCGGTAATATTGCCGGTTCACCGGATGCTGGACCGGGATGCAGGGAGATTGTACAGGCGGGACAGGCCGATGATGGGACGACTGCGGAACAGCCTGAGCGGGAGACAACGGTAAGGGTTCTTTCATGATAAAAGCGTCTCCTCTGTGCTGGCGGACGCGTAAGTTGTGGAGGAGTAGTCGTTCCGGATAGCGCAACTGTAGTCTGAGCCAGTTTATGAATGCGGGATTCATGTGTTCTCCTTTGCTCATCGCCTGCATGGACGGGTAGGCGCGGAGTGTATTCCCACTTGCGTCCGTTACGGCGCAGGGAACACCCGAATACTTTGAACCCGTTTTTCCGGGAGGCCGCAATCCCATTCGGATGGCGTGCATTATGTTGTCATGCGCGTCACACCATTCGAGGTTCGACACGTGGTTGTTCAGCGTGTTTCCGTCGAGGTGGTTTACTTGCGGCAGATGTTTCGGGTTGGGAATGAACGCCTTAGCTACCAGACGATGCGTGTAGTATTTGGTGTAGATTCCTTTTTGCATGAGCTCTGTCTGCTCGTAGCCTTCTCCTGCGATCGTGGTGCAGAGAATCAGTTTCGACTTGCCTTTAAAACTCAACACCCGTCCATGGTCCGAGACCATGTAGTCGGGATTTTCTTCGATAAATCTCCAATTTTCCATACTTGATATTGGTAAACGTTAATAAAATTATATTCTGTTAAAAAACGGTCTGTTCTTTTGTCTCCGCGTGGAGAAACGGCGTTTCCTGCATTCCAAGAACGGCGTTTCCCGGTGTATAGAAACGGCGTGGACTGGATATGTTAAACGGCGTTTCTTCCTCCTCCGTGCGGGGTTCGAGCCTTTCGGCGCAATGGATAAGAAACTCCAATTCTTCCCGGCAGCCTTGAATGGCTTCTTGCAGGGAGTCTACATTGTACTGCCTGCAAAGGATTTCCCATTCTTCTCGTTCCTGCCGGTTCATTCTGTTCTCGTCTTTTCGGGTTCGTCCTCGGCGTCGATGTCCAGAAAGTTTTCCGCATGGAACGTGCGCCATCCTTTTGCCTCGATGTCGTAGTAGACGACGAACGTGTTTTCCGGTCGTGGAATATAAGGTTGGTGGAAACTGTGTTCGTATCCGGTGAGTGTGCCGATGGCGTGGCGGACGCTGCCGTCTTGTTTGGTGTAGTGGAAGCGGACATTTCCGTGATGCATCTGCCGGATGAGGGCGCCTATCCGGTGGGCGGTGACGAGTGCGTCGTGCCGGTTCATACCATTGTTTTGCCGGATGGCGGCTGCCTGTTTCATGAGCCGCACCCGTTGAAAAGAATGCTCTTCTTTAATCTTGGTCATTGTTCTTCGGTTTATTTTGATTATGAGGCAAAAGTAGGGAATGGAAAGGGGAAAGATTGTCCGAGCTTGACACATAAATGAGGAATTAAAGAAGAATGTGTCAAGCGTGAACATGATTGTTAAGAGAAATAGCCGTTCTTTGTGGAAATTTTTAATTAATACAATAGGAAAATGGCAAAGAAATTGGTAAAAAGAGGGTCGGAAGTGACAAGTAATAGTGATGCAATCTGTAAGGTAACCGGACTTCGGCATTGCGATGATAGCACAAAAAAAGAGATTGTGGACTATTTGGTGAAAATAGATAAGCAGAATGATATACCGGAATGTTATATTGTAAATAATTCAAATAGTTCGACTTCTTCGGTGAGACGTGTGTTCAGTTGCGTCTGGGATCCCCTGTAAAGATGTTCATC
>OGZG01003141.1_pt1 | contig 10310 bp, 8 predicted proteins | sample 1576781 | NCBI WGS metagenome assembly OGZG01 (sample SAMEA3541502, study PRJEB24748) | human gut metagenome | biome: human gut; feature: human-associated habitat; material: faeces | place: China | collected 2012 | reverse complement strand
TATGCACATGACTGATTATAGCAAAATTACAGCCCTTTACTCCCGCCTTTCCGTACCGGCGGCGCGGGCGTCCAGCACGGCGCGCAGCACCATGTCAAGGCTCTGCGCGGGGGTAAAGGTACCGGTGAATACCAGATTGAACCGCCCGGCAAAGCGCTGCTCCAGTGCAGCATCATGCTGCGGCACGGCGTAGAAATCCTCACAGTACTGCGGAATGACCGCCACCTGCGCCGCTGTCTTGCCGGTGCGGGCGCACAGACGCTCCTGCAGCGGCTCGCTCATGGCGATCAGTCGATCGCAGCGCTTGTACAGGCTGTCGCTGACCGACTGTGCCACCCACCGCATAAACCGGTTTTTGACGGGCAGCACACTGTACAAATTCTCCGGCCAGAGGTCAAGCACATAATTTGTGAACGGTACATGGTGCTTTTTTGCATACAGCACCGCAGGCCAGCACATCAGCACAGGGCTTGTGTTGAAGCAGAACACCGCATCATACCCGCCGGGCAGGCGCTTCAGGGCTGTCGCCGCATACAGCGGCCAGCTTACATAATTCAAAAAAATCGTCTTGCCGGTGTTGCCCTTGCGCGGGATCTCTCTTGCACGGAATACGCGGGCACCCTTATAGCTTTCCTCAAAAGGGCCGTCGGCGCTGTAGCCGTCAAACCATTCCCCATGCGGATAGTTGGGCAGGCCGCACAGTACATCCACGGCGAGACCGTCCTGCACAAAGCCCTCGACAATATCGTTGATGCGGAAATTTTCCGGCCAGAAATGCTGGGTCACTACCAGTATGTGCATAAGCTATCGTGTTCCTGTTTAGTATTTGCGCCACACCATCTTGTTGACAACGCCGGTGTAGCTCTGGATAATTTTGACGACCTTGTCGGAGACATTTTCGTCGGTGTAGTCGGGCACGGGGATGCCGAGATCGCCGTTTTTGTTCATCTCAACGGCTACATCCACCGCCTGCAGCAGATGGTCGCCGTCAATGCCCGCCAGAATGAAGCAGGCCTTGTCAAGCGCCTCGGGCCGCTCGGTCGAGGTGCGGATGCAGACCGCCGGGAATGGATGCCCGATGCTGGTAAAAAAGCTCGATTCCTCGGGCAGCGTGCCTGAGTCGGACACAACGCAGAAGGCGTTCATCTGCAGGCAGTTGTAGTCGTGGAAGCCCAATGGCTCATGCTGGATGACGCGCTTGTCAAGCTGGAAGCCGCTCTGCTCCAGCCGCTTGCGGCTGCGCGGATGGCAGGAGTAGAGGATCGGCATATCGTACTTTTCGGCCATCTTGTTGATGGCGGTGAACAGCGAGGTGAAGTTCTTCTCGGTGTCGATATTTTCCTCACGGTGAGCGGAGAGCAGGATGTACTTGCCTTTCTCAAGCCCCAGACGCGCGTGAATGTCCGATGCTTCGATTTTCTCGAGATTCTGGTGCAGCACCTCGGCCATCGGGGAGCCGGTCACATAGGTGCGCTCCTTCGGCAGGCCGGTGTCGGCCAGATAGCGGCGGGCATGCTCAGAGTAGGCCATGTTTACATCGGAGATGATGTCCACGATACGGCGGTTCGTTTCCTCCGGCAGGCACTCATCCTTGCAGCGGTTGCCGGCCTCCATGTGGAAGATGGGGATATGCAGCCGCTTGGCACCGATGACGGAGAGGCAGCTGTTCGTGTCGCCCAGCACCAGCACGGCATCAGGGCGGATGGCCGCCATCAGCTTGTAGCTCTCGGAGATGATGTTGCCCATCGTCTCGCCGAGGTCGGCGCCCACGGCATCCATATAGACCTCGGGGTCGGCCAGCTCCAGATCATGGAAAAAGACGCCGTTCAGGTTATAGTCGTAGTTCTGACCGGTGTGGGCCAGAATGACATCAAAATACTTGCGGGTCTTATTGATGACGGCTGCAAGCCGGATGATCTCCGGCCGGGTGCCGACGATGATAAGCAATTTCAGCTTGCCGTTATTTTTAAAAGAAACGCTGCTGTAGTCAGACATACTTTTCTCCTTAGTAGCTAATATGTGCAGGGGATGTAGGGGCGAACATCGTTCGCCCGCAGAAACGTTACGACCGGGGCAAACTTCCGGGTCGATGACGAGCATCGACCCCTACATCGTAGGGGCGGATTCCATATCCGCCCGGGAACTTTGCCGCTGCCGCACACGGGCACGGGCGAGCACTGCTCGCCCCTACAATGCGCCCGTTTTACACCTTTTCAAAGAATGTATCCGGGTGGGCCGGGTCGAACTGCTCGTTCGCCCACATCAGGGTGACAAGATCCTCCGTCTCGCTTAAGTTAATAATGTTGTGGGTGCAGCCCGGCAGCATATGAACGGCCTGCGGCTCCTCGCCCCGCACCTCAAATTCCAGCACCTCATCGCTGCCGATACGGCGCTCCTGAATCAGGGCGTGGCCTGCAACAACAATGAAAAACTCCCACTTGGTATTGTGCCAGTGCTGGCCCTTCGTGATGCCGGGCTTTGAGATATTCACACTGAACTGGCCGCAGCCTTCGGTTTTCAGCAGCTCGGTAAAGCTGCCGCGGGCATCCTCGTTCTTTTTCAGTGCAAAGCAGACCTTCTCCTTTGGCAGATAGGACAGATAAGTCGAGTACAGCTTTTTGGCAAAGCTGCCCGCCGGGATGCGGGGCATCACCAGCGTAGCGGGCTGCGCTTTGAACTGCTCCAGCAGGTCAACGATCTCGCCCAGCGTGACCCTGTGGGTCACGGTCGCGGCGCAATAGCGGCCCGTCTCGCAAAAAACAGGTGTAAGTCCGTTGTAATCGCAGCGGTGGGGATGCCCCTCAAGCGCATCAAGCATCTCGGTGATCAGGTCATCAATGTACAAAAGTTCCAGCTCGGTCGCGCGGTCGTTGACTGTGACGGGCAGGTCGTTGGCAATGTTATTGCAGAAGGTCGCCACGGCGCTGTTGTAGTTAGGGCGGCACCACTTGCCGAACAAATTCGGGAAGCGGTAGACCAGCACCGGCGCACCGGTGGCCTTGCCGTAGTCGAAGAACAGCTCCTCGCCCGCAAGCTTGCTCTTGCCGTAGTCACTCTCACCGTAGCGGCCGATCAGGGTCGCCTGAATCGAGCTGGACAGCATGACCGGGCAGGTGTTGCCGTGGGATTTGAGCGTGTCCAGCAGGGTGGAGGCAAAGCCGAAGTTGCCTTGCATGAACTCGTCATTGCTTTTGGGTCGGTTGACGCCTGCAAGGTTAAAGACAAAATCGGCCTCGGCACAGAATTTGTCCAGCTCTGTGGGGGGTGTGTCAAGGTCGTACTCAAACACCTCATCCACGGTCAGGGCAGGGCGGGTGCGGTCCTTGCCGTCGCGGAGGTTCTTCAGATTTTCGCAGAGGTTGCGGCCCACAAAGCCCTTGGCGCCGGTCACGAGAATTTTCATGCCTTTTTCTCGGCCTCCATCTCCTTCAGTGCGTTGCGCACATACTCGGTGGTCAGGATCTTCTTGACAGTGCCCTCGACATCGAGGCGGTTCGTGTTGTGGCTTGTGTAGGAGTCATCGGCCATCGTGTGGACCTCGCCCTTGACAACGAACTTATCATAGTTCAGGTCGCGGTTGTCGGCCGCCACGCGGTAGTAGCCGCCCATATCCTCACTGCGCAGCCGCTCCTCGCGGGTCATCAGCGTCTCAAACAGCTTCTCGCCGTGGCGGGTGCCGATGATGTTCGTGCCGGTATCACCGAACAGCTGCTGCACAGCCTTGGCCAGGTCGCCGATGGTGGAGGCATCGCTCTTCTGGATGAACAGGTCGCCCGGGTTGGCATGCTCAAACGCGAACATGACCAGATCCACGGCCTCGTCCAGATTCATCAGGAAACGGGTCATGTTAGGGTCGGTGATCGTGATGGGGTTGCCCGCCTTGATCTGGTCGATAAACAGCGGGATCACGCTGCCGCGGCTGCACATGACATTGCCGTAGCGGGTGCAGCAGATGGTCGTGCCGCCGCGCTCGGCCGCCACGCGGGCGTTGGCAAAGATGACATGCTCCATCATCGCCTTGGAAATACCCATCGCATTGATGGGGTAGGCAGCCTTGTCGGTGGACAGGCAGACCACGCGCTCAACGCCGGCGTCAATGGCAGCGTGCAGCACATTGTCGGTGCCGATGATGTTCGTCTGCACGGCCTGCATCGGGAAGAACTCGCAGCTGGGCACCTGCTTGAGTGCAGCTGCGTGGAAGATGTAATTCACGCCGGGCATGGCGTCCCGGATGGACTGCGGGTTGCGCACATCGCCGATGTAGAACTTGACCTTGTTGGCGTACTCGGGGTACTGGGCCTGCAGCTCATGGCGCATGTCGTCCTGCTTTTTTTCATCGCGGGAGAAGATGCGGATCTCGCCGATGTCGGTGGTGAGAAAATGCTTGAGCACGGTATGGCCGAAACTGCCGGTGCCGCCGGTGATGAGTAGGGTCTTATCCTTAAAAATGCTGTCTGCCATGATGGCCTCCTTATATTTGACCGCGCATGGGCGCAGTTTACCTTTATAATCTTATTTATTCTAGCACAAAATTCCCCGCTTGAAAAGGGCATGGGGTTGGAAATTGCTGCTTTTTGTGGTATAATGGCCACGAAATCAAAAGTCCGGCGTCATGCCGAATGTTTTTACAAGGAGGACCCGCCCATGCGCGCCTACGAACGACTGTTAAAATATGTAAAAATCCACACGACCTCTGACCCTGCCAGCGGCACCCACCCCAGCACGCTGCGCCAGTTTGATTTGGCCAAGATCCTCGTTGAGGAGCTGAAAGAGCTTGGCCTTGCCGATGCCCATGTGGATGAGCATTGCTATGTCTATGCCACCCTGCCCGCCACCCCGGGGCAGGAGAGCGCCAAGCCCCTCGGCTTTATCGCCCACATGGACACGGCGGACGATGCCAGCGGTGAAAATGTGCAGCCGCAGATCCATGAGAACTATGATGGCGGCCCCGTAACCCTGCCCGCTACCGGCACGGTGCTTGACCCGGAGGTCTTCCCGTTCCTGCGCGAGATGAAGGGCCAGACCCTCATCACGACCGACGGCTCCACGCTGCTGGGTGCGGATGATAAGGCCGGTGTTGCCGAAATTATGACCGCGCTTGAGCGCATCATCGCTGAAAACCGCCCCCACGGCAAGCTCTGCATCGGCTTCACCCCCGATGAGGAGATCGGCGAGGGCGCAAGCCTGTTTGATGTAGAGGGCTTCGGTGCAGCCTACGCCTACACCGTTGACGGCGAGGATGTCGGTGAGATCAGCTACGAGAACTTCAACGCCGCCGCCGCGGTCGTGACCGTCCACGGCTTCAGTGTCCACCCCGGCAGCGCGAAGAACACGATGATCAACGCCCAGAATGTGGCTATGGAATTTCACGCCGCACTGCCCGCTTTCTCCCGCCCGGAGCATACCGAGGGCCGCGAGGGCTTCTTCCACCTGACCAGCATGCAGGGCGATGTGACCACCGCGCATCTGGGCTACATCGTGCGTGACCACGATGCCGCCAAGTTTGCCGCCCGCAAGGCCCAGATGCAGCATATTGCAGACTGCCTCAACGAGCGCTACGGCGCCGGTACCGTGGAGCTGGACATCAAGGACAGCTATTATAATATGTTGGAGAAGATTCAGCCGCACTTCCATCTGGTCGAAAACGCCCGCAAGGCGATCTGCGCAGCAGGCCTTGCACCGATCGAAAGCCCCGTCCGCGGCGGCACCGATGGCGCAACGCTGAGCTATATGGGGCTGCCCTGCCCGAACCTCGGCACCGGCGGCTTCAACTTCCACGGCCCGTGTGAGTGCATCACCGCCGAGAAGATGGATCAGGGCGTTGAGATCCTGCTGAATCTGGTGGAGCTATACAAGTAACGCTTTATAAATAAGGAACAGCCCGCGCTTCAAAAAGAAGCGCGGGCTGGTTGTTTATATGGCTTCCTCCCATGGGGGAAGCTGTCGGCGGCCTCGACCGCCGACTGATGAGGGGCTGTGTTACCGCTATGACCCATTAAAGGGTTGTTGCGGGAAGTTCGCCCCTCATCCGGCCCTGCGGGGCCACCTTCCCCCACATGGGGGAAGGCTTGGAGCACTCACTTCATCTTCCCGATATACACCAGATACGAGTACAAATAGATCCACGCGCTGCCGCCGAAAACGGCGGCCAACAGCAGAATCATGCACCCGGCGTCACCCAACAGACCGCCCAGAAAAGCAATCACCAAAAGCGAGATACCCATGATAACAAAGGTATACCCGCCCATGCGCTGGGTACGCTGCCAGTTGTGCTCATCGTTCAGCGCCCACGGCGTGCGGCAGCCGAAGGTGTAGTTCTGCTTGATCTGCGGCATAAAGTTTCCCAAAATAATGAACAGCACGCCGATGCCGCCGCAGACCAGAATGCTGACAATGTTGCTGCCGTCCGGCAGTTTGCCGAAGACGGCCAGTTCACTCAGCCAGCTGAACATGGCCATCATCACGGTGAACAGCACTACAAACAGGTTCCACACCTTGCCGAATTTCTCAAAATTCTGGTGCTTGGGGTCGACTTTGCGGATGACCTCAAACATAATAAGCATTGCAAACGGAAGAGCGGCCAAAATCAAAATGGTGGACTTCGGCCCCCAGCCGTTGACCTGCCCGCTTGCGCCCCAGTGGGTGGGCACAATGTCCGGCAGGGAAGGGTAGAAGTACAGGTGCGCGGCAAAATTCAGCACGCAGCCTACGGTTAAGATCCAAAACAGCTTATTCTTTTTCATCGTTGTGCCCTCCTACAAGGCCGCAGTCGTAAAACCACTTCATCAATTCCTGAAACACGGTCAGATTCACGCTGTACACGATGTTCTGGCCGCGCCGCTCATCGGTGATAAGCTCGGCACTCTTTAAAATGTTCAGGTGGTGGCTGACAGACGGTTTCGTCATCTCAAAATGTGCGGCGATCTCCCCGGCAGTCAGATCGCCCTGCGCCAGCAATTCTAAAATGCGCCGCCGTGTCGGGTCGGCCAGCGCCTTAAAAGCGTCTCCCATGCAGGCTGACATCCTCCTTTACCATATGTAGGGGCGGGGCTCTGCTCCGCCCGTGCCCGCTCTCGTGGTGAGAACTTTGCGGGTCGATGCAAGCATCGACCCCTACGCCGTAGGGGCGGATTCCATATCCGCCCGGGAACATAGTGGTGGCTGTGGCTTTTCCGGGCGGAGCAGAGCCCCGCCCCTACGGTGCAATCACCCATAATAAATAGATAATTAGATAACCGTCTAACTATCCATGCCTCTACTATACGCCAAGCACCTGTCCTTGTCAATAGATATTTAGAAAAATATCTAACCATATGCTGCCCTCCGCCTTCTTCTACGATTTGTACCAACGATTTTTCTTGCGATTTCACAATTTGTTTTCAATTTCCCTATTGACACGGTATGGAAATGTGCTACAATATTAGCAGTCGGATAGATAGAGTGCTAAAAATAAACGAACTTCCAGAAAATGGCTAAAAGGCACTGAAAGTACAAACGAATTAGCAATCTAAATATCTGACTGCCAAACGATGCGATATCTGCAATGAAGGAGGTACGCACTATGAATATCGAACAAATGACACAAAAGACCCGTGAGGCTCTGCAGGCTGCACAGCGCATCGCGGTGGAATATTCCAACAACGCGGTGGAGCAGGAGCATCTGCTCGCCGCGCTGGCCCAGCAGCAGGACGGGCTTATCCCGCAGATGCTGCAGACCCTCGGCGTGGACGCCAATGCCTTTGCACAGGCGGCTTTGCAGAAGGTGGAGGCGCTGCCCCGTGTGACCGGCTCCGGCCGTGACCCGGAGAAGATTTATATCTCGAGTGATCTTGACCGCGCCCTCAACGCAGCGGAACAACAGGCCAAGCAGATGAAGGATGAATACATCAGCGTGGAGCATGTATTCCTCGGCATTTTGCAGCGACCCGGCAAGGCTGCTAATGAAATTTTCAAGATGTTCGGCATTACGAATGAGAAATTTATGCAGCAGCTCAGTGCAGTGCGCGGCAACCAGCGTGTGACGAGTGATAACCCGGAGGATACCTACAACGCTCTGAAAAAGTACGGTCAAGATCTTGTCGAGATGGCCCGCGCCAACAAGCTGGACCCTGTCATCGGCCGTGATTCCGAGATCCGCAATGTCATCCGCATCCTTTCCCGTAAGCGCAAGAACAACCCTGTGCTGATCGGTGAGGCCGGTGTCGGCAAGACTGCCATCGCCGAAGGTCTTGCCCAGCGTATCGTGCGCGGTGATGTTCCCGAAAATCTGAAGGACCGTACCGTGTTCAGTCTGGATATGGGTGCGCTGGTCGCGGGTGCCAAGTACCGCGGCGAGTTTGAGGAACGCTTAAAGAGCGTCTTGAACGAGGTCAAGAAGTCCGAGGGCAAAATCATCCTCTTTATTGATGAGCTGCACACCATCGTCGGTGCGGGCAAGACTGATGGCGCGATGGATGCCGGCAACCTGCTCAAGCCGATGCTGGCCCGCGGCGAGCTGCACTGCATTGGTGCGACTACGCTTGATGAGTACCGCGAATATATCGAGAAGGACCCCGCGCTGGAACGCCGTTTCCAGCCTGTCATGGTCAACGAGCCGACCGTTGAGGACACCATCTCGATCCTGCGTGGTCTGAAGGAACGGTATGAGGTCTACCACGGCGTCAAGATTCAGGATGCTGCACTCATCGCCGCCGCGACCCTGTCCGACCGCTATATTACCGACCGTTTCCTGCCCGACAAGGCCATTGACCTTGTGGATGAAGCCTGCGCCATGGTCAAGACGGAGTTGGATTCGATGCCTGCGGAACTCGATGAGATGAACCACCGCATCACCCAGCTGCAGATCGAGGAGGCCTCCTTAAAGAAGGAAACCGATGAACTGTCCAAGCAGCGTCTGGCCACCCTTGAAAAAGAGATGGCTGAGCTGCGCGACAGCTTCAACAGCAAGAAGGCCCAGTGGGAAAACGAGAAGAACGCCGTGAACAAGGTGCAGAGCCTGCGTGCCGAGGTGGAGTCCACCAAGGCTGAAATCGAAAAGGCTACCCGCACCGGTGATTACGCCAAGGCCGGCGAGCTGCAGTACGGCAAGCTGCCCACCCTGCAGAAGCAGTTGGAAGAGGAAGAAAAAATCGCCGAGGCGAAGAAGGAATCCAGCCTGCTGCGTGACCGTGTGACAGATGATGAGATCGCCCGCATTGTGGCTCGCTGGACTGGTATCCCGGTCTCCAAGCTGGTCGAGGGTGAGCGCGAAAAGCTGCTGCGCCTGCCGGACACGCTGCATCAGCGGGTCATCGGTCAGGACGAGGCTGTGCAGAAGGTCGCGGACGCGATCCTGCGCTCCCGCGCCGGCATCGCCAACCCGAACCGCCCAATCGGCAGCTTCCTGTTCCTCGGCCCCACGGGTGTAGGCAAGACCGAACTGGCCAAGGCGCTGGCGCAGGCCCTGTTTGACGATGAAAAGAACATGGTCCGTATCGACATGACCGAGTATATGGAGAAATTCAGCGTATCTCGTCTGATCGGTGCGCCTCCGGGATATGTCGGCTATGAGGAGGGCGGCCAGCTGACCGAGGCCGTGCGCCGCCATCCCTACAGTGTTGTGCTTTTCGATGAGGTCGAAAAAGCGCATCCTGATGTCTTTAACATCCTGCTGCAGGTGCTGGATGACGGCCGTATTACCGACAGTCAGGGCCGCACGGTGGACTTCAAGAACACCGTTATCATCCTTACCTCCAACCTCGGCTCTGACCTGATTCTGGAGGATCTTGAGAAGAGCCGTGCGATGGGCAAGAATGAACTGTCCGAGGAGGCTAAGAACGCCATCGACCAGCTGCTCAAGCGGCAGTTCCGTCCGGAGTTCCTCAACCGTCTGGATGACATCGTATACTACAAGAGCCTGACGAAGCAGGAGATCGGCTCCATCGTGGATTTGATGCTGGCTGACCTGCGCCGCCGTCTGGCCGACAAGCAGTTGGAGCTGGTCGTCACCGATGCGGCGAAGAACGCCATCATTGACGGCGGCTATGACCCGATCTACGGCGCCCGCCCGCTGAAGCGGTATATTCAGGCCCATGTTGAGACGATGATCGCCAAGGAGATCATCGGCGGCTCCCATGCGGCAGGGGATACCCTGACCGTGGACGCAGATGCCGAGGGCAAGCTTGTACTGCGCTGAAGCCGACAGGCTGTAGGGGTGGATGCTTGCATCGACCCGCACAATAAATAACGCTCCGGGCTGTGTGGAGTTCCATACAGCCCGGAGCGTTTTTGTTTGGGTAAGCAGCACGGCAGGGGCCGCACATGTGCGGCCC
>OGZG01003132.1_pt1 | contig 10325 bp, 9 predicted proteins | sample 1576781 | NCBI WGS metagenome assembly OGZG01 (sample SAMEA3541502, study PRJEB24748) | human gut metagenome | biome: human gut; feature: human-associated habitat; material: faeces | place: China | collected 2012 | reverse complement strand
GGCCGTACTGCGCAACGGCGCGCGCCGAGGCGAGGATCACTGACGCCGCGCCGTCGTTCAGCCCCGAGGCGTTGCCCGCCGTGACGCTCCCGTCGCGACGAAAAGCCGGTTTCAGCGCCGCCAGCTGGTCGGCGCTAAGGTCATGGCGGATCTGCTCATCCTCGCGGACCACGCTGACGCCCCGCTTCCCGCTGACCGTCACCGGCACTATCTCCTCGGCAAAATGGCCGGCGCGGCTGGCGGCGGAGGCTTTTTGATGGCTGTCCAGCGCGTACTGGTCCTGTTCTGCGCGCGAGATCTGCTCATGCGCGGCGATGGCCTCCGCCGTTTCCCCCATCGGAATATGCAACAGCGGATCGGTTAAGCCATCGCTCTGGATCAGATCCTCGCTGCTGAACGCGCCAAATTTCATGCCGCCCCTTATCTCTCCCCGCAGCAAAAACGGCGCCTGGCTCATGTTTTCCATCCCGCCAGCGACGACCATGTCGGCATAACCGCTCTGGATATGGATCGCCCCTTCGGTAATACTTTTCATACCGCTACCGCAGATCATATTCAGGGTGTAAGCCGGCTTTTGCACCGGGATCCCCGCCCGCAGCGCGACCTGACGCGCCGGCCCCATCCCCTGCCCGGCGGCGAGGACGCAGCCGCAGATCACTTCGTCAATCCACGCCGGGTCAATCCCGGCCTGCTGCAGGTTGTGGCGGACGGTGAGCGCGGCCAGTTCCACCGCAGAGACCGTTTTCAGGGCGCCAAGAAAACGCCCCACCGGCGTACGGCAGGCCGCGACGATATACACTTTATTCATAATTATTCCATTACGTAGAGCGAGGAAAGATACTGCGATGTCCCGGCTTCGCTGCCGGTAAAGCCCACATAGCCATCGGGATTGATCACCGCATAGTCATCGCGGCCAATCTGTAGCGCCTCGAGAAACGCCTCGTCCGCCGGGTCAAGGGCGCAGAATATAAACCAGCCGCCAGGTTTCAGGCGGGATAAGGGAGGACAGTCGACGCGCGCGGAAAAGACCACGACCTTACCGCTGGCGAAGGCGTCATAACTGTTGCGAAACCTCGCCTGCGGCGAGGTAAAGACGTACCACGGGACATGGTGGCCCATCAGGCCGTTCGGGTGAGCGCTCTGCGGCGCGGCAAAGCCGGCGTACTGCAGCGGCAGCTGGTGGCGATAATAGTGACGATTGCAAAACTCCGGAAAGTAGACCGCGTCGATATGGTTTTTCGGCACCAGACCGGCGATCAGGCCGGTATCGTGATCGGTGGCGTGCAGCACGCCGCTCACCGCGGCGAAACGCTCGGTGCGATAGGATGCCAGCAGCCGGTCGCTGGCGACGCCATGCAGGTAAAAGGCCAGCTTCCAGGCCAGGTTAATCGCATCCTGAATACCGGTATTCATCCCCTGCCCGCCAATCGGACTGAACAGATGGAAAGCATCGCCTGCCAGCATGATATTGTGCTGCAGATTGTCATCGGCGATCCGGTTATAGAAGTTGGCGCTGGAGGACCAGGTCAGCGCCTGCGCCGGAGGAACCTCGGGGCAGAAGCGCGCCAGCGCCACGTTGATCTCCTGCAGATCCGGCACCGGACGCGGCGACGGTAATCGACCGGCTCTTTTAATCACGATCCTGACCTGATTGTCCGGCATGGGCAGAAAGATCAGAAAGCCCAGCTCGTCAATATAGTAAGAGGTTCCCGGGAGCGTCGCCGCGCTGGCGAACTGCACGTCCGCCATTACAAAATGCAGCGGGTAATCATGGCCGCTAAAGCCAATCCCGGCCAGCTCCCGGACGGTGCTGGCCGCGCCGTCGGCCCCGATAATATAGTCATAGGTAGCGGAACAGGCCCGGCGGGCATCGTCGAGCAGAGAGACGTGATAGCGCCCTTCCTCCCGCCGCCAGGAGACCAGCTGATGTCCGCGTTTCACCAGTTGACCGGCCTCGGCCAGCGCCGTTTCAAGGATCTTCTCCGTCCGCGGCTGCGGGATACTGACATGGAAAGGATAGCAGGTGGGGAGATGGCGGTTATCAATATGCAGAAACTTGCGGTTTTTATACCAGGCGTAAATTGACTGAACCTGCTTGCCCTGGGCGGTCAGCTCCCCGGCAAGGGCTAAGCCGTGGAAGGCTTTAATCGTCGCCGGACTGACGCTCAGCGCTTTGGACCAGGTGGTGCTGTGTGTATTTTTATCAATAATATCAAAATCAATTCCATACTTATTCAGATAGCAGCCAATGATTAACCCTACCGGGCCGGCGCCAACAATGAGTACTTTTTTCACGATCGAGCCTCTCTGTATGCCCCCAGGGGGGCATACGCGTGTTGCCTGGGTGCAGGGTGAGTTAGGGGTAGATATCGTCGGCCAGACGGCGATCGCCGGCGACATTGCAGATATGCCAGTAGGGATAAGGCTTCTCTTTTTCGCTCACGCTGTTGAGGATCGCCGCCTCCTCGTCGCTCAGCGTCCAGTTCAGTGCCGCCAGGTTATCCTCCAGCTGGGCGAGTTTGGTCGCGCCGATCACCAGCGATGTGATCCCCGGGCGGGTACGCAACCAGTTGAGCGCCACCTGCGCCACGCTGGCGTTGCGCTGACGGGCAATCTCCTGCATCACTTCCAGGGTCTGCCAGGCTTGTTCACGATTGGCGATCGGCGCCGACTCAAACGGGGTGGCGTTCGCCAGCCGACTGCCCTCAGGAAACGCCTGATTGCGAGGGTATTTACCGGTGAGGAAGCCCCCGGCCAGCGGGCTCCAGACGGTGATGCCGACGTTCTGATCGACGCTGAGCGGGATAATCTCATGCTCCAGTTCTCGCGCGGCGATATTGTAATAGCCCTGATAGACGCAGAATTTTTCCAGTCCGAGGCGCTCTGAGATCCCCAGCGCCTTCGCCAGCTGCCAGGCCGCGTAGTTGGAGACCCCGATGTAGCGAATTTTCCCGGCGCGAATCAACGCATCCAGCGTCCGCAGGGTATCCTCCAGCGCGGTGCGCGGATCGAACCCGTGGAGATGATAGATATCGATATAATCCGTTTTCAGCCGCTGCAGGCTGGCGTCGACGGCATTAATAATATGGTAGCGCGACGCCCCCAGCGCGTTCGGATTGGGGTCGGTCTGCCAGCGTCCTTTGGTGCCGATAATCACCTGCTGGCGTTTCCCCTTCAGCGCGTTACCGAGCAGCTCTTCGCCCTGGCCGTTTTTATAACAGTCCGCGGTATCAAAAAAGTTAATCCCGGCGTCCAGCGCTTTGTACACCAGATCGTATGCCGTATGCTCAGGCACCACGCCGAATTCCGACCAGTTGCGTCCCGGCGCGCCGAGAAAGGCCCCTTTTTCACCAAACGTCATGGCGCCAAAACAGAGCTCCGACACCGACAGCCCGGTGGAACCTAAATACCGATACTTCATGCTTGACTTCCTTTTAAAGGTGACAACGTCACACTAGCGATAACAAATCCGCTGGCGGTCAGGCATGCACCGGCCAGGGGAATATGCGAGAGGGAGACGCCGGCGGTGAGCAACAGCCCACCAAACCAGGCGCCAGCGGCATTGCCGAGGTTAAAGGCGGCGATATTGCACGAGGAGACCATGCTTTTGCCGGTCTCACTGCTGTCCAGCGCCTGCATCTGCAGCGGCGGAATGGTGGAGAACATCGCCGCCCCCAGCAGAAACACCGCCGCGCAGGCGCCGGGTAGCGTCTGAATGGCGAACGGAAAGAGGCACAGGACGACGATAAGCAAGGCCAGGGTCAGCAGCAGCGCCCGGCGGACCCCACCGTCGGTCAGGCGGCCGCCGAGGTGATTCCCGGCGACCATCCCGACGCCAAACAGCACCAGCACCGGTGGAATGAGATGTTCGCTCATCCCGGTGACGGTTTTCAGCATGGGCGCAATGTAGGTAAAGGCGGCGAAGACGCCGGAAAACCCGAGCGCGGTGATCAGCAGGCTGCGCAGCACCGTCGGATGGCGCAGCACCTTCAGCTCGTCGCGGATCCGACTCTGCACCGCCGGTTGGGCCTGACGGCCGGGCACGAGGGCAATGACTGCCAGGGCGGAAAGAATGCCAATCAGCGTGACCATAAAGAAGGTGTAGCGCCAGCCAAGGTATTGCCCTACCCAGGCGCCGAGCGGCACGCCCAGAATATTGGCCAGGGTGGCGCCGAGAAAGACGGCGGAGACCGCCGAAGCCCGTTTCTCCACCGGCGCCAGCTCCGCGGCATAAACCGAACTGATGCCGAAGAATGAGGCGTGGGCTAAGGCGGTTATTACCCGAAAAATAATGAGCATGGTCATATTACCGGCAATACCGCAACCTAAATTACCGATGGAAAATAAGATCATCAGAAATAACAACGCCGGTTTTTTGGGGTAGCGGCTTAATAGCGGTGTGAGGAGCGGCGCGCCAATCACCACCCCACAGGCATAAGCGGTAATAGACCAGGCGGCAAGCGTAATGGATATATGAAAATCATGGGCCACATCGAGTAATAATCCCATAATCACAAATTCGGTGGTACCAATACCAAATGAGCCCACGGAAAGCGCATAAACTGCCGCAGGCAATCCCGCCGAACGGGAAACAGCAATAGTCATAAGTAACCTCATCTCCCGCCAGGACGGCGGGAGAATAGTATTCAGGGAGTTATTTTTCGATTAAGTTAAAGTCGCCCTGGTTATAGCGTAAGCCAGTGACGTTATCGGGAGTGAAAATATCTTCGATGGTGAGAATATCCTCAGGTGAGAGGGTAATATTCGCGGCTCCGGCATTATCGCGCAGATGGGCAATTTTCCTCGCCCCCGGAATAGGCACAATATCCTCGCCTTTGCTCATGACCCAGGCAAGGGCAATCTGCGCAAGAGTCGCGTCATAGCGCGTGGCCACCTGCTGCAGGCGCTCAAGCAGCAGCTGGTTTTTGCGCATGGTCTCGGCCTGGAAGCGCGGCAGATTACGACGGAAATCATCCTCAGCGAAGACGCCAGGATCGGTGATTTTTCCCGTCAGGAAGCCGCGCCCCAGCGGGCTGTATGGGACAAAGCCCACCCCCAGCTCGCGGCAGGCGTTGAGAATACCGGCCTCCGGCTCGCGGGTCCACAGCGAGTATTCCGTCTGCACGGCGGTAATCGGATGCACCTTACAGGCCCGGCGCAGCGTCTGGGCTGAGACTTCCGACAGTCCAATATGGCGAATTTTCCCCTCTTTAACCAGGTCGGCCATGGTGCCCACCACGTCTTCCACCGGCACCGCCGGATCGACGCGGTGCTGATAGAGCAGATCGATGGTCTCGATATTCAGCCGCTTCAGCGACCCTTCCACTGACTCGCGAATATGTTCCGGACGACTGTCGACGCCGGCCATCCGCTCCAGTCCCTGGCCGGTCGGCAAAATACGAAAACCAAACTTGGTGGCAATCTGCACCTTATCGCGGATACCTTTTATCGCTTTCCCGACAAGAACTTCATTATCGAAAGGACCATACACTTCGGCAGAATCCAGGAAGGTCACGCCCATGTCCACCGCGGCATGAATCGTATTAATCGCCTGCGACTCCTCGGCGCCGCCGTAGGCGAAACTCATTCCCATACACCCGAGACCCAATGCGGAAACCTGGAACTTCTCTTTTCCGAGATAACGTGTTTTCACCTTATTTTCCTTACGTGCTGAATGTTATTAAATATATACTTCCCTTTTACATTGATAACAATTAATCTATTCCGAACGCGGTGTTAGCTGGAAATTAACAATGAAAACCTTGCCGGATTTGCAACAAATTGAAATATTAATACTCATAGTGAAACATGGCAGTTTTCGCAAGGCCGCCAGGGCATTAAATCTTTCACCACCGGCCCTCACCAGCGCTATTAATCATCTGGAAGAAAAGTTAGGCGTGCGCCTGCTGAATCGCTCGACGCGCAGTTTGTCATTAACTGCCGTGGGTGAGGAATTTCTTAATAATATGACGCCGGTGGTCAATGATTATCGCCGGGTGGTTGACAGCCTGAATTATCATCGCCTGACGCCGGAAGGCGTGGTGAAAGTCAATTTACCGCGTATTGTTCTTGACCTATTTTTTCAACACTATTTTATTGCCTTTAAAACCGCCTATCCCGATGTGACGCTCGAACTGTATACCACCGATCGGAAAGTCAATATTATTGAGTCCGGTTTTGACGCCGGTATTCGCTATTCGCAGGATGTGCCCAAAGATATGATTGCCATCCCCTTTGGCGAGAAGCTGTCGCTGATCCCGGTGGCCAGCCCGGCCTATATCCGCGAGGCCGGCGAGCCCGACACCCCGCAGTCGCTGGTCAATTTCCGCTGTATCAACCGCTGTTTTCCCAGCGGTGAAAAGTACCGTTGGGAGTTTATTAGCCCCAGCGGTGAGCCCAGCGAAGTTTCGGTCAGAGGCGATCTGGTCGTTGATTCCGATACGGCGATGATCCAGGCGGCGGAGAGCGGATTAGGCATCGCCTTTGTCTATCAGTCGCTGGTGACGCAGCAGCTGAGCGCGGGCAGCCTGGTCCGTTTGTTACCCGACTACCACTATCCTGCCGACCATTTCTGCGTCTACTACCCGAGCCGGAAACATATACCGGTGCCGCTACGGGCCTTTATCACCTGGGTCATGGCGCAGAATAAGAGCATCCTCAGTGAGTAGAGGGTTCGCGGGTTAACCCATCGCTATTAGCCACAATAAACGCACATACCGTTAACCAATTTTTTTCCTTCGCCTTGAATTATGGCGGTCGCCCGACATAAACTCGTTAGAGCTCTAACGATATTGACAGACGACCTATGGACAATCGACAGCTTAACTTCTCCCATCTTTTATACCTCACCGCCCATCACTGGCGGCTGGCGGTCAACCGTCGGCTAAAGGACCTTGGCCTGAGCCAGGCCAGTTGGGTGGCGGTCGCGGCCATTGCCCGCCAGCCACAGCCGCTGTCGCAAAGCGAACTGGCGCAGGAGCTGGGGGTAGAGAGTCCGACCATTGTGCCGCTGATCAACCGGCTGGTCGCCCTCGGCCTGGTGGAGCGTGTCACCACCGCCAGCGATAAACGTAAGCGGCTGCTGGTCGCCACGGAGCAGGGAATGGCGCTGTATGAGCAGGTCAAAACGGTAGCGGACGATCTGCGCGAAGAGATCCTGACGGCGATTACCCCGCAGGAGCGGGAGCAAACTCAGCGGGTGCTGGAAAAACTGCTGCGCGAAGTGGAGAAGAAATAATGCCCCGTCGCCAGGATAACCCCTATGCCCCGCATGACTGGGCGCCGCATGAAAAACCAGCCCTGCTTGGCTCGCCCTCGACGCCGCTGCACAGTCCGCAGAAACGTCTCGCCTATGGCGTGGTCGGCCTGCTGGTGTGCCTCACCGGCGCGCTGGGCAACGCGGTGGTCACCGCCAACCTGCAGCTGCTGCAGGGCACCTTCGCCGCCTGGTCGACCGAGATCGCCTGGCTGCCGGCGGTGTACGTCATGACCAACGTCTCCATCAACCTGCTGCTGGTGAAATTTCGCCAGCAGTTTGGGCTGCGCGCCTTTACCGAAGGCTTTCTGGTGCTCTATGTGCTGGTCACCTTTTTCCACCTGTTCGTCAACGATCTCAGCTCGGCGATGATGGTCCGCGCCGCCCACGGCATGGTGGCCGCAGCGCTCAGCTCGCTGGGGATCTACTACCAGGTGCAGGCCTGGCCCGCACGCCACCGCCTGAAAGGGCTAACCATCGGCATCACCGGCTCGTCGCTGGCCATTCCGCTGGCGCGTCTCTTTTCCACCGAACTGCTGCAGATCGATGAATGGCGCGGCCTTTACTTCTTTGAACTGGGGCTGGCGCTGGTGTCGCTGGCCTGCGTCATCGCGCTGAAACTGCCGCCGAGCGATCGTAAAAAGGTGTTCGAGAAGAAGGATTTTATCACCTTCTTTCTGCTGGCGCCCGGCATGGCGCTGGTGTGCGCCGTGCTGTCGCTGGGGCGGCTCGAGTGGTGGTTTGAAGCGCCGTGGATCGGCTGGTCGCTGGCGGCAGCGGTGGTGCTGATCGTCGCCGCTATCGCCTTTGAGCATAACCGCAGCAATCCCCTGCTCAATACCAAGTGGCTCTCCAGCGGCAGCATCGTACGCCTCGGCCTGATTATGCTGCTGATCCGCATCGTGCTGGCGGAGCAAAACACCGGGGTCATCGGCTGGTTGCAGTACGTTGGTCTGCAAAACGAACAGATGACTAACCTCGCATGGTCAATTTTCGCCGGCATTCTGTGCGGGATCATCGCCAGTTGTCTGACGCTCAACCCGCAGAAGCTCTACTGGCCGACCGCCACCGCCCTGGCGCTGATCATGGTAGCCTCGCTGCTCGACAGCCAGTCCAACGCCCTCACCCGTCCGGAACAATTAATGTTCAGCCAGTTTTTACTCGGCTTCGGCAGCGCCTTCTTTCTGGCCCCGGCGATGCTCGCCGGCATTGGCGGCGTGTTTGCCGATCCGCGCAACCTGGTCAGCTTCTCGGTGCTATTCGGCATGAGCCAGAACATCGGCGGTCTGCTGGGGTCGGCGATCCTCGGCACCTTCCAGACCTGGCGGGAAAAATTTCACTCCAGCCAGCTGGCGGACCAGATCACCACCCTGAACCCGCTGATCGTCGAGCGGCTGCAGCAGTATAGCCAGATGTATCAGAGCCAGATCGGCGACAGCACCCTGCTTAACGTTCAGGCCACCACCCTGCTGCAAAACGCCGCGACGCTGCAGGCCAATATTCTCGCCTGGAATGACACCTATCTGCTGACGGCGGCCATCTCCGCCGGCACATTAGTGTGGGTTTTCTGGCGCTTAATTCGCTTACGACTGACCGCCCGTATCGCCTTAAAACGCGCCACCGGCAGCAAATAATTATCATCATTTCATCTCTGGAGTCGTTATGAGTCAGCAGGATGCGGCCAAACAACAGGCCAACACCCGGAACAACATTCGCGTGGTCTCCATTTTTACCGCCGCAGCGATAGGCCTCGTCGGCGTATTAGTGATCCTCTACGCCTGGCAACTGCCGCCGTTCACCCGGCATAGCCAGTTTACCGATAACGCCTATGTGCGCGGGCAGACCACCTTTATCAGCCCGCAGGTCAACGGCTACATCACCGCCGTCAACGTCAAAGATTTCGCAATTGTCCAGCCGGGCGAGGTGCTGTTCCAGATAGACGATCGCATCTATAAGCAGCGGGTGCATCAGGCCCAGGCTACCCTGGCGATGAAGGAGGCCGCGCTGCGCAACAATCTGCAGCAGCGCAAAAGCGCCGAGGCGACGATCGCCAAAAATGAAGCCGCGCTGCAAAACGCCCGCGCGCAGAATCTGAAAATCCAGGCCGATTTAAAACGGGTACAGGAGCTGACTGCCGATGGTTCGCTGTCGATCCGCGAGCGTGATTCGGCGCGCGCCAGCGCGGCGCAAGGGGCTGCGGATATTGAACAGGCGAAAGCGGCGCTGGAGATGTCGCGCCAGGACCGTGAATCGACCATCGTCAATCGCGATTCGCTGGAAGCCGACGTGGCCAGCGCCAAAGCCGCCCTCGAGCTGGCGCAGATCGACCTGCAGAATACGCAGATCATCGCCCCCACCGGCGGCCAGCTGGGGCAAATCTCGGTACGTCTTGGCGCCTACGTCAGCGCCGGAACCCATCTGACCTCGCTGGTCCCGCCCCAGCACTGGGTGATCGCCAACCTGAAAGAGACCCAGCTTGCCGAGGTGCGTATCGGCCAGCCGGTCACCTTCACCGTCGACGCGCTCAACGGTGAGCGTTTCCATGGCAAGGTGCAGAGCATCTCCCCGGCGACCGGGGTGGAATTCAGCGCCATCTCACCGGACAACGCCACCGGCAACTTCGTCAAGATCGCCCAGCGGATCCCGGTGCGCATTACGGTCAACGACGGGCAGAAGTACAGCGAACACCTGCGTCCCGGTATGTCGGTGCAGGTGACCATTGATACCCGCGCGGAGAAACAGCCATGATCCGCCCGATCACCCTTGCCGTCATCCTCGCGCTGGTCGGCTGTCAATCCGCCGACGTGCAGCGCGCGCAGCCGACCCTGACCATCCCTGCCGCCTGGCGGGCCGACGTTGGCCCGGCCAGCCCGGTGGAAGGCGTCTGGTGGCGCAATTTTCATGACAGGACTTCCAAAAAATAACTTACTTTAAACATTTCACCTACTCCAGACCTGTTATTTCTATTCCTAACAAGTTAACATTTTAACATTTTCAAATTATTTTTCATCGTCATAGACCTACAAAGCATTTGTTTATTTTTGTATCTTTCGCACATATTCTATAAGCA
>OGZG01003124.1_pt1 | contig 10347 bp, 10 predicted proteins | sample 1576781 | NCBI WGS metagenome assembly OGZG01 (sample SAMEA3541502, study PRJEB24748) | human gut metagenome | biome: human gut; feature: human-associated habitat; material: faeces | place: China | collected 2012 | reverse complement strand
GAGGCTCAGGGAGTTCCATGTTGGTGAACTCTGTTACGTCGAGATAATCTGTTCCGCATTTAGGAATTCGTTATCTAGGTTTTGTTGAAATCTTATTACCGTTGTTATGGTTTAGAGTTTTTGGATTATATAAATATAAGTCGTTTATATATATGTATTTAATTGTCGCATCTTTTTATTTGCTGTGGAAACGTCTTGTAATGCATTATTCGAATGTCTTAGATTTTGATTTTTTGTATGATAGTTCTATTGTTATGTTAATTGATAAATTGTTATATTAAATATATGAATATATTACAAATACATATGGCATTGAGAAGTGGGGGAATAGAAGCTGTTGTAGTGGGGCTTTCTAATGAGATGGTAAAGAGACATAAGGTGTCTTTTTGCTCCATTTATGAACCTCGTGAGGAAGATATCTTTTTTCATCGTTTAGATAGTCGTGTATTAACTTGTTCCACTCATAAAAAATCGCCTGGAGTAAATTTGAAATATTTATGGAAAGTTTATCGTGTAATAGTAAAAGGTAATTATGATGTAGTAAACATGCATGGTTATTTATATTATTATCTGATAGCGATCTGTTTATTACACAATAAGACTAGATTCTTTTACACGGTTCATTCTGATGCAAGGATGGAGAATGGGCGTTGGGATAGGAAACTTTTTAAACTGAAGCGTTATTTTTTTAAAAAGGGATGGATTAAACCTATTACGATTTCAAAAGAGTCTCAAAGATCTTTTACTGATCTTTATGGAGTACCTAGTAATTTGATTTATAATGGTACTTCAAAGCCGAGTGTCAAGCCTTTTTCTATGGATAAATATCGTATTACATCGAATACGAAAATCTTATTTCATCCTGGGCGAATAACAGAAGCAAAAAATCAACAGATGCTTTGTAATGTATGCTATCGATTACAACAGGAGGGATATGATATCGTGTTGTTATTAGCTGGAGAGAAACAAAAAGAGACGATATATACAGATTTACAAAGATATTTTAGTGATAGGATAAAGTATTTAGGAGAGAGAAATGATGTGCTTGATCTCTTAAGTGCAAGTGATATTTTTTGCCTGTCTTCGATTTGGGAGGGAATGCCTATGTCTTTATTGGAATCTTTGTCGGTTGGATGCATCCCTGTATGTACTCCGGTTGGAGGTATTCCAGAAGCTGTGACAGATGGGGTAAATGGTTTTTTATCTAGAACATGTAATGAAGAGGATTATTATATAGCATTGAAAAGATCATTGGAAATTGATGATGAAACCATTCATCGTATGAGACAAAAGCAAAGCGGTTCTTGCCCACAGCCAGCGCAGGGCGGGCGTAGCCGCTCTGGATGGAGTTGAGCCGGGTGCCGGTGCGGGACCAGACCACGCACCCTTCCTCGCCCAGCTCCACAAAGCTGCTGTTCATGGCGGCAAGCTGTTTCACCTCCATGACGCCGGTCTGCTGGGGCCAGCCCGTGCCGGGGAAGAGCAGGATGCGGGCGGTATCGGCCCAGTCCTTGGCCATGGCCACAGAGCTGCCCACGATGCCGGTGGTGAACAGCACCACCAGCGTCAGCGCCACGACGATGAGTGCCGTGCGGCGGATGCGCCGGTTCCGCACCCGCTCGCGGGCCTGCTCGAGGTATTCGACCCGTCCCGCCGAAAGCGGCTCGTCCGACACAGGCCGGGGGCCGCGCTGTCTTTTTCTCATACTCTCCTGTCCCTTCGTGCAATGACAGTGCTCCCAAAGGGGCGTTTTCCCTCCGGGAGCATCGGTCATGTTTGCGTTATTCTATGGGCGTGTCGTAGTCCACGCTCTTGAGGAAAAGCCCCTTCGCCGCCAGCGTCGGCCCGGCGTTTTTGCGGTCGCGGCCGGCGAGGATGCCCGGCACGGCCTCAGGCGCAAGACGCCCCGCACCGGCCTCACAGAGGGTGCCTGCAAGGATGCGCACCATGTTGTAGAGGTAGCCGTCCGCCGTCACCGTGATGTCGATGTCGTCGCCCCGGCGCTGGACGTCACAGGCCGTGATGGTGCGCACGGTGTCGCCGTGAGCCGCAGCCGAGCTGCCCGAGGCGCAGAGGGCGAGGAAATCGTGCTTTCCCACAAAATACTGCGCCGCCTGCTGCATCCTGTCCGCGTCCAGCCGCCCCGGCACTTTGGTGTAATACCGCGCGGCAAAGGGTGAGTCGATGGGACTGTTGTGGATGCGGTAGAGATAGGTCTTGGTGTGGGCCGCATAGCGGGCGTGGAAATCGTCCGGCACCACCCGCGCTTCCAGCGCCCGGATGTCCGGGGGCAGGTGCTGGTTCAACGCCAGCGGCAGCTTTGCCGCCGGGATGCGGGTGTCGGCGTGGAAGTTGAGCATGAAGCCCAGCGCGTGGACGCCGGCGTCGGTGCGGCTGCAGCCCTTGATGTCGGGCCGACAGCCCAGCACCGCCTCCAAGGCGTCCTGAAACACAGCAGCTACGCTCCGCCCGTTGGGCTGCACCTGAAACCCGCAGTAGTTCGTGCCGTCGTAGGATAGTTTTAAGAGATAATTCATATAGTCCAACCTCTCAGTCTCGCTTCGCTCGACAGCTCCCCTAGCGAGGGGAGCCTCTGGCGAAGAGGGAAAGCTTTACGAAATGCCAAAGCCTCCCCTATTAGGGGAGGTGGCACGGCGATAGCCGTGACGGAGAGGTTATCCCTCTCAGAAATTCGGGAACACCAATCTCGAAGCGAGGATCGCCGCAAAACACGCAATGCACACTGCAAGGTCGATATAATCCTGCTTTTCGCACCGCAGCACCTTGAGGCGGGTGCGTCCGTCGCCGCCGCGATAGCAGCGGCACTCCATAGCCATGGCCAGCTCGTCGGCGCGGCGGAAAGCCGAGATGAACAGCGGCACCAGCACCGGGACCAGCGCCTTGATGCGCTCGGTCATCTTGCCGTTGTCCAGCTGCGCACCACGGGCTTTCTGGGCGTTCATGATCTTGTCGGTCTCCTCGATGAGGGTAGGAATGAACCGCAGCGCGATGCTCATCATCATGGCCAGCTCATGCACCGGGAAGTGGAGCCTGCCAAGAGGCTTGAGCAGCTGCTCGATGGCGTCCGTCAGGACGATGGGACTGGTGGTGTAGGTCAAAAGGCTCGTGCCTGCGATGAGGGCCATGACGCGCACCGCCATCAATACAGCATACCGGATGCCCTCCGCGTAAACGGTCAGAAATCCGAGCTTGAACACCGGGTCGCCCTCGCCCGAGACAAAGAAGAGGTTCAGCACCGCCGTAAAGACGATGATGGGGAAGATGGGCTTCAGGCTCTTGAGGATGAGCTTGAAGGGAATTTTCGCCACTGCGTACATCGCGGCGAGGAAAATCAGCGAAAGCGCAAGGCCCAGCGGGTTGGACGCCGCAAAGAGCAGCACGATATACAGGATGGTCAGCACCAGCTTGAGCCGGGGGTCAAAACGATGGACGAGGCTGTTGCCGGGGAAGTGCTGGCCGATGGTAATATCTCTCAGCATCCGGCTGCACCCCCTTTCTGTTCTTCATTCCGGGGTAAGACGAGGGTCTCCCCTGCATCCCGCCGGGCTTTTGCCTCCAGGATCATCTTGACGGCGTAGGGGATGGTGTAGACGTCCGCCGGGACGTCCACGCCCATCTCCCGCAGCTTGAGGAAGATCTTCGTCACCTGCGGCACGGAGAGGCCCAGTTCCAGCAGCTCGGGAGCGCGGGCAAAGACCTTCTCCACCGTGTCGTACATGGCGATCTTCTTCCGGCTCATCACCAGCACCTTGTCGGCGTACTTGGCAATGTCCTCCATGCTGTGGGAGACCAGAAGCACCGTGGTGCCGGTCTTTTTGTGGTAGTCCTTCACCTCGGACAGGATCTCATCCCGTCCCTCGGGGTCGAGGCCGGCCGCAGGCTCGTCCAGGACGAGGATACGGGGCTTCATGGCCATAACGCCCGCCACGGCCACGCGGCGCTTCTGTCCGCCGGACAGCTCAAAGGGGCTGCGCTCCAACAGCGCTTCATCGAGGCCGACGAATTCTGCCGCCTCGTGGACGCGCTTATCGACCTCCGCCTCATCGAGGCCCATATTCTTCGGGCCAAAGGCGATGTCCTTATAGCATGTTTCCTCAAAGAGCTGGTACTCCGGGTACTGGAACACCAGACCCGTCAGGAAACGGAAATCCCGGATTTTTTCCGGCTCGGCCCAGAGGTCGCGGCCATCAATGATGATCTTGCCGCTGGTGGGCTTGTTCAGACCGTTCATGTGGGTGATGAGGGTGCTCTTGCCGGAGCCGGTGGCTCCGATGATGCCCACGAAATCGCCCTCTTCCACCTCAAAGCTCACGTCGTCCAGCGCGGTGACTGCGTTCGGCATACCGGGGTTGTAGACATAGCTCAGGTGTTCTACTTTGATAATACTTGCCATGTTTCCGTCCCCCCTTACTTCAGCAGCTCATACAGAGCCTGTGCGCACTCGCCGGTGTCGATGATGCCTTCGGGCATGGGGATGCCGGCCTTGACCAGCTCATCCCGCAGCTCTGCGGCCTGCGGCACGTCGAGGCGGAGAGAACGGACTTTTTCGGTCTGGCTGAACACCTCTTTCGGGGTGCCTTCCATCACCACGCTGCCCTGGCTCATCACCAGCACACGGTCGGCCTGCGCAGCCTCTTCCATGTAGTGGGTGATGGACACAACGGTGATGCCCAGATCCTTGTTGAGGTGGTGGATGGTCTGCATCACCTGCTCACGGCCGCGAGGGTCGAGCATGGCGGTGGCCTCGTCGAGGATGAGGCAGTCGGGACGCATGGCGACGACGCCCGCAATGGCGACGCGCTGCTTCTGGCCGCCCGAGAGGTTGTGGGGTGCGCGCTCCCGGAACTCGTAGATGCCCGCCATCTTCATGGCGTCATCAACGCGGCGGCGCATCTCTTCCGGCGGAACACCGAGGTTTTCCAGCGCGAAAGCCACGTCTTCCTCTACCACCGTGGCGACGATCTGGTTGTCCGGGCTCTGGAACACCATGCCCACGGTCTGGCGGATGTCATAGAGCTTGTCATCATCGGCGGTGTCCATGCCCTCGACGTACACCTTGCCCTCCTCCGGCAGGAGGATGGCGTTGAAGTGCTTGGCAAGGGTGGATTTTCCGCAGCCGTTTGCGCCCAGCACGGCCACGAACTCGCCCCGCTTGACCTGCATGGAGACGCCGTTGAGCGCGTAGCCGGGCTGCTCCGAGTCGTAGCGGAACTTTAAGTTTTCTGCTGTCAGTATCGTTTCACTCATTTGTTTTCTCTTTCTGGTGGTGCGCCCCTCTGAAAGGGGCTGTACCCCATACCCTCTCAGTCTCGCATTCGCTCGACAGCTCTCCCAGAGGGCGAGCCACTGGCGTGTCGGTCAAGTCTGCACGAGACGAGCAGAGTTCCAATATTCAGAAGCTGCATCGCCCTGCTATAGAGGCCAGCAGCCGTTCTGCAAGATGCTTTGTCCAGAAGTCGCTGACCTCGCAAGCAAGGCCCGCTCTTCTGCGCCATAATATGCCCTCAGCAGGCAGCACAAAGCTGCCCGGCTTGCCAATGGCTCTCCCTTTGGGAGAGCTGTCACCGAAGGTGACTGAGAGGGTCATTCCTCCCAAATCGCCGTCGCGCCGCAGGGGACGACGCCGCCGGTGGCGGAGACGGGCAGGCCGATCTCGTCGCAGCTGGTCTTTCCGCCAAAGCGGGGGATCAGCGTCGTCTTGAGCATATACTCCATGACGGCGGGCGAAAGGCCGGTGGTGTAGCTGTTGACCGCAAAGAAGAGCGGCTTGTCGCTCAGCACCTCTTCGCACTGGCTGATGAGGTCGTAGATGCAGTCTTCCAGCTTCCAGATCTCGCCCCCGGGGCCGCGTCCATAACTCGGCGGGTCCATGATGATGCCGTCGTAGGTGTTGCCGCGGCGCTTCTCGCGGGCGACGAACTTGGCGCAGTCGTCCACCAGCCAGCGGATGGGCCGGTCGGCGAGGCCGCTGGCGGCGGCATTGTCCTTGCCCCAGGCCACGATGCCCTTGGAGGCGTCCACATGGCAGACGGTAGCGCCCGCCGCCGCACAGGCCAGCGTTGCACCGCCGGTGTATCCGAAGAGGTTCAAAACTTTAATGGGCCGGCCTGCGGCGCGGATCTTCCTGGCGTACCAGGCCCAGTTGACGGCCTGCTCCGGGAAGACGCCGGTGTGCTTGAAGCCGGTGGGGCTGACGATGAGGGTCAGCTTATCCTCCCCTTCGCCGCAGGTGATCTTCCACTTTTCGGGCAGACGGCGGCGGTACTCCCACTCGCCGCCGCCCTGATTGGAGCGGTGGTAAACGGCGTCCGCCCTGGCCCAGAGGGGGCTCTGCTGGGGCGTCTTCCACACCACCTGCGGGTCAGGCCGGACAAGAAGCGTCTCGCCCCAGCGTTCCAGCCGGTTGCCGTCGGTGGCATCCAGCAGCTCGTAGTCTTTCCATGTATCTGCAGGGCGCATATGCGTCCTCCTTCCTGCTTTTTATCTCTATCTTAACCTTTGATGATCCGCTCGTTGATTTTATCCACGATGCGCCTGGCGCACAGGTCGATGGCCTCGAGGTCCTGACCCTCCACCATGACGCGGATCTTCGGCTCCGTGCCGGAGACGCGCACCAGCACACGGCCCATGTCCATCAGCTTCTGCTGCTCGTTCTCGATGAAGTCGGCCAGCACCTTGTCTTCCTTGTAGGCGGCCTTCTGGGCGGCATTGGCCGCCACATTCACCAGCACCTGAGGGTACTGGGCGTAGATGCCGTTCAGCTCACTCATCTTCTTGCCGCTCTTGGCCAGCAGCTTGAGCAGCTTGCCGGCGGTCAGCTCACCGTCACCGGTGGTGGTGTGGTGGAGCAGGATGACGTGGCCGCTCTGCTCGCCGCCGATGGCGTAGCCGTTCTCCCGCATGTTCTCGAGAACATAGCGGTCGCCGACGGCGGTCTTCTCGGTGCGGATCCCCTGGGACTCCATAAACTTGATGAAGCCCAGGTTGGACATGACGGTGACGACCGCAGTATTGCCGTCCAGACAGCCCTTTTCCTTCATGTTCATGGCCAGCAGGGCGATGACCTTGTCGCCGTCGATCTCCTGACCCTTCTCGTCGCAGGCGAGGCAGCGGTCTGCGTCGCCGTCAAAGGCGATGCCGCAGTCAAAGCCGCCCTCGACGACGGCCTTTTCCAGATTGTCCAGATGGGTGCTGCCCACACCGGCGTTGATGTTCTTGCCGTCAGGCTCCACGCCGATAAAGGTACACTTTGCGCCCAGACGGGGGAACAGCTGCCGGGCTGCTGCTGCGGAGGCACCGTTGGCGCAGTCGATGCAGATGTTCAGGCCGGACAGGTCGCCGTCGATGGACTCATACAGGTGGTCGGTGTAGTCCTTGATGCCGTCGGTGCGGCAGGTCACGCGGCCCACATCGTCGCCGGTGGCCAGCTTGAGGCCCGCGCACTGATTGTCGATGTAGGCTTCAATTTCGTTCTCCACCTCGTCCGGCAGCTTGTAGCCGGTGCCGGCGAAGATCTTGATGCCGTTGAATTCCATCGGGTTGTGAGACGCCGAGATGACCACGCCGGCGTCGGCGTTGTACTTGCGCACCAGATAGGCCACGGCGGGAGTGGGGACGACGCCCAGGCTCTCGACGTCCGCGCCCACGCTGCACAGACCGGCGGTCAGGGCAGCTTCCAGCATATCACCGGACTGGCGGGTGTCCTTGCCGATGAGGATACGGGGCTTGTGGCCGGTGCTGCTGGTCAGCACCGCTGCTGCGCCGCGTCCGATGAGCATCGCCATCTCACAGGTCAGGTCTGCACCGGCCACGCCGCGCACACCGTCGGTACCAAAATACTTTCCCATAGTAAATACCTCACTTAAAATAAGCTCTGCTGTCCATTGTCCTCGGCGCTGCCGCTCTCAGGCGCTTTCAGGCCGAGATGCTCATACGCCAGCCGGGTGGCACAGCGGCCCCGGGGCGTCCGGGTCAGAAAGCCCATCTGCATCAGGTAGGGCTCACACAGATCTTCCAGTGTCACGGCCTCTTCGCCGAGGGCTGCGGCCAGTGTTTCCAGACCCACCGGGCCGCCGTTGTACATTTCAATGATAGCGCGGAGCAGGCTGCGGTCCAGTTCGTCCAGACCCAGCGCGTCCACGTCCATCCGCTTGAGGCTCAGCAGCGCCACGTCCCGGTCGATGATGCCGTCGCCCAGCACGGTGGCAAAGTCGCGCACACGCTTGAGGAAGCGGTTCGCCACGCGGGGCGTGCCGCGGCTGCACTTGGCCAGCTCATAAGCACCCTCGGGGGTGATGGGCTGGTCGAGGATGCCCGCCGAGCGGATGATGATATTGCTCAGCTCGTCGGGGCTGTAGAGCTCCAGCTTGAGCAGCACGCCGAAGCGGTCGCGCAGAGGGCCGGTGATCTGGCCCGCACGGGTGGTCGCACCCACCAGCGTGAACCGGGGCAGATTGATGCGGATGCTCTGGGCGCTGGGGCCTTTGCCTATCATAATATCCAGCGCATAGTCTTCCAGTGCCGGGTAAAGCACCTCTTCCACCTGCCGGGAGAGGCGGTGTATCTCGTCGATGAAGAGGACGTCGCCCTCCTGCAGATTGGTCAGCAGGGCGGCGAGGTCGCCGGGCTTTTCGATGGCCGGGCCGCTGGTGATGCGGATCTGCACCCCCATCTCGTTGGCGATGATGCCCGCCAGCGTCGTCTTGCCCAGGCCCGGAGGGCCGTAGAGCAGGATGTGGTCCATGGGCTCGCCCCGGCGCTTGGCCGCTTCGAGATAGATTTTCAGGTTCTGCTTGACCTTTTCCTGTCCGATGTAGTCCTCCAGATGCTGGGGGCGGAGGTTGTTTTCCTCGCTGTCCGCCGCCGTCATCCCGGGCTGCATCATTTTTGCGCCATAGAGCGCGGTATCGTCCTGCATCATTTACCTCCTGCCCGCCATGCTGCGCAGCGCCAGCTTGATGATCTCTTCCACCGGGAGCGTGCCGTCGATCTTGGAGACGGCCAGCGCGGCCTCGCTCTGGCTGTAGCCCAGCGACACCAGCGCGGCGATGGCCTGCCCCGCTCCCTGTGCGGCGGCGGTGTCCGAAGCAGCGCCCGCCACGTTTTCCAGGTCGATGCCGGCGGCAAAGCCTTTGGCGACCTTATCTTTCAGTTCCAGCACGATGCGCTGGGCCAGCTTGGGGCCGACGCCGGACGCAGCCTTGAAGGCTTTGTGGTCGCCCGCCGAGATGGCCAGCGCCACACGGTCGGGCTCCATGACGCTCAGGATGGCAAGCCCCACCTTCGCGCCCACGCCCGACACCGAGGTGAGCAGCTCAAAACAGGCCTGCTGCTCCTCGCTGGCAAAGCCGTAGAGGCTGACGTCGTTCTCGGTGACGTTCATCACCGTATAGATGGTGGCTTCGTTTCCCACGCCGGGCAGCGCACCGGCCACGCTGGCCGGACACTGGGCGTAGTACCCCACGCCGCCGCAGCAGATGACCACAGCGTTCAGGGTCTTTTTGATGATCTTTCCGGTTAAGCTGTATATCATAATGACAACCTCAAATCGGCCCCGGCACACGCCGTACAAAACGGTTGAGCTGGCTGCCGTTGGTGTGGCAGAAGGTGATGGCCATCGCCAGCGCGTCGGCGGTGTCGTCGGGCTTGGGGATGGCGGGCAGATGCAGCAGGATGCGGGTCATCTCCTGCACCTGCTTTTTCACGGCTTTGCCGTAGCCGGTGACGGCCTGCTTGACCTGCATCGGGGTGTACTCGTAGATGGGCAGGCCCGCCTGCGCCGCCGCCAGCAGGATGACGCCGCGCGCCTCGGCCACGCCGATGACGGTGGTCTGGTTGTGCTGGTAGAACAGCTTTTCGATGGCCAGCACCTCCGGCTGCGTCCGCTCGATGACCTCCTTGACGCCCGCATACACCTCGTCCAGCCGCCGCTCGAACGGCACGCCGGCGTCGGTACACACCGCGCCAAAATCCACCGGTGCAAAGCGGTTTCCCGCGTAATCCACCACGCCCCATCCCACGATGGCGTAGCCCGGGTCGATGCCCAATACTCTCATTCTGCGATACCTTTCCTATTGTAATCATCTTATTATAGCACACCTATAAAAAAGGGGCAACGATAACCTTTTAACTCCCAGCCTTCGCCCGCTTTCCCGCCCCTCCGGCAGGGGCGTCCCGGCCAGCCCCGGAAAGATTTTTTGAAGATTTTTGCAAAAAGGGCTTGATTTTTATTTCATCCTATGCTATCATAATTGAGCTGACTACAGCAAAATAGAATATGGACGGTTAGCTCAGCTGGTAGAGCATCTGCTTGACGTGCAGGAGGTC
>OGZG01003116.1_pt1 | contig 10387 bp, 11 predicted proteins | sample 1576781 | NCBI WGS metagenome assembly OGZG01 (sample SAMEA3541502, study PRJEB24748) | human gut metagenome | biome: human gut; feature: human-associated habitat; material: faeces | place: China | collected 2012 | reverse complement strand
AGCGATTTCTTTGGAAAGCCGATGTCCCATAAGGCGCATATGCTGCTGCATACGGAGCACTGGAAGAATAAATAAACATACAAGTAAATATCGGATATAAAAACAGTATGTATCTGCAGGAAAAGCAGATGCATGCTGTTTTTTTGCGACATCAGAAATATGAAAAAAGTCTCCGCCAATAGTAGTGTGATGCATTAAGAAAGTACAACTATTTGATTGTGAATATACCATAAATATCTGTTAGATTTGTTGTATGCATTGGAGTACAATAAGTTTGTAAATAGGGAGGGGCTAAAACTTCCTAATTGCGAGAATTTCATCGTTGATTAGCCCGAAGATGAAAAAAGAATTGGAAAACAGGCAATTTACAAAAAAGGAGGAACTTTATGGATACATCCGATACAAAAAAGAAACGAGGATTGCTAGAAGGATTTCTTCGCAATGTTGAAATCATGGGAAATAAAATTCCCCATCCGATGCTTCTTTTCATCTATCTTTGTATAGCTACGATCGTAATATCAGCAGTATGTTCAATGTTGCATGTCAGTGCAGTAAATCCTGTGTCAGGCGAGACAGTAGAAGTTGTGAATTTATTCAGCAAAGACGCCGGCGATGTCAAGCGTTTTCATAGATTTTTTTGCCATTCATATCTTGTAAATGGAGTTTCCGTGCAGAAATGACTTAAGAAGGAGGTTTTTGGAAATGACTTTTTTCAGATCCAGCAAACATCAAAGATTGTTGTGGAGCCTTTTGCTGCTTTCTGTCGGGGCGGCGGCGGGGTTCGGACTGGGGATATTCTGCGGCGCGGAGCCGCCTGTAGGCTGCCGGGAAAGCGACCTGACCCCGGTGCCGGACGAAAGCTTCGTCTCCCCTGCCTCGGCGTCCTCCGTAGAAACGTCCCCGGAGCCGGAGCCGATGCCCGAGAAGTGGGTCTGTCTGACCTTCGACGACGGCCCCAGCAAGACGACGCCGGACGTTCTGTCCGCGCTGAACCGTGCCGGAGTAAAGGCGACCTTCTTTGTAGTCGCCACCGGCAACAACGACAAATATCTTCCCCTCATCTCTGAGGCTGCTGCCGCCGGACATCAGATCGCGCTCCACTCCGCCTCCCACGAGTACAGCGACATCTACCAGAGCGCGGACGCTTACTGGAAGGACATCGACCTGTTAAAGGAACGCCTCTCCCCTTACGTCCGGGCCGACGGCCTGCGGTATCTGCGCTTCCCGGGCGGCAGTACCAACACCGTAAGCCGCCGCTACGGCGGGCGCGGGCTGATGCAGCAGCTCAAAAAAGAAGTCACTGCAAAAGGCTACGCCTATGTAGACTGGAACGTCTGCGCCGAGGACGCCGTGGGCGGCAAGCCCAGTGCAGGCACCATCTTCCGCAACATCGTGCGGGAGACCGGCGAGCAGACCCAGTGCATCGTGCTGATGCACGACTCGGCCACCACCCGCACCACTGCCGAAGCCCTGCCCGACATCATCCAGTGGTACAAGGACAACGGCTTCACCTTCCTTACCGTAGAGCAGGCCGTCCCCCTGCCCACGACATAGCAAAAAGCCCCGGAGGGCCTGCCAGACGGCAGACTTTCCGGGGCTTTGGTGCGTAGAAGCAGCTTACTCAGCGGCCTGATTGAACAGGACGAAGGCACGATAAGCCATGTACAGGTCGGTCTTGTGGATGACCTCGAAGGGAGAGTGCATGGACAGCACAGGCACACCGATGTCGATGACGGGGATGCCGCGGTTGGCAACATACTTTGCGATGGTGCCGCCGCCGCCCAGGTCGAGGCGGCCCAGCTCACCGATCTGCCATGCAACGTCGTCGGCGTCCATCATGCGGGTGACATAGCCCACCAGCTCGGCAGAAGCGTCGTTTGCAGCGCTCTTGCCGCGGCTTCCGGTGTACTTGAACAGCGCGATGCCGCGGCCTGCGTAGGTGCCGTTCATCGGCTCGAAAGCGCTGGCCCAGCTCGGGTCGTAAGCAGCGGTGACGTCGGCGGACAGGCAGACACTGTTGCGGAATGCAATGATGTCGTCCTGACCAGCGGTACGGCAGAGCTCCTGCATGAAGTGGAAGACGTACATGCTCTGCATACCGGTGACGCCGTCAGAGCCGATCTCTTCCTTATCGGTCAGGACGCAGACGGTGGTGAAGGCGGGATCCTTGGTGGCGATCTCGGCCATCAGAGCGGGATATGCATCGACGCGGTCATCGTGGCCGTAGGCGCCGATCATGGAGCGGTCGAAGCCAACGTCGCGGGACTTATAAGCGGGGACGATCTCGATTTCAGCGCGGGCAAAATCCTTCTCGGTGATGCCGTACTTCTCGTTGAGGAGGATCATGGTGTTCAGCTTGACAGCTTCCTTCACTTCCTCGTCGTCCACAGCGTCGGAGCCGATGAGGATGTTCAGCTCCTCGGCGCGGATGCCGTCGCTCAGCTTGCGCTCGCCCTGCTCAGCGCCCAGATGGGGCAGCAGGTCGGTGATGCAGAAGACGGGGTCGTTCTCATCCTCGCCCACGTTCACAGAGACGGTGGTGCCGTCAGCGCGGGAGAACACGCCGTGGATGGCCAGCGGCATGGTACCCCACTGATACTTGCGGATGCCGCCGTAGTAGTGGGTCTTGAAGTAGCTGAAGTGGTCGGACTCGTACAGCGGGGTCGGGCGCAGGTCCAGACGGGGGCTGTCGGTGTGAGCGATGACCAGATGGAAGCCGTCCTCGAAGCTGCGGGTGCCGATGGTGGAAGCCACGATGGCCTTGCCCAGCTGGCTGAAATAGACCTTGTCGCCGGGGGCGTAGGTCTTCTTCGGGTCGAACTGCTGGTAGCCTGCCTCCTTGAGCATCTGCTCGCTCTCAGCGGCCACCTCGCGCTCGGTCTTGCCCGCGTCGAGGAATTTCTTGTAGCCCTCAGCGAATGCGTGGGCCTCCTGCTTGACGGCGGCGGACTTGTCGCCGACGTAAGCGGGCTTAAACAGCAGCTTTTCAGCCAGCTGCTGGTTCGGAGTTTTTTCTGCCATAGGATCTCTCCTGCCTTTCTGTTTTCTTATACTTATTGGAAGCTGTTTTCACGGCCATTACACACCGTCTGACCGGCCTTTTTGCCCGCAGACTGCGTTGCTTTCTCTTGCGATCCGTCAGGATCGCTGCGAAAAATCGCCTTGCCTGCAAGCAAAAATCCTCGTTCATCCGGCACACTCTGGCCATGAAAACAGCTTCATCTATCAAAGACCCGCAGGTTTTTGGCCTGTCGGTTCTTCTTCATTGGTTGAGATTCAGCCGCCGTAGAGTCGGGTATAGACGGCGTAGCTGGCGGTTATCTTTTCGACGTAATGGTGCATCTGGTTATAGGGGAAGCCTTTCAGGGTCTGCCCGTCGGAGGAATGCTCTTCCATCCGCAGCAGATTATCTACTGTCCCCCATCCGCTGTGGTAGGCGGCGGCAGCGGTAGCCACATCGCCGCCGTACCGCTCCATGCAGAGATGGATGTAGTAGCAGCCGAAGCGGATGCTGACGTCAGGGTCGTAGAGTTCATCGAAGGTCAGGTCCTCATCCGGCGCAATCTTGCTGCGCAGCCAGATAAAGGTCTCCTCGGTCATCTGCATCAGCCCCCGGGCCTCCACGCTGGAAGTGGCGGCGGGGTCGAAGCCGCTCTCCGTGCGGATGAACGCATAGACCAGCAGCGGGTCGAGCTCGTATTCTGCGGCCCACTGCTCCACCTGCCGGCTGTATTTGCGGGGGTAGAGCAGCCGGTCGGCCTCCCGGGCGAGGGGCGGCAGAGCCATCAGGAGCACTGCCGCGATGCAGACCAGCACCACCAGTCTGCGCAGCAGTCGGAACAGCGTTTTCAAGCGCAGCATCCCTCCCCGATGAGAGCGTCACAGAGCTCGTTTGCTGCCTTCGCCAGCGCCTCACGGGTGGAGGTGTTGGGCAGGATGTAGTCTGCCCTGGCGGTCAGCACAGCCTCTGGCGTCTGGGCGTTGAGGCGGCGGGCGGCCATCTCAGGCGAGATGCCGTCCCGGGCCGCGATGCGCTCCACGCTGACTTCAAACGGTGCCGTGACCACGCAGAGCTTGTTGCACTCGGCCTCTGCCGCCGTGCCGATGATGACCGCGCCGTCCAGCACAAAGAGCTTCGCCCCCGCCTGCTGCGCGGCCTGTTTGGCGGCGCGGATGCGTCGGACGATCTCCGGGTGGGTCAGCGCGTCGAGCGCAGCTTTCCCCTCGGGCGTTGCAAAGGCGCGGTCAGCCAGCAGGCGGCGGTCAAGAGTGCCGTCTTCCTTTATAATATCTGCCCCGAAGCGCTCAGCCAGCTGGGGCAGCAGCGGTGAACCCGGAAGCAGGATCTCGCGGGAAAGCTGGTCGGCGTCTGCCAGCGGGATGCCCCGGGCCGCGAACACCGCCGTGACCGTCGATTTGCCGCAGCCGCTGCGGCCGGTGATGCCCAGCGTCATCATAGCTTTATCACCCGGAACGCAGCCGCGCGGATGAGGCGGTTATAGACGGCCATGGACAGGCCGTCTTTCTGGGGGCAGCGGGCGTAGACCACCGCATCGCCCTGCTCATCCAGCGCACGCAGGGAGCGGAAGATGTGCTTTGCCTGGTCGGCTCCGTCGCCCTCCCGGCCATACTCCACACAGGGTACGCCCAGCTTTTCGGCCTCGCCGGTAAAGCAGAGGCAGCTGGGGTTCTCGGCGGCGTGGGCATCCACATAGGCTTTGAACTGCTCGAAGGTGCCGTCCAGAAGGGTCACATCCGCCTTGGGGGCGTAGTGCTTATACTTCATGCCGGGGCTGCGGACGACCGCGCCCTCCGGCAGCTTCTCGAGGATGGCCTTGGAGACTTCCACTTCCTCGCCCAGCGCACGCTCGAGGTCTTCCAGCGTGATGTGGCCGGGGCGGAACAGAGTGGGCTTTTCGCCCACCACCGACACGACAGTGGACTCCACGCCCCAGTCGCACTCGCCGCCGTCCAGAATGAGGGGCAGGCGGCCATCCATATCGGTAAAGACGTCCTGCGCGTTGGTGGGGCTGGGCTTTCCGGAGAGGTTGGCCGACGGGGCCGCAAAGGCGCAGCCGCTGGCTTCAATGACAGCCCGTGCCACCGGGTGGCTGGGCATCCGGATGCCCACGGTGTCCAGACCGGCACAGCACTCCGCCGCCACCTCGGGGCCGCGGGGCATGATGATGGTCAGCGGGCCGGGACAGAACGCCGCCATCAGCAGCTGGGCGCGTTCCGGCACCTCGCTGACGAGGCCGTGCAGCATCTCAGGGCCGGTGACGTGGACGATGAGGGGATTGTCCTGCGGACGTCCCTTCGCCACAAAGATCTTGCTCACGGCCTCGCCGTTGCGGGCGTCGGCCGCGATGCCGTAGACCGTCTCGGTAGGCAGGGCTACCAGCTCGCCCTGCCGCAGAAGCTCGGCTGCGCGGGCAATGCCCTCTGCGTCAGCCGGGCGGACTTCAGTATTGATACTCATACGAATCATCGCTCTTTTCTTCTGTAAGGCAATTATCCTTTACAGCTTTTCGTGCGCATTCTGCGCAAGTTTATGCGTTCAGCTTTTGCAGTTTCTCGGCCTGCTCACGGGTGGCGAGGGCGTCGATGATGTCGTCCAGATTTCCGTCCATGATCTTGTCGAGGTTGTGTACTGTCAGGCCGATCCGGTGGTCGGTGCAGCGGTCCTGCGGGAAGTTATAGGTGCGTATCTTCTCGCTGCGGTCCCCTGTTCCCACCTGACCGGCGCGGTCGGCGTTGATGGCGTCCTGCTGCTCCTTCTGCTTCTGGGCCAGCAGGCGGCTGCGCAGGATCTCCAGAGCCTTGTCCTTGTTCTGGAACTGGCTGCGCTCGTTCTGGCACTCGACCACGGTTCCGGTGGGGATGTGGGTGACGCGGATGGCGCTGGACGTCTTGTTGATGTGCTGGCCGCCCGCACCCGAAGAGCGGAAGGTGTCAATGCGCAGATCTTTCATGTCCAGCGCAAAGTCCACCTCTTCGGCCTGCGGCATCACGGCCACGGTGGCCGTCGAGGTGTGGATGCGGCCCTGCGTCTCCGTCTCGGGTACACGCTGCACCCGGTGGACGCCGCTCTCGTACTTGAGGCGGTTGTAGGCGCCCCGGCCATTGACCGCAAAGACAGCTTCCTTGGTTCCGCCGAGCTCCGTCTCGTTGAGGTTCAGCAGCTCCATCTCCCAGCCCCGGCTCTGGACGTACATGGTGTACATCCGCACGAGGCTGTGGGCGAACAGCGCAGCTTCCTCGCCGCCGGCACCGGCGCGTATCTCCATGATGACGCTTTTCTCGTCGTTTGCGTCCTTCGGCAGCAGCAAAATTTTGAGATTATTTTCCAGCTCTGCCACATCCTGACTTTTTTCGCTCAGTTCCTGCTGTACCATAGCCTTAAAGTCCGCGTCGAGGGGCTCGTCCCCTTCCAGCAGGGCTTTCGCCTGTGCCAGGTGGTCCTGCGCAGTGGTGAGGGCGTGGTAAGCGTCCACCACCGGCTGTGCTTCATGGTACTCCTGCATCAGGCGGCGGAACTGAGCCGGGTCGGCGGCAGTTTCGGGCTGATTGAGACGGATAGAAAGTTCTTCGAACCGGCGGCAGACGGCCTCCATTTGGGAAGTCAGATTCGGCATATCAGGCAGTTCTCCTTACAAAACAGTTTCTGAATGTGCTGTGCCGCCGGGCTATTCCTGGCCCGGTTTGATGACCTTTTTGATGTTCTTCTCGATCTTCGCCCGGGGCAGCATGACCTCGCGGCCACAGCCCGTGCAGCGGATCTTGAAATCCATGCCCACCCGCAGCACCTCGAAGCTTGCTGCTCCGCAGGGGTGCTGTTTGCGGGTGAGGATGGTATCGCCGACTGCAATATCCATATTGAATCCCTCCTGTCTGCACATTTATAGTACAGGCCGTGTGTCCAAAAGAGAGACACACATCTATAGTATAATCCAAACTCGTATAAAATGCAAATGCAGCTGCATATGGTTTTATAGCTGCAATGCTACCCAAAAAAACAGAGAAAGAGGAATGAAAGATGATGCAAGCGTTTCGTACCGAAAACAACTACCGCAATGCTTCCCGCCTGAGCGCCGCCGAACTGCGGGCCGCGATGGCCAGCCGCGAGATCCTGCAGAGCACGGCGCTGGCCTTCGACACCCAGCGTCAGCTCCGGTTCGAGCTGGGCGGCTGCCGGGCTGTAATGCCCTTCGGGCAGTGCGCCGACGGGGCCGACACTGGCAGCGTACGGGACATCGCCGTACTGACGCGGGTAGGCCGGCCCACCTGCTTTGTCATCGAGGGCATCGACACCGACGAAAACGGACAGACTGTCTACCGCCTCTCCCGCGCTGAAGCCCAGCGGATGTGCAAGGCCGAATACCTCGACCAGCTCCAGCCCGGCGACATCCTGCCCTGCATCGTGACCCACATCGAGCCCTTCGGCGCGTTCTGTGACGTAGGCTGCGGCATCAGCGCCCTGCTGCCCATCGACTGTATGTCAGTGAGCCGTATCTCCTCCCCTGCCGACCGGGTCAGCGTGGGGCAGCAGATCCTCTGCGCCATCAAGAGCCGGGACGCACAGGGACGGTTCGTGCTGACCATCCGGGAGCTGCTGGGTACCTGGGCCGAGAACGCTGCCGCCTTTACGGTGGGCGAAACGGTGGTGGGCATCGTGCGGAGCGTGGAGGAGTACGGCACCTTCATCGAGATCGCGCCCAACCTCGCGGGCCTCGCCGAGAGCTGCCCCGACCTGCGCCCCGGGCAGGCTGTGAGCGTCTACATCAAGAACATCCTGCCCGAGAAGATGAAGATAAAGCTCGTCATCGTCAACCACGCCCTCAGCCAGAGCCACCGCTTCGAGCTGCGGTACTTCATCACCGAGGGCCACCTCGACCACTGGCTCTACTCCACCCCCGAGAGCCACAAGCGCATCGAGACGGATTTTTCGGTCATGGCTTGCAATCCGGCGTGAAACCCTTTATACTATAGTTAATACTATAGTATACGGGAGATGGGAGTAACAATGGCCGCCAACGATGCTTTTACCGCCGGTGTGCGTCCCGGTGGGCTGACCAACAGCACCGAGATACGATTGCTGCTGTGTTATCTTGTCAAGAACGCCGGGCCTATCACACGGACGGAGATCGAAAACGCCCTGATGGAAGAGGCTTTGGTAAATTATTTTGAGATCGGCTCCTGCCTGGACGACATCGCCAGGCAGCAGCTCGTGACGGCGGACGGCGACCGGTACATCATTACCGACAAGGGCCGGAAAGTGGCGCAGGAGCTGGCCTACGACCTGCCCCGCAGTGTGCGGGAAAAGGCGGTCGCCGCCGTGCTGCGCAGCCAGACCTGGGCGCGCAAGGAAGCCGAGTACAGCGCCCGCATCAGCGAAAAGGCCGACGGCCATTGCTCCGTGCGCTGTCAGGTGAAGGCTCTGGACAGCGAGCTGTTCTGTCTGGACATCGGCACTCCTGACCGGCTGAGCGCTGAGATGGTAAAAAAGCAGTTCATTTTGAAGGGCAATGAGATTTATCAGATGCTCATTACCAAATTGACCGAAGAAGAGAAATAGCATAAAAGTCCGCTGCACGTTGGTTTCGTGCAGCGGACTTTTTGTCAGATCAAGATACAGATGAGTCCGGTACAGCCCTCGTTGATGACCCGTTCCAGCGTCTCCTGCAAACGGCCCCGGGCCTCCTGCGGCATATGGAGCAGCTTGTTCTGCAGGCCGTCGTTGACCAGCTCGTGGAGGCTCTTGCCGAAGATGTTCGACTCCCACAGGCGGACGGGGTCGTCCTCGAAATCCTGCAAAAGGCTCTGCACGAGGTCTTCGCTCTGCTTCTCCGTCCCGACGATGGGACTCAGCTCGGTGTGGATGACCGCCTTCATCATGTGGATGGACGGCGCGCTGGCCTCGAGACGGACGCCGTACCGCCCGCCCTGCCGGACGATCTCGGGCTGTTCCAGCGAAAGCTCGTCGATGGACGGCATCACGATGCCGTAGCCGGTGGCCTCCACCTGCTCCATCGCACTGCGTATCTTCTCGTAGGCACGCTTGGCTTTGGCCAGCTCGATGATGCAGGGCATCAACCCTGCTTCGTCGCCGATTTCGAGGCCCGTCTGCTCGCTGAGCACCTTATAAAACACCTCGGGCTTGAGCAGCACCGTGATGCGGACCACACCGTCGGCGAGGTTCATCCCACTGAGAGCGGCATTTTCCACCGCCTCGCAGTCCAGCGCCGCCCGGCCGGAGTCGGAGATGTCCTTCATCCGGGAAATTTTCTCGGAGAGCTGCATGGCCGCTGTGTATACCTCGGTCTGGAGCCAGTGGCCTTTGTCCAGCATCGTCACCCAGCGGGGCAGGGCGAAATCCAGCTCCCGCACCGGAAACTCGTAGAGCACTTTTTGCAAAATCTCGCCCAGCTGCGCCTCGTCGAGATCGAGGCAGCTCACAGGCAGAACGGTCCGGCCATAGCTCTCTTCCATTTCCGCCGCCATCGCTCTTGTCTCGGGGGCGTCGGGGTGGGTGCTGTTGAGCAGGATGACGAAAGGCTTGCCCAGCACTTCCAGCTCGTCGATGACCCGCTTTTCTGCCGGGATGTAGTTTTCGCGGGGTATCTCGCTGATGGTTCCGTCGGTGGTGACGACGATGCCGATGGTGGAGTGATCCCGGATGACCTTGCGGGTGCCGGTCTCGGCAGCGAGGTCGAAGGGGATCTCCTCGTCGAACCAGGGGCTTTTGACCATCCGGGGCTTGTCATTCTCCTCGTGGCCCATGGCCCCCTCCACCATGTAGCCCACGCAGTCGATGAGCCGGATGCTGCACTCTCCCCCGCCCTCCAGCGCCAGCGGCACCGCCGCCTCCGGGATGAACTTGGGCTCTGTGGTCATGATGGTGCGTCCCGCTGCCGACTGGGGCAGCTCATCGCGGGCGCGGAGCTTCGCGTCCTCCGGGCCGATGGCGGGCAGCACCAGCTTTTCCATAAACTGCTTGATGAGGGTGCTCTTGCCCGTGCGCACCGGCCCCACCACACCAATGAGGATGTCGCCGCCGGTGCGGGCTCCTATCTCGCGGCAGACTGCCGCCTGCTCGATTCGTTCCTGCTTTGCCAAAATGCTCTCCCCTCTCTTCCCATTTGAAAGCCATTTGGAAGAAATTTATGCGACGGCGGGAGGAATTAGTACGATGCAAAGCAGCGCATCACCGTCAAAATCATACTTTCTTCAAGAAAATCCAAAAAAATTGCAAAAATCTGTTGACAAGACTGCCTTATCCGAGTATAATATTTCATGTCGCCGGTGCTTCGGTAGGGAGGCAACGGATGATAACCGGGTGTAGCGCAGTTTTGGTAGCGCGCTTGAATGGGGTTCAAGAGGCCGTGAG
>OGZG01003110.1_pt1 | contig 10394 bp, 9 predicted proteins | sample 1576781 | NCBI WGS metagenome assembly OGZG01 (sample SAMEA3541502, study PRJEB24748) | human gut metagenome | biome: human gut; feature: human-associated habitat; material: faeces | place: China | collected 2012 | reverse complement strand
AGCGTTCCTCACCGGGCAGCAGATAGATCGTATCCACGTTCAGCAGCTCCTTTTAAAATGCTTTGAAAGAGATGCTTGTTGGACATCACTTTTGATAAAATGAACCTCAGAAGGGAAAAAATATATTTCTGAGGAGGACAAAACAATGTCAAACGGTGATTATGGCTACTTCGGCAAGGGCGATACGGGCTATGCCCAGTACATGACGGCGTTCAACCGCAACTTCGGCGGCTCGTCCGGCGGCGGTGGTGGTGGCGGAAACCACAACAACAATGGCGGTGGCGGCGGGGACGGCAGCGGGTGCGGCTGCCTGATCGCCATTGCAGTGGTCGTGGTGCTGATCCTGATCATCTTGGGTGGTTGAATCAATCCCTGCAGGTGAAACACAGGTTTTCCCTGTGGGGATTTTTCGAATCTGCTTGTAGAAAACGGCGGTCTATGGTAGAATGAAGCCAAAGAAAAACAGGAGGGCTTACACATGGTTTTACTGGTTGTGGATACACAGAAAGGTATCGTGGATGAACGCCTGTATGCGTTTGAAAAGTTTGTCAGCAACATCAGGGAATTGATCCGGACTGCCCGCGAACAGGGAATCGAGGTCGTCTATGTCCAGCATGACGATGGGCCCGGTACAGGCTTTTCCATCGGGGACGATGAATTTGAGGTCTATTCCGGGTTTGCGCCACTGCTGACTGAAAAACGGTTCGTCAAAACCGTATGCAGCGCGTTCAAAAAAGAAAGCGGTCTGCTGGAATATCTGACGGAAAAGGGCGAAAAAGATGTGATGGTCTGCGGCATCATGACCGACTTCTGCATCAATGCAACGGTGGAGGCGGGCTTTGAGCATGGCCTGCACATGATCGTTCCTGCCTATGCAAATTCCACGCAGGACAACGAGTACATGACAGGGGAGCAGAGCTACCACTATTACAATGAATTCCTCTGGACGGACCGCTATGCCGATTGTGTGCCCATGGACAAGGCGCTGGAGCTGCTCAAAAAGTGAGGTGTTTACAATGATTTCTGAAAAAGTAAAAAATCAGATTCAAGTGGTGCAGGGTGATATTACCAAACTGGACTGTGACGGCATCGTGAATGCGGCCAATCGGAGTCTGCTGGGTGGCGGCGGTGTGGATGGTGCCATCCACCGGGCAGCAGGGCCGGAATTGTTGGCGGAGTGTCGCACGCTGCACGGCTGCCGCACCGGCGAAGCAAAAATCACAAAGGGCTACCGGTTGAGAGCAAAGTATATCATTCATACAGTAGGCCCGATTTATTCCGGCACAGCAGAGGATGCCGCGCAGCTGGCGGACTGCTACCGCAATTCGCTGAACCTTGCCAAAGAGCATGATGTCCATAGCATTGCCTTCCCGGCAATTTCGACCGGCGTGTATGGCTACCCGCTGGAAGATGCCACGGAGATTGCAGTCAAAACAGTGGCACAGTGGCTGGAAGATCACGCGGATTACGCCATGCAGGTGATTTTCTGCTGCTTCGATGCCCGGACGGAGCGGGTGTATCAGGCAAGGCTGTAACCGGAAGAGGTGTGAGAGATGGGCTTTTTCAAAAAGCTGTTTACAGGGATCGGTTTTGCGGCAGGATTTCTGTTCTTCGGATGCTTGTCAGTGATTGTGTATGCGTCCCGTGGACGGCATAAACCCTGCCATCGGCGCAGCAGCTTTTGGAACACACTGGAGCGCTACCTGATTTTTTCGTGGATCTGTGATGGTGTGCGCAGCAGCCGGAAACGAGCGGAAAAGTCCTATTATCAGCGCACAGGCAGCGATTTCTGGCAGACGCAGACACGGGTTCGACCGAAAAGTGTTAAAAATGCTGTTCCTGCGGTGAAAACACCAAGGCCGGAGACAAAAAGCACGAGCACAGGTGCAACGCGGTCGGTAAAACCAAAGAGAACGGAGCGTCCTTCTGCGGCACAGAAAGCATCGGCAGCACAAAGCGGTGCCAAAAGCGTGTCGGTGCCGACAGCGGCAGGGCATAGTGCATCAGAGGTTGATGCAGGAAAGCACACTGAACGGTCAACACAGAAGCCGGATTCCAAGTCAGAACAGGCTGCGCAACAGTCAAAAGCCAAAGAAGTACATCAAAAGCCTGCACAACAATTGGAAGTAGAACGGCAGCAGAAACTGGAAAACCTGCGTGCTGCAATGCAAAAACAAATTTGCGCCATCCATGCAGATGTAGAACTCTCGGCCAACGGTCAGAATGACAGTGGGGTGGTGGAGCAGAAACTGCATGTCCTGCTGTATAAATCCACACTGCCTGAGAATGACCTGAATCGGGCACTGGACGAGCTTCGGACGGAGCGCAGACGGCAAAAGGCAGAGTATCAGGGGGCACCGTTTGCGGATGTGTTTCTGGTGAACCTGATTTTGTCTGATGAGGACAGTGAACGGGCCTGCATCGTGGATGTGGGGGATACGGGCATGAGCTATGTCATTCCGTGGGGCAGCATCCCGAAAGACCTGCAGGAATCGCTGCACCGCTACGTATCGGAAGCGGAAGGAAAACTCTGCGGCTACTGCAAGGAAGAACTCTGCAACAGTGAAAGCGGCAGGATGGTCGTGGAACTGTATCTTGGTAAACAGGATGGGCATGGCTCCCGAATCCTGTACTGAAAATGGAGTAAAGATTGAAATACAGAGAAATCGCAGACGGCATTTTTGTTGACCGTCCCAACCGCTTTATTGCCCATGTGGAAGTGAATGGAGCAGTGGAAACCGTCCATGTCAAGAACACCGGGCGGTGCAGGGAACTGCTGCTGCCCGGTACCACGGTGCGGCTGGAAGTGTCGGACAACCCGAAACGCAAAACAAAATACGACCTTGTGGCGGTACACAAGCAGGGCCTCGGCTGGGTCAATATGGACAGTCAGGCACCCAATAAGGTGGTAGGGGAGTGGCTTGCAAAACAGGGCTACGACTATATCAAGCCGGAATTCACCTATGGCAAGTCCCGCATCGACTTTTACATGGAAAAGGGCGAACAGAAGTACCTGCTGGAAGTCAAAGGCTGCACACTGGAAGTGGACGGTATCGGCTATTTCCCGGATGCACCCACCGAGCGCGGTGTGAAGCACCTGCACGAACTGGCGCAGGCACAGCGGACAGGGTATCGGTGCGCAGTGGCTTTCGTGATTCAGATGGAAGGCATCACCGAGGTGCGGCCAAATGTCAGCACACAGCCGGAGTTTGGTACGGCACTGGCCGAAGCAAAGGCCGCAGGTGTGCGGGTGCTGTTTCTGCTCTGCCGTGTGGGGCGTGACAGCTTGGAAATCGTGGAGCAGAGGGAAGGCTGAAAAATTTTTCAGAAAACCTCTTGACCCTGACGCAGCGTCATAGCGTATACTGTGGCTGTCGCAAGGGAGGACAGCAAGATGATGACAGTGAACGAAGTGAGCAAGCGGACCGGAGTGAGCATCCGGACCCTGCAATATTACGATAAAATCGGTCTGCTACGCGCGGCGGGCCGTACCGAAGCAGGCTATCGGCTGTATGACGATGCCGCGCTGGAACGTTTGCAGCAGATCTTATTGTTCCGGGAACTGGAATTTCCGCTGAAGGATATCCAGAAAATCGTGGAGAACCCGGCTTTTGACCGGCAGAAGGCACTGGAACAACAGATCACACTTCTGACATTGAAAAAGCAGCATCTTGAAGATCTGATCGGCCTTGCGCAGAAAATTCGAACCGCAGGAGGAAAGGTTATGGACTTTACCGCATTTGATACGCAGAAGATCAAAAAGTATACCGAGCAGGCCAAAAAGGAATGGGGCGAAACGCCGGAATACAAAGAGTTTGAGGAAAAAACTGCCCATAAGACCGAGAAAGAAGTCAAGGACATGAGCAGTCAGCTGATGGACATCGTGGCGGCATTCGGCGGGATGCAGAGCAAAGACCCGGCGGACTCTGAAGTGCAGGCACAGGTGAAGAAGCTGCAGGAGTTTATCACAGAGCACTACTACAACTGTTCCAAGGTGATCCTGAATCAGCTGGGGCAGATGTATGGGGCAGGCGGAGCATTTACGGAAAACATCAATGCTGCCGGCGGTGCCGGTGCCGCAGAATTTGCGCAGAAAGCCATTGAGATTTATTGCAAGTGAGCCCAAAAACGCTTTGCGTGATTCAGTTACAGAAATCATAAATAGGAAATGTTATCATATAGATACAAGAAACACACCGATAACATTCCAATGGAGGATTTCGATATGAAGGCAAAGTTTTACATCTGCAATCACTGTGGCAACCTCGTCACTACCATCCATAACGCAGGCGTTCCGCTGGTCTGCTGCGGGGAGAAAATGAAAGAGCTGGTTCCCAATACGGTGGAAGCCAGCGGCGAGAAGCATCTGCCGGTGGCAGAGCTTTCCGGCAGTCGTCTCACGGTCACAGTGGGCGCGGTAGAGCACCCCATGGCGGATGTTCACTATATTCAGTGGATTTTTGTGGAGACTGAGAACGGCGGGCAGATCCGCTATCTGAATCCGGGGCAGGCTCCCAACGCGGTGTTTGAACTGGGAAGTGAAAAGCCGGTGGCCGTTTACGCATACTGCAACCTGCATGGCCTTTGGATGACGAAACTCTGATACAATCAATGCAAACGGGGAGTGATTTGATGTCACTCCCTGTTTTTTGTGCAAACAAGACGCTGTTTGAATTCCATAATGGAATTACCTGTATTGTCGGGCCAAACGGAAGTGGAAAGAGCAACGTCGCCGATGCTGTGCGCTGGGTGCTTGGGGAACAAAGCTCTAAGCAGCTTCGTGGTGCAAATATGCAGGATGTCATCTTTTCAGGTACGCAAAACAGAAAGCCACAGGGCTATGCGAGTGTGGCAATCACATTTGACAATTCAGACCGTCATCTAAATCTTGATTATAATGAAGTTACCGTATCAAGACGTATTTATCGTTCAGGAGAAAGTGAGTACCGTCTGAATGGAACACAGTGCCGATTAAAGGATGTCACGGAGCTTTTCTATGATACAGGTATTGGAAAAGAAGGATACTCCATTATCGGACAGGGTCAGATTGATAAGATTTTAAGCGGTAAACCAGAGGATCGCCGTGAGCTGTTCGATGAGGCGGCAGGTATTGTAAAATTTAAGCGCCGTAAGGCGTTATCTCTTCGCAAACTGGAAGAAGAGCAGAGCAATCTGGTCCGTGTCAATGATATTCTGTCTGAGCTGGAAAAGCAGGTTGGGCCGTTAGAACGTCAGTCTGAAAAGGCGCGGGAATATCTGAAACGCAAAGAAGAATTAAAAACATACGACATTAATATGTTTTTACTGGAGGAAGAGCGTCTCCAGGAGCGTATTCGTGAAGTCGGTGGGAAATATGAGATTGCTTCTCAGGAGATGCAGGAATCAAATGCCCGTTATGAGAAGATGAAAGCAGAATACGAGGCAATCGAGGAAGAAGTAGATCAGATTGATCTTGCAATTGAGACTGCGAAGAATCAGATGAATGAGACGAAGCTTTTGAAGCAACAGCTGGAAGGCCAGATCAATGTCCTGAAAGAGCAGATCAATACAGCCCGTATGAATGATGAGCATTATGATCATCGCCTGAGTACGATCGTCAGTGAGATAGATACAAGGCAGCAGCAGAAAAGAGAGCTTGAAGAAGAGAAGAAAAGAATTTCAGAACAGTTAGAATCAGCCAGTGGACAGGATACGGAAGCACAGCAGAGTTTAATTGAGATTCAGTCAAAGATTGCAGAACACAGCACTGAAATCGAGCAGAAGAAGTGGGAGATCATGGACTTGCTTGGAAATCGTGCTTCAACAAAAGCTAAGATTCAGCATTTTGATACGACGAAAGAACAGATCCAGACACGCAAGGCTGTCGTTGCCAGAAATATTCTTGAGATTTCGACAGTAGCAGAAGGACAGAACAACAGACTTAAGAAGTATGAAGAAGAACTTGGTCAGATCCGTGAGCGCATTCAAACCTATAAGGATAAGATTTCCCTGAACGAAGAGGAACTTGGCAAGCTTCAGAATGAGCTGAAAGAGAAGCAGGAAAAGTTACGGATCGGACAGACCGCTTATCACAGAGAATCTTCCCGTCTGGAGTCATTAAAGAATATTACAGAGCGCTATGACGGATATGGTAACAGTATCCGAAAGGTAATGTCGAATAAAGAACGTGAGAAAGGTCTGATCGGTGTTGTAGCGGATATCATTAAGGTTGATAAGGAATATGAGATTGCTATTGAGACAGCACTTGGAGGAAGTATTCAGAATATTGTTACAGATAATGAAGATACAGCCAAGCGTATGATTGATTTCCTTAAGCGTAATAAATTCGGAAGGGCAACATTTCTTCCGCTGACAAGTATGCATGGCGGCGGAGGAATCAGGAATCTGGAAGCACTTAAAGAGCCGGGCGTGATCGGACTTGCGAATACATTGGTACATGTGGAATCAAGATTTGACGGACTGGCAGATCAGCTGCTTGGGCGTACGATCGTAGTAGACCACATCGATCACGGAATCGCAATTGCGAGAAAATACCGCCAGTCTCTGCGTCTGGTCACATTGGAAGGTGACCTGATCAATCCGGGCGGGTCCATGACAGGTGGTGCATTTAAGAATTCAAGTAATCTGCTGAGCAGACGCCGCGAAATCGAAGAATTCGAGAAGACGGTTGATATGCTCAAGTCTGACATGGATGTGCTGGAAAAAGAAGTTACAGAGGCGAAGAACCGTCGTGCAGCATGCTACAATGTGATTGATGAAGTACAGGAACATTTACGAGAAGAATCAGTGCTGGAGAATACTGCGCGAATGAATGTTGCACAGGTACAGAGAGAACAGTTAGAATCGAAACAGCGTTACGAAGGATTCCTGAAAGAACAGAAAGCATTGCTTCAGGAGCTGGATGAAATCAATGAGAACGAAGATTCTATCCAAATGGAACTTGAGACATCAGAGAAGCTGGAAAAAGAGCTGAATGAACAGATTGAAGCTTTGCAGATGCAGTTGGAGAAAGAAAGAGAGGATGAGGCTGTCCAGATGAAACAGTCTGAGGAAGTCCATCTTTCACTGGCAGGTCTGGATCAGCAGAAAACGTTTATTGTAGAAAATATTTCCCGTATCGAGGAAGAAATCGCTCGCTACGCAAAAGAGCAGGAAGAACTCTCAGAAAATCGTGGAGATGTATCGGACGAAATTTTGCGAAAAGAAAATGAGATCGAAGGGCTTAAGAAAACGATTGATGATTCAAAAGATCTGTTTACAGAAATCGGTGAAGAGATTAAAGTACAGAGCAAGAAGCGAGAGGAACTGAATCAGCAGCACAAAGATTTCCTGAGACAAAGAGAAGAACTTGCGAAGCATGTGTCAGATCTTGATAAAGAATGTTTCCGTTTAAATAGCCAGAAAGAAGGCTATGAGGAAGCGTCAGAGAAGCAGATGAATTACATGTGGGAGGAATATGAGCTCACTTACAATCATGCGAAAGAACTTCGTAATGAGACACTGACAGACCTGGCATTGATGAAGAAAAAGATCCAGGAACTTAAGAATGAGATCCGAAAGCTTGGTTCGGTCAATGTCAACGCAATTGAGGATTACAAAAATGTATCTGAGCGTTATACATTCTTGAAAGGTCAGCATGACGATCTTGTGGAAGCAGAAGCTTCTCTTGAGCAGATCATTGAGGAACTCGATGTTGCGATGCGCAAGCAGTTTACAGAACAGTTTGCGAGAATTGCGACAGAGTTCAATGATGTATTCCGTCAGCTTTTTGGAGGCGGAAAAGGTTCGCTTGAACTTCAGGAGGACGTAGACATCCTTGAGGCAGGAATACGCATCATTGCACAGCCGCCTGGAAAGAAACTACAGAATATGATGCAGCTTTCAGGTGGAGAGAAGGCGCTGACTGCAATCGCATTACTATTTGCAATCCAGAATCTGAAGCCATCTCCGTTCTGTCTCCTTGATGAGATTGAAGCGGCACTGGATGATAACAATGTAGATCGTTATGCGAAATATTTACATAAGCTGACAAAATATACACAGTTCATTGTTATTACCCACAGACGTGGTACAATGGCAGCAGCAGACCGGTTGTATGGAATCACCATGCAGGAAAAAGGTATATCCACACTTGTTTCTGTGGATCTGTTGGAAGATGATCTGGAAAAATAAACCTGTTTTTATTGTAAACAGGGTATTAAGAGAACAGGAGGCTTGAAAATGGGAGAAGAAAAAAAGGGATTTTTTAAACGACTTGTATCCGGTCTGACAAAGACAAGAGATAATATTGTGTCCGGTATGGACAGTATTTTTCATGGATTTTCCAAGATTGATGATGACTTTTATGAAGAACTGGAAGAAACTCTGATCATGGGAGATCTTGGTGTCAGAGCAACAATGGACATCATTGAAGATTTAAAGGTTAAAGTAAAAGAGCAGCATATCAAGGAACCGATTGAATGCAGACAGCTTGTGATCGACAGTATTCGTGAACAGATGGATGTCGGAGAGACAGCGTATGAGTTTGAGAATCGTCAGAGTGTGGTTTTCGTGATCGGAGTAAATGGTGTTGGTAAAACAACAACGATCGGTAAACTTGCAGGAAAGCTGAAAGCACAGAATAAGAAAGTGATCCTTGCGGCAGCGGATACATTCCGTGCGGCAGCAGGAGAGCAGTTAAAAGAATGGTCTAACCGTGCCGGTGTTGAGATGATCGGCGGTCAGGAAGGCGCAGATCCGGCATCAGTTGTATATGATGCGGTTGCTGCTGCGAAAGCGAGAAAGGCAGATGTACTTCTGTGTGATACAGCCGGAAGACTTCACAATAAGAAGAACCTGATGGAGGAGTTAAAGAAGATCAATCGTGTGATTGACAGAGAGTATCCGGATGCGTTCCGTGAGACGCTGGTTGTGCTGGATGCAACGACAGGACAGAATGCACTTGCCCAGGCAAAGGAATTCAATGAAGTAACAGATATAACAGGAATTGTTTTGACAAAGATGGATGGAACAGCCAAAGGAGGAATTGCAGTAGCAATCCAGTCTGAACTTGGTATCCCGGTAAAATATATCGGTGTAGGAGAAACAATTGATGACTTGCAGAAATTTGACTCAGAGGAGTTCGTAAACGCGTTGTTTTACAGAGAGGAAGAAAGACCATGATGACATTAGAGAAATTTGAAGAAGCTAGCGAACTGGTAAAAAAGGTAACAAATCCTACAAAACTCATTTACAGTGAATACTTAAGTGCACAGACAGGAGCAAAGGTTTATTTAAAACCGGAAAATATGCAGCACACAGGAGCTTATAAGATCCGTGGTGCATATTACAAGATCAGCACACTGACAGACGAAGAAAGAAGCCGTGGACTGATCACAGCATCAGCAGGAAATCATGCACAGGGCGTTGCGTTTGCAGCAAAACAGTTTGGATGCAAAGCTACGATCGTTATGCCTACAGTTACACCGCTGATCAAAGTAAACCGTACAAAAAGCTTTGGAGCAGACGTAGTACTTCATGGTGATGTTTATGATGATGCTTACGCATATGCATGTAAACTTGCAGAAGAGAACGGATATACATTCGTTCATCCGTTTAATGACCTTGATGTCGCTACAGGTCAGGGAACAATCGCAATGGAGATCGTTCAGGAACTCCCGACGGTAGATTATATCCTTGCACCAATCGGCGGAGGCGGACTGATCACAGGTGTTTCCACACTTGCCAAGATGCTGAATCCAAAAATCAAAGTAATCGGTGTAGAGCCGTCAGAAGCGGCCAGTATGACAGCAGCTCTGAAAGCAGGAGAGCCTGTAGAACTTCCATCTGCAAATACAATCGCAGACGGAACAGCTGTAAAAGAAGTTGGAGATAAAGTTGTTCCGTATGTGAAAGAGAATGTAGATGATATTCTTCTCGTAGATGATGATGAATTGATCGGTGCATTCCTTGATATGGTAGAAAACCACAAAATGATCGTAGAGAATTCAGGTCTTCTTTCCGTAGCTGCATTAAAGCAGATGGACATCAAAGGAAAGAAAGTAGTCTGTGTATTAAGTGGTGGAAATATGGATGTTATCACAATGTCCTCGATCGTCCAGCACGGATTGATCCAGAGAGACCGTATCTTCTCTGTATCCGTACTTCTTCCGGATAAGCCGGGTGAACTTGCACGTGTGGCACAGACAGTCGCAGATGTACAGGGTAACATCATTAAACTGGAACATAATCAGTTTGTAAGCACAAACAGAAACGCAGCCGTAGAACTTCGTATCACAATGGAAGCATTCGGAACAGATCATAAGAAGAAGATTCTGGATACACTTGATAAGGCTGGATTCAGACCAAAACTGATCAGTGCGAAGCTGTATTAATTGGTATTAAACAGCCTATAG
>OGZG01003108.1_pt1 | contig 10399 bp, 11 predicted proteins | sample 1576781 | NCBI WGS metagenome assembly OGZG01 (sample SAMEA3541502, study PRJEB24748) | human gut metagenome | biome: human gut; feature: human-associated habitat; material: faeces | place: China | collected 2012 | reverse complement strand
AACGGTATTTATCCGCAGCGTCTGCGTACGGTATTAGATGACAAAAAAGAGGCACGCTGCGCAGCCCGCTCGCCCGCTGCGCGCACGAGGCGCTGCTGGCGGGTATTCCCGTGCTGGCGCTGCGCTACCACTGCGATCCGCTCAGCGAACTCAACCAGTTGCGCGGGGCGCAGGCCGACAGCGCCTACGCCGGACATCTGCAGGCCACGCTGACTCGCCTGGAAGCCTGCGGCGTCTTCCTCGGCACCATGAATGAGCTGCTGACGACGCTGGACGCGCCCACCGCGCCTGCCGCCAGCAGCGAACCGCGCCGTTATCTCACCGTCACAGACATAGTGAATAATCCGGCGCTGGCGGCGGCCCCGCACGCGCAACTGACCGATGCGGCCATTGATTATTTAAAAAACAGAAAGATATGACCTTACCCAACTATGAACCTGGAGCTTAACGATGTCTTCGAAAACAAAATGCTGGTTATGGATGCTGCTGGTTATCCTCTCCGAAACCTCGGCAACCTCGACGTTAAAAATGTTCGGTAGCAGCGAAGGCAGCACAAAAATGCTGCTGCTCGTATTGCTGATTGCGCTCTATTGCACCTGCTATTACTCGCTCTCAAGGGCGGTGAAAGATATCCCGGTCGGCCTGGCGTACGCCACCTGGTCCGGAACCGGTATCCTGGTGGTCTCGACGCTGGGAATGGCATTCTACGGCCAGCACCCGGATACCGCCGCCATCATCGGCATGGCGGTGATCGCCAGCGGCATCGTTATCATGAACCTGTTCTCGAAAATGGGTTCCGAAGAGAGCGAAGAGCCCGCGCCCGCCGCGCCAGTCGCCTCTATGGATAAGAAAATCGCCAACTAACAGGAAAGGAACACCCTATGTTTAATCTCGGATTTTTATGGCTGGCGCTGTCTATCGGCTCCGAAATCACCGGCACCTCGATGATCAAAAAAACCAACGGCTTCAGCAAACTGGCGCCTTCGGTGCTGGTGGTCTGCGCCTACGGCCTGTGTTACTTCGCCCTCACCCGCGCGATGAGCACCATTCCGGTGGGCGTAGCCTACTCGCTGTGGTGCGGCTTCGGTATCGTCGGCGTGACGATTTGCTCCATGATCCTCTATAAGCAGAAACCGGACCTGGCGGCCATTATCGCCATGGCGCTGATTATCTCCGGCGGCGTGATCATGAACGTCTTCTCGACCATGTAATACGAGGCGGGTTTACCCCGCCGTGATTTCGTGGCAGGATAAAAAGATGAACAGAAACGTTATCGTTACCTATCCCCGTCGTTGGTGGCTGCCTGCATAACAGGCGGCACGATACACGTTTCCATTTTCAAAGCCGCCGGAAGGCGGCTTTGGTGTTTTCAGGACGTCTTTCGGCTGAACAGTCTGATAAGGAGTCCCTGATGAACCATCCACAAACCATCCTCACCGGCGACCGCCCGACCGGCCAACTGCATCTTGGCCACTACGTCGGCTCGCTGCGCCAGCGCGTCGCGCTGCAGCACGACCACCAGCAGTTTATCCTGATCGCCGACCTGCAAGGGCTCACCGATAACGGCAGCAACCCGCAAAAAATCAGCCACCATATCCTCGAAGTGATGGCCGATTATCTGGCCGTCGGCATCGACCCCAGGCTCACCACTATTTGCCTGCAGTCCGCTCTGCCCGCGCTGGCGGAGCTCAGCGCGCTGTATATGAATATCGTCACCGTCGCCCGCGTGGAACGTAATCCGACGGTCAAAAATGAGATTGCCCAAAAGGGATTCGCCCGTTCGCTGCCAGTGGGCTTTCTTGCCTATCCGATTAGCCAGGCGGCCGATATCACCGCCTTCAAGGCCGAGCTGGTGCCGGTGGGTGACGATCAGCTACCGATGATTGAGCAGACCAACGAGATCGTCCACAAGATGAATAGCCTCACCGGCGAGCCGGTGCTGCGCCACTGCAAGGCGCTACTCAGCGAAGTGAGCCGCCTGCCGGGCGTCGACGGTAATGCCAAAATGTCGAAATCGCTGGGCAATACGCTGACGTTATCGGCCAGTGAAGAGGAGATCCACCGCGCGGTCAGCGCGATGTATACCGACCCGACGCACCTGAGAGTCAGCGATCCGGGGCATGTCGACGGCAACGTGGTGTTCACCTATCTCGACGCTTTCCATAGCGATAAGGCGCTGGTGGCAGAGATGAAAGCCCACTATCAGCGCGGCGGGCTGGGCGATCGCCAGTGTAAGAATGAACTGGAAACCTGCCTGCAGGCGCTACTGGCGCCAATCCGCGAACGCCGGGCTACCTATATTCAGGATAAAGGGATGCTGCTTGAGCTGCTGCGCCAGGGCAGCGAACGTGCCCACCAGCTGACGCAGCAGACGCTGCATGAGGTGAAGCGCGGGCTGGGGCTGCCGGTGCTGTTCTGAGTTTCAGAGCCCTTCCCCGGTCGCGCTACGCTTACCGGGGCTACGGTTTTATCCCCCGCCTTTGTGCATCTTCACGCAGTTGCGCCCCTCGCGCTTGGCGGCATACAGCGCGTTATCGGCGTCGCGCAGCAGCAGGTTGTAATCGGGGTGACCGGTGTGGGCGGCAAAGCCAATGCTGGCGGTGATGGGGATCTGCGTGTCGCCGCCAACGTTAAACGCCAGCTGGCCAATCTTTTTGCGCAGACGTTCAAGGAGAGGGAAAGCCTCTGCCGCGCGGGTCTCCACCAGCACCAGCAGAAACTCCTCGCCGCCGTAGCGGAAGAGATAGTCGCTGGAGCGAATATTATCGCTGAGCAGATCGGCTACGTGCTTAATGGCGCGGTCGCCGACCATATGGCCCCATTTGTCATTGATCTCTTTAAAGAAATCAATATCGATAATCGCTACCGTCAGCGGCAGGTCATACTCAATCGCCAGGGTGACTTCATGCTTGAGCACCACCGGCAGATAGCGACGGTTAAGCAGGCTGGTTAGCGCGTCTTTGCCATTTTGCATCTGCGACAGACTACTGAATAACACTCCCAGCTGGCTGCTGATGTGCTGGCAATGGATATGGATCTTTTGCAGCAGGCTCTGAGTATTTTTATAACCAGCATCCTGTTCCGCGGTACGCCATTCGGTAATCAACGCATCCACCTGACCGATCAACTCAGTAATCTCCCCCATCTGCGGATTGTGGTTAAAATAGCGAACGCATTTATGGCGAAACCACAAACCAAATTCGGATTCAGATAATAACGTTGCGTTAAGGTCCGTCCTGTTCTCACTGACGATATTAAAAATCGCACTATTTTCCCAACCCGAAAGCGATGCCTGCTGCTTGCCATACTCCATCGGGACGTTATCCATCAGGCTGTACAGACGAAAAGCTTCTTCATTTTTGGTAGCCCGATAATGCGACAGCGTATAGGCGTGACACATCATCTCCACCGCCATATTCATCGCCATGATCGCGTAATGGATAGCCGCTATCCCTGTGTCCCGCGCGACCTGGCTGTCACGAATCGCCTCCACCAGCCCGGATTTTATCTGCCGCGCGCCGCGCAGCACCGCCTCTGCCGGGATGCCAATCCGCGAATGAATGCTGCCGATCTGATACTGGCGCTCCGCAAGAGTCTGAAGATCCTCTTTTTCACAGGTCAGGATCTGCTGTACCCATCCCGCCAGAGAGCGGCTCAGACGTTCCTCAACCAGCTCATAAGAGAGGTGCCTGGCGATATCCGGATCCTGAAAAATAAAATCGTAAAAGCGGGTCGCTAACATCGACGATCGCTCATCGGCCATTTTTTTAAGTAATGCACGGACGTCCGGCGTCAGGCTGTCATACAGCGGTAGCCATTCCTTAAAAATCACGGCGATATATTTTTGGCTTTCTTCATTCATGAAATTAAAGCACTCGTCGGATGTTTCTCAATGCCAGGAGCGGAATCATATCGTAGTTACCGGGGGGCAACCAGATAACAAAACAGGCGCCCTGTTTTCGCGGTTTTATCCTGACGGTGGGTATTTCTGTTAACGCACCGACAAGACCATGCACTTCGTATGGACAACATCGCCACGAATGTTACTATCGCGATGACGGTAGCTCTCACTATGCGTGTTTCATTGAGGCCAGGATCGCTGATGATGACCACATAAGTAGCACAGCGATCGGCTGCGCATCGACGCGGCAGAGCGCGGCGTCAGCGGCCTTTACCCCCACCTTTTCGTCCCTCGCAAGGAGGACGCTCCGCTCGGCGGAGGAAACACGCGCACCACTCAGCAAAGGGAATCAAGCGAGTCGCGTATGGACAAAATAAAGAAACGTTGGGCAGGGTATCTTGTCGGCTTACTGGTGGTGCTCGCCGCCGCCGCATGGTGGCTGCTGCGCCCGCCAGGTCTCCCGGACGGTTTTGCCAGTAGCAACGGCCGAATCGAAGCCACCGAAGTCGATATTGCCAGTAAAATCGCCGGGCGTATCGACACGATTTTGGTCAAAGAGGGCCAGTTTGTGCGTCAGGGAGAAGTCCTCGCGAGGATGGATACTCGCGTACTGAACGAGCAGCGTCTTGAAGCCGCCGCACAAATCAAGGAGGCGGAAAGCGCGGTGCTCGCCGCCAGAGCCTTGCTCGATCAGCGGCAGAGTGAAATGCGCGCCAGCGAAGCAGTGGTGAAGCAGCGCCAGGCGGAGCTGGATTCCTCGGCGAAACGCCATGTCCGCTCGAATGCCCTGTCGCAGCGCGGCGCCGTCTCCGCCCAGCAGCTGGATGACGACCGCGCGGCAGCAGAGAGCGCCCGCGCGGCGCTGGAATCGGCAAAAGCCCAGGTCTCTGCCGCCCGCGCCGCCATCGAAGCTGCCCGCACCAGCATTATTCAGGCGCAAACCCGCGTCGAAGCCGCCCAGGCGACCGAACGGCGGATCCTTGCCGATATTGACGATAGCGAGCTGAAAGCACCCGTGATGGCCGCATTCAGTATCGCGTCGCTGAGCCAGGCGAAGTCCTGGCCGCCGGTGGCCGGGTGCTGAATATGGTCGATCTCGCCGATGTCTATATGACCTTCTTTCTGCCAACCGAACAGGCTGGCCTGCTGGCGCTCGGCAGCGAAGCGCGCTTGATCCTTGATGCCGCGCCGGATCTGGTGATCCCGGCCAACATCAGCTTTGTCGCCAGCGTCGCCCAGTTCACGCCGAAAACGGTAGAAACCAGCGACGAGCGCCTTAAGCTGATGTTCCGCGTCAAAGCGCGCATCCCGCCGGAGCTGCTGGCGCAGCATCTGGAATATGTCAAAACCGGCCTGCCCGGCATGGCTTACGTGCGGGTGGATAAACAACAACCCTGGCCTGAGGCGCTAACGGTGAGGTTGCCGCAATGAAACTGACGCCGCAGGATACCTCGCCCCCCGTCGCCCTGCTGGAAAACGTTGGCCAGCAGTATGGCGCCACCATCGCGCTGCGGGATATCAGCCTGGCGATCCCGGCACGGCGTATGGTTGGTCTGATTGGCCCGGACGGCGTCGGCAAATCGAGCCTGCTCTCGCTGATCGCCGGGGCGCGGGCCATTGGACAGGGTAACGTGATGGTGCTTGGCGGCGATATGCGTGATGTGCATCACCGCCGCGACGTGTGCCCGAAAATCGCGTGGATGCCACAGGGGCTGGGGAAAAACCTCTATCACACCCTCTCGGTGTATGAAAACGTCGACTTCTTCGCCCGCCTGTTTGGTCACGATAAAGCAGAGCGCGAACTGCGTATCAACGAGCTGCTGCAGAGCACCGGGCTGGCGCCGTTTCGCGATCGCCCCGCCGGAAAACTCTCCGGTGGGATGAAGCAAAAGCTCGGCCTGTGCTGCGCGCTGATCCATGACCCTCAATTACTGATCCTCGATGAACCGACCACCGGCGTCGACCCGCTTTCCCGGGCGCAGTTCTGGGAGCTTATCGACAGTATTCGCCAGCGCCAGCCGGAGATGAGCGTGCTGGTGGCTACCGCCTACATGGAAGAGGCCGAGCGCTTTGACTGGCTGGTGGCGATGAATGCCGGCGAGGTGCTGGCGACCGGCAGCGCCGCGGAGCTCAAAGCCCAGACCGGCAGCCAGACCCTGGAGCAGGCGTTTATCGCCCTGCTACCTGAAGCGCAACGTCAGGCGCATAAGGCGGTAATCATCCCGCCGCGCGACGACCGTGAGGAAGAGATCGCTATCGAAGCGCGCGGCCTGACCATGCGCTTCGGCAACTTTGTTGCCGTCGACCACGTTAACTTTCGCATCGCCCGCGGCGAAATCTTTGGCTTCCTTGGATCTAACGGCTGCGGCAAATCCACCACCATGAAGATGCTCACCGGCCTGCTGCCCGCCAGCGAAGGTGAAGCCTGGCTGTTCGGCCAGCCGGTCGACCCGAAGGATATCGCCACCCGCCAGCGGGTGGGCTATATGTCACAGGCCTTTTCGCTCTATAGCGAACTGAGCGTTCGGCAAAACCTCGAGCTGCACGCCCGCCTGTTTCATATCCCGGACGACGAAATAGCCCACCGGGTCGCTGAGATGAGCGAGCGCTTTATGCTGACCGAGGTTAAAGACGCGCTTCCCGCCGATCTGCCGCTGGGGATCCGTCAGCGCCTGTCGTTAGCGGTGGCGGTCATCCACCGCCCGGAGATGCTGATCCTCGATGAGCCGACCTCCGGCGTCGACCCGGTGGCGCGCGATATGTTCTGGCAGCTGATGGTAGACCTGGCGCGCCAGGATCGCGTTACTATATTTATCTCCACCCACTTTATGAATGAGGCGGAACGCTGCGATCGCATCTCCCTGATGCACGCTGGCAAGGTGCTGGCCAGCGATACGCCGCAGGCGCTGGTTGAGCAGCGCGGCTGCGCCAGCCTCGAAGCGGCGTTTATCGCCTGGCTTAAAGAGGCCCAACCGTCCTCTCTAGTACCAGAGGACCCCACGTCTGCTGTCGCATCGCATTCGGAACACACGGCCCCACGGCAGGCCTTCAGTCTACGCCGCCTGTTTAGCTACAGCCGCCGCGAGGCGCTGGAGCTGCGCCGCGATCCGGTGCGATCGACGCTGGCGCTGCTGGGGACGGTGATCCTGATGTTTATCATGGGTTATGGGATCAGCATGGACGTTGAGGATCTGCGCTTTGCCGTACTCGACCGCGACCAAACCCTCAGCAGCCAGGGCTGGTCGCAGAACATAGCCGGTTCACGCTACTTTATCGAGCAGGCGCCACTGCACAGCTATGACGAACTGGACCGCCGGATGCGTGACGGCGAACTGGCGGTGGCAATAGAGATCCCGCCGAACTTTGGTCGCGATATCGCCCGCGGCACACCGGTGCAAATCGGCGTCTGGGTGGACGGCGCGATGCCCAACCGCGCGGAAACCGTGCGCGGGTACGTGCAGGCGATGCATCTCGCCTGGCTGCAGGAGATGGCTGGCCGGCAGAGCAGCCCACAGCGCGATACCTCGCTCATCTCCATCGAGACCCGCTATCGCTATAATCCGGACGTGAAGAGCCTGCCGGCCATCGTCCCGGCGGTGATCCCGCTGCTGCTGATGATGATCCCGGCGATGCTCAGCGCCCTGAGCGTAGTCCGTGAGAAAGAGCTCGGATCGATTATCAACTTGTACGTGACGCCAACCACCCGCAGCGAATTCCTGCTCGGCAAGCAGCTGCCTTACATCGTACTGGGGATGTTTAACTTCTTCCTGCTGTGCGCGCTGTCGGTCTTTGTCTTTGGCGTCGCGCATAAGGGCAGCTTCCTGACGCTGACCCTGGCGGCGCTGCTGTATGTCACCATCGCCACCGGTCTGGGGCTGCTGATCTCAACCTTTATGAAGAGCCAAATCGCCGCCATCTTCGGTACCGCGATCATTACGCTGATCCCGGCAACCCAGTTCTCCGGGATGATCGATCCGGTGGCGTCGCTGGAAGGGCCCGGGCGCTGGATCGGGCAAATTTATCCGACCAGCCACTTCCTGACTATCGCTCGCGGCACCTTCTCCAAAGCGCTGAATCTCAGCGATTTGTGGGGCTCGTTCATTCCGCTATTGATTGCGGTGCCGCTGGTGCTCGGGCTGAGCGTGCTGCTGCTGAAGAAACAGGAGGAATGATGCGCGGATTACGCAATATTTATAATCTTGGCGTCAAAGAGCTGCGCAGCCTGCTCGGCGATAAAGCGATGCTGGCGCTGATCGTGTTTGCGTTTACCGTGTCGGTGTACTCCTCGGCCACGGTGATGCCCGGTTCGCTGCACCTGGCGCCGATCGCGGTTGCTGATATGGATAAATCCCAGCTCTCTTCACGCATTATTAACGCTTTCTACCGTCCCTGGTTTCTCGAGCCGGAGCTGATCACCGCTGATGAGATGGACGCCGGGCTGGATGCCGGGCGCTACACTTTCGCCATCAACATCCCGCCTAACTTCCAGCGCGATGTGCTGGCCGGTCGGCAGCCGGAAATCCAGGTCAACGTCGACGCCACGCGCATGAGCCAGGCCTTTACCGGTAACGGCTATATCCAGAATATTATCAGTGGCGAAGTCAACAGCTTTGTCGCCCGTTATCGGGATAACAGCGTACTGCCGGTAGAGCTGGCGGTAAGGATGCGTTTTAACCCTAACCTTGAGCAGGAGCGCTTTGGCGCGGTGATGGCGATCATCAATAACATCACCATGCTGGCGATCGTCCTCACCGGTTCGGCGCTGATCCGCGAGCGGGAACATGGCACCATAGAGCACTTGTTGGTGATGCCAGTAACGCCGTTTGAAATCATGATGGCCAAGATCTGGTCGATGGGCCTGGTGGTGCTGGTGGTCTCCGGGTTGTCGCTGATACTGATGGTGCAGGGGATTTTGCAGGTGCCCATTGAGGGGTCGATTCCCCTGTTTATGCTGGGGGTGGCGCTCAGCCTGTTCGCCACGACCTCAATCGGCATTTTTATGGGCACCCTCGCCCGCTCGATGCCGCAGCTGGGGCTGCTGATGATTCTGGTGCTGCTGCCGCTGCAGATGCTTTCCGGCGGATCCACGCCGCGGGAAAGTATGCCGCAGCTGGTACAGGATATTATGTTGACCATGCCGACCACCCACTTCGTCAGTCTGGCGCAGGCGATACTGTACCGTGGCGCCAGCTTTGCCATCGTCTGGCCGCAGTTCTTAACCTTGCTGGCTATCGGCGGGGTGTTCTTTACTATCGCGTTGCTGCGTTTTCGTAAGACTATTGGCGAGATGGCGTAAGGGCTTAAGAAGGGCCGTCGACTTACGGCGGCCCAGGGATTTATTTGTGGCGGTTCATAAAGCGACGTAAACCCCAGGTGAAGGCCATCGCCATACTAAACAGGATAAACAATAAGACAATCCAGCTGATGGAGATGCGCAGCAGCGTGCCGGGGGTCATAAACGGCTGCAGATAAACGGTGAAGGACTGGGCGGGTGATTTCCCCAGCAGTTCATAAACGTTATCCATAAGCCATACGCCGACCCGGCAGAACAGCCAGATAATCGCTGGCCAGCAGAGCAGCACCAGAAAGGTAAAGCGCTCCTGAATGTAAGTGAAGAGCTGGCGCAGTGGCGACCAGTTAAGCAGGATTTTCATTTCTATTCTCATATTGCCAGCCGATAACCTGCATATGTCTCGCAAGGTATTTCGGGCAGCATCCATACAGGCAATCATCCCCCTTTGTATAACAAATTTTCCGCCATATAAACCAGATCAAGTTAACAAAGTGTTAATGATGTAGCTCATTAAGACAAAAACAGGGAAGAAGCATACTGTTTGGCACAATACATCCGGGAGCGAAGTATTCAGTCACGGAAATATTTTTTCTGAATCGTAAGTGCGTTATTTTGCGGGAGGAAGAGGCAGCGCCATTATTTTACCGAGGCACAATAAAATGGCGCTGAAATAGAGAGATCATATTAATCGTAACTACTAATAATTATTTTCCGACTTGCATCATCCGGTAAATTCACCGTCCGCGTGATCACGCCGCGAGCATTCGTCACGCTATTTTGCGAAGCAATAAGATAGGTATTCTTTCCGCAACGCTGCTGAGGTTGTTTATTGACGATATCGGTACTGCAGGTTTCTGAAACCACCCGCCCGGAGAGCGTTAATGTGGCGGTATCAGCAGCAAACAGAGGTAAGCTTAGTCCATAAGCGAAAGCCAGAATCCCAATTAGCGGTTTTTTCATTGAATTTATAACCAGTTAACAGGATGAGAAATAAGCGAGTTGCTTTCTATTTTTCTCCCTCGGGAGAGATGATGCGTTGATTCATCACGCAGGGAATATAATCCATATTATTAGTAAGGACAATTGCAGGATAACCTATTAATGTGATAGGTATTGCTGATGTTAACGAACCCGGCGGTCGGGCCGGATGTTTCCCCGGAGGCGGTGCTGCGCACCTTGTCCGGGCTACAGGTCGTGCAGGGCGG
>OGZG01003107.1_pt1 | contig 10400 bp, 9 predicted proteins | sample 1576781 | NCBI WGS metagenome assembly OGZG01 (sample SAMEA3541502, study PRJEB24748) | human gut metagenome | biome: human gut; feature: human-associated habitat; material: faeces | place: China | collected 2012 | reverse complement strand
TTCTTCAATGCGCCGATAGCAGCGTTACCTGCAATAGTTACTCCGTAAGCACTACCAATGCCTGACAAACCAACCATAACCGCGATGCCAATATAGGCAATAAACAAATTCATTTCCATAATCTTATTCTATTTTTTATTGTTTAATTCTTTAATTCTTAATTTTTAAAAGGCTTGTACTCTTTGCCGCCACCTTCATAACCGGAGTTCTTGAAAAACTCAACGAACGTCAGACGCATCGGGTGAACCATTGCACCGAGCACATTCATAAACATATTGATTGCATGACCGATAACAAAAATCAGCACCATTACAATAGGTCCTGCTATTACATTATCCGGACTCATACCTACCGCCAGACTGTTGAATACTCCCGCCAGAATACCTCCTGAAAGTCCAAGGGCAAAAAGACGAACGTATGATAAAACATCTCCCAGCAGACCGGTAACCATGTTATATGAATCCCACAAACCGAGTCCGATATTCATAAATATGTTCTTTCCCGGAGTGTTGAAAAGGAATATCATAGCACCGGAAATACACAGAACAACCTTATATGCCGTACCTCCCATCGACAACAACTCCGAAGAAGAGAATAAAGCCGAAACAGCCGTTGAAACCAGTAGGATAATCCATCCGATCGTTGCTATTGCATATTTGAAACCAAACTGGATTGTCTGATTCACAGCTTTCAGTACCATACCGAACAGAATCTGGATAACACCCAAAATCAGCGACAGCCGGAACATATCGTTGTTGTCCATCAGGACCGCATGTTTCAGACGTTGCACGATAGGCCAATCCAAATCATAGATATTCGCTCCGAAGAATGTACCCGTCAGCAAACCGCAGAAGAAGGTTGAAGCAGACAGTACCTGTATCAGTGAAATAATCGACTTCATTGACGGAGTTACCTTCTTTGCCAGTAAGCGATATGCCGTTGCTCCGAGGAACAAGAAAAGTCCATATCCCGAGTCTCCCAGACAGAGTCCGAAAAATACCATAAAGAACGGGGCAAAGAACGGAGTCAAGTCCAGTTCATTATACTTCGGAAGCATATACAGCTTACAGATCGGTTCGAACCAGGCAAAGAATCCTTTATTATTCAATCGAATAGGAACATTATCACCCGGCATCGGATCCGTAATCTCATAATATACATGTGCGTCATTCAGATAAGCCTCTATTTCCACTTTACTGTATGCGGGAGCCCATCCTTCAATCAACATCAGCTTATCACCGGCAGTTTGTTCGGAACTCAATACAACCTTAGAGAATTCAATCTGACTCTGTAACTCTTTCAAAGCTGCCTTCAAAGAAGGAATATCCGTCTCGGAAAGTGCAACGAGTTTCTTTTCATTCCCTTCGATTGCCTGTTCGGTCGTATCATAAAGCGCTTCAAGACGTGACAGAGAGTATGCAGGAAGTTTCGCCTGCTCCACATCCAAGTCCACTTCCTGTCCGGCCTTCGTTACAGTCACAAAGAATACTTTGGAAGAAATACGGTTCACAATCATTGCATTGTATTCCGTTTCCCATTCTTCTTTGTAATTTCCTTCCGAACAGCTATAGAAACCGATTATATAACCGGCGTCTTTCAGTTTCTGAATGCCGGTCGGCTCAAAGTTACCCCAAACTTCCAATACTTCTTTCTCTTTCGCATAGCTTTGTAGCTGTTGGGACAACTTGCCGTGTTCCGTCTGCAGAGCATCCACCTCGTCCAGTACTTGCATACCGCGGGTAGCCGTTCCACCTTCCGTAGCAATCACGGCATTCTTTTCATGCTTCTGATTTTGAAGCAACTTCAGAGTAGCCGCCAAGCGGTTGAAAAGGCGAATATTCTCCTGCAACTCCGTATTATCGGCAGCACCTTGTTGCTTCTCCACAATGTGAACCACACCAAGTTCGCGCAGACTGTTCAGGAATTCTTCGTACTCCTTGTGATAAACCAGGAATGTGAGTTTCTTCATTTTTGTAATCATGCTTCTACCTCCTTCCTTTTTTCTTGATGAGACTTCATGATCTTTTGCGAAGACTTCGACAGGTTTTCTTCATCTTCCATAAATCGTTTGATCTTTCGCAATGCATCCTGATAGCCTGGTATCTGCACCTTCTCAAAAAGGTTCACTTTCTGAGTGGTCTTTTTCCTTGCATGTTCTAACAGATTCAGCTTGGCGAGCATAAACTCGCGTTCGATTGCCGTATGGGCCAGTTCTTCCAACAAATGGATACCGTCGGCATACCACTTGGGAGCGTTGAACATACTGTACGGACGTATCTCGAAATCTATATTTTCGAGTAGCGGTACACGTACACCCGCAATCTTCTTCACGCCAAGATGAACATCATTCACCTTTATCAATGAAGCGTCAAACTCATTCCAAAGGGCGAACATGGCTTCATAGGCTTGAATTTGTTGTTCGAGCCTATCCTCCAAATCGGCAGCTTCCGTTTTACAGCGCTTCACTTCCATGCGGAGGGCACTTTCCTTATTCTTGATAATAGGAAGCGTACGTACCCGCACTTTCAGTTGCTTTTCGAGCTGCTGAAGGGAGGTTTTGTTATATTGAAACTTTATAGCCACGTTGTTATTACTAATTATCAGTTATTACTAGTGCTAATTATTCACCTTTCGGCCAGTATTGATCTACCAGGTCTTTCTTAATATTTACTTCTTCCGGACGGAAGTATCTGCCGAACAAGCCCCAAGCTACGTCTAACATTTCAGTCGTATCAAGATTGACATCAATGGCCAACAACTGGTTGGAATAGTCTTTCGCGAAAGCCAACGTACGTTCGTCGTAGTTCGTCAGGTCGAAACCGTTTTCCATTTTGGTCTTCGCATTAGCAGCATCGGCATACAGACGTACAGCAGCATTCATCACCTGCGGGTGGTCCTTACGTGTCTTTTTACCGGTTACCAACTGTTTCAAACGAGACAATGAACGGAACGGATCGACAATTACCTTACCAATATCACTATCACGACGCAGGAACAACTGGCCTTCCGTGATATAACCTGTATTATCAGGCACAGCGTGCGTAATATCGCCACCGGACAAAGTAGTCACCGCAATAATCGTAATAGAACCACCAGAAGGGAACTGCACCGCCTTCTCGTAAATCTTCGCCAAATCGGAATAAATCGAACCCGGCATAGAGTCTTTTGAAGGAATCTGGTCCATACGGTTAGATACAATTGCCAACGCATCGGCGTAGCTGGTCATATCAGTCAACAACACCAACACCTTCTCATTATTATTTACTGCAAAATATTCAGCAGCAGTCAACGCCATATCCGGAATCAACAAACGTTCCACCGGAGGATTCTCGGTCGTATTCATGAAACTCACAATACGGTCAAGAGCACCAGCATTGGAGAACACATTCTTAAAGTACAAGTAGTCGTCATTCGTCATACCCATACCGCCCAGAATAATCTTATCTGTTTCAGCACGCAATGCCACATTTGCCATTACTTGGTTGAAAGGCTGGTCGGGGTCAGCAAAAAATGGAATCTTCTGACCGGACACCAGCGTATTATTCAAGTCGATACCGGCAATACCTGTCGCAATCAGTTCCGACGGTTGTTTGCGCCGAACCGGATTCACTGACGGACCACCGATTTCCACTTCCTGTCCTTCAATCTCGGGACCACCGTCAATCGGGTCACCAAAAGCATTGAAGAAACGTCCTGCCAACTGCTCACTAACCTTTAATGTAGGAGATTTGCCGAGAAATACGACTTCAGCATTGGTAGGAATACCCTCTGTACCTTCAAATACCTGCAAAGTGACATCGTCACCGGCAATCTTAACCACCTGTGCCAGTTTACCGTCCACAGTGGCAAGCTCGTCATACCCTACTCCTGTCGCTTTCAGCGAACAAGTAGCCTTGGTAATCTGAGTAATCTTGGTATATATCTTTTGAAAAGCTTTTGTTGCCATTTATATATTTACAATTTAGCTATTTACAAATTACTGTTTAATACTTCTTTCGGCAATCAATTCCTTCAATTGCTGTTGGAATCCCTCATACTGCTCTGATTTGAACTTCGAGTAGTTCATCTGCTTACAGATATTAATCATCTTCTTGAAGTAATCCATTACTTCGTTGAAGTTATCAAATTCAAACTCCGTATGACAGATGTCAATCACCATATTCAAGATATCCTCCTGACGTTCCATAGGTGTTACGGCATCGATTTCATCGAATGCATCCTGCTGCAAGATAACAAAGTCGATCAATTCCGATTTCCAGAAAGTAACGTGATATTCTACCGGCACACCGTCGTCACCAAGGATATTAATCTGTTCGGCAATCTCCTTACCACGTTGCAAACGGGTTTTGAGTTCATTCACCTTACCAATCCATTCATCATTGATATGACCTTTGATATATTCTTCAAATTCCGGATATTCGATATATTTAGAATAAGAATCAATCGGGTTCACAGCCGGATAACGTTTCTTATCAGCACGGTCCTGCTCCAAAGCGTAGAAACAACGGGCCACTTTCTTCGTGTTTTCAGTTACCGGCTCTTTCAAGTTACCACCGGCAGGAGATACCGTACCGATAAAAGTAATTGAGCCCGTTTCACCATTAGAAAGTTTCACATAACCGGCACGGCCATAGAAGTTTGAGATAATAGCCGAAATATCCATCGGGAAAGCATCTGGTCCGGGCAACTCTTCCATACGGTTGGACATCTCACGCAACGCCTGCGCCCAACGTGAAGTAGAATCCGCCATTAACAACACTTTCAGTCCCATAGAACGATAATATTCTGCCAATGTCATTGCTGTATATACAGATGCTTCACGGGCAGCAACCGGCATATTAGAAGTATTGGCGATAATGATCGTACGTTCCATAAGTTTACGTCCCGTGTGCGGGTCCACCAGTTCTGGGAATTCGGTAAAGATCTCCACAACCTCGTTCGCACGTTCACCGCAAGCGGCGATAATTACGATGTCAGCTTCCGCTTGTTTGGAAATAGCATGCTGAAGCACCGTCTTCCCTGTACCGAACGGCCCCGGTATAAAGCCGGTACCACCTTCCACAATCGGATTCAGCGTATCAATCACACGCACACCGGTTTCCAACAGTTTGAAAGGACGCGGTTTCTCCTTGTAATTCGTCATGGCACGTTTCACAGGCCACCTCTGAATCATAGTCACAGGAATATCATTTCCTTCCTCATCAGTCAGGATAGCAATCGTATCCTCAATCTTATAATCACCTTCCGGCATGATAGTCTTTACAGTAGCAGTTCCCTGCAATGTAAACGGCGCCATCATTTTCAACGGCTGGAAGTTCGTGGGTGTTTTACCTGGGCGTAGGCCTGAATATTTTCTGCGTTACTTTCATGATGATCCTTGTATTTGCACCTGGATTGGCGAAATGGATCATGGTAAAAGGTCTGAAACTTATTGAACATTTCCGTTTCCTTAAGCCAAAGACAACCCGGCTTGAGAAACTGGAAGCGTCTATGGATCAGTATCATGAAACTGCGGCTTTCTGGGCAAGTCACAAGCTGGTGATCCTGAAAGTGTTACTGATCACTATGGCGCAGAGGATTTTGTTATTTACAGTTACATACTGGGTATACCGTTCGCTGGGATTTCATGGATATTCCATTATAACCCTTACGATTTTGCAGTCTGTCATATCTGTCTCTGTTGATATGCTGCCTTTACCCGGAGGAATGGGAATCAGTGAGTCTCTTTATCTGGTGATGTTTGCACCGGTTTTCGGAGAAGCATTACTTCCTGCAATGCTGCTCAGCAGAGGAATTTCCTATTATGCACAGATGCTTATCAGTGCAGTGATGACCTGTGTGGCGTATTTCATAATAGGAAGAAAAGAACAAGAAGAAAAGTAGGGGGAGAAAATATGTTTTTAGGAATTTATGATTATACGGTAATATTGACTTATATAAGCCTGGGAATTTCCGTATTTGGAATTACCAGGGCTCTGGAGGGGGATTTTAAGGTTGCGATTTTCTGTCTGGCACTTTCCGGACTGTGTGATATGTTTGACGGAAAGATTGCCAGAACAAAGAAGAACCGTACGGATGATGAGAAGAATTTCGGGATTCAGATCGATTCCTTATGTGATGTGGTCTGCTTTGGTATTTTTCCGGTAATGATCTGTTACTGTCTGGGTGTGAATACACCGGCGGGGATTGGGGCGCTTATTTTTTACAGTGTGGCATCTGTCATCCGCCTTGCATATTTTAATGTTTCAGAAGCAAAGAGACAGAATGAGACTTCTGAGAACAGACAGTATTATCAGGGGCTTCCGATCACATCCATGGCGATCATCCTGCCGTTCCTTTATCTGATGAGAAGATATTGCGGACTCTATTTCCTGATCGTGATACATATTGCAGTAATTATCGTGGGACTGCTTTTTATTCTGGATATAAAGGTAAAAAAACCTCAGAATCCGGTACGCATCCTGCTGGTTGCAGTCGTGGCACTTGCACTTGCGAAGATGTTCCGTTTGATATAAAATAAATATAACTGTTGACTGGCCGCAGATGCCATGTCGTTAAAGGCATTAACAGTGTGGGTGATCTCCCGGAGAAACATAATCTCGTTATATTCATCATTCGATTCAAACCCCATTACTTTTGCAATATCAGCTTCATTCGTGTTGCCCTTGTAATTCTTGCAGGCAAACTGGAATGATTCCAGAAACAGGTTATATTGCTTTAACATCAACAGCAGTAAATCTTTGGAAAAAGCATCTTCCTTTTTACTAAGGTCGAGAGGTAACTGTTTGAGAATATCGCCCATTGCATCACGAATCTGTAATTCTTTCTTATCCGTAATATCGGTTTCGTATTCATCGGTTTCCCCTCTGAGCCATTCAATAGATACATGAAGTGCTTCCGAAAGACCTTCCAGCACCATCTTTTTGGTATTGTCAATCGAACCATTCTCATAACGCAGGATTGTGGAAGCGGTAACTCCCATCTTCTCTGCAACATAAGGCTGTGTCAGATTTAATTCCAGACGACGCTGTTTTGCCCTGCTGCCTATCAGCTTGCGTAGTTCTTTATCTTTCATGCTGATTGCCTCCTTTTTCGGTATGTATGAATTATAGCATGTACCTCACATAATTGCAATATGCAATATAATAATTATTTTTAAAATTTCATAACGCTTGACAACACAATATAAAACCGCTATACTAACAGCACAACAAAAATTGCATAATGCAATTCATAAGGAGGTGACAAGATGACGGAAAGAAAGATTGCATTATCCATCGAGGAAGCAGCCGACTATACAGGAATTGGCAGAAACACTTTGAGAAAGCTGGTTGAATGGAAGAAACTTCCGGTATTAAAAGTCGGAAGAAAAGTCCTTATTAAAACTGACATTCTGGAAAAGTTCATGGAAGCCAACGAGGGGCGAGATCTGAGGGATAAAGGAAATGTAAAAACTGTCACAAGAAATGTGGCAACTTAAAAAGGCGGCTTCCTACGAAACCGCCAAAGGTTCTATCAGACCGAAGCCATGATATACCTACACGCAAGAGGATTATACCATGTGCTTCTCCTGATATGCAACCGGGAACTAATGTTTATCTTGTCGGAAAAACATCGACAAGATAATGCTCCGCAAGGATGCACCACGATTCTGATTGGAATTATGTCAACAGAGCTGACCAGAATCGTGTGCCAAATCTTAGCAGAGCAAGATTTGATTATAAGAGAAAGGATGAAGACGATATGGCGAAATCAACAAAGACTTATGAAGAAAGAATACGTGCATTAGAGAAAAAGGAACAGGAAAGCATCGAAGCTACCAAAAAGCTCATTGCACAGCGAAAGGAACTGGAAAAGAGAAAGAAAGCCGAGGAAAGTAAAAAACGAACCCACAGGCTCTGTCAGATTGGCGGTGCGGTGGAATCGGTTCTTGGCTGTCCGATTGAGGAGGAAGATTTACCAAAGTTGATAGGCTTCTTAAAAAGGCAGGAAACAAACGGAAAGTTTTTCTCAAAGGCGATGCAGAAAGAGCCACTTACAGATATGGAGGAAGTGTAATGGCGGAGGGAGTGGTTTTTCCATTCCCTTCATTGCCTTTGAATGAAGGGCGCACTTATGGACAACCAGAGGTCGTCCTTATAAGTTTGCCACAAGTGGCAACCGGTCTGCGCTTACGCTTGCCGGGCTCGTTCCGTCGGCGGGGCTTTCAGCCAGACCTGCTCATGCCGCAGGGGGCACTCTTGCGCAGAGGGCGTTCCGACAGCTTCACTTCTGCCAAACCAGAAGAAGATGCTGTCGGAAATCAATGCCGGATACGGCAGAAAGGGGGAATCGTATCATGGCGATATTTCACTTTACAGTAAAGATTGTCGGGCGCAGTAAAGGAAAATCTGTCATATCCGCATCGGCATATCTTAATGGAGATGTGATGAAGAATGAGGAAACAGGCAGAATCAGTTACTATACTTCCAAAAAGGAAGTCGTCTACACCAGTCTGATGATGTGCGAAAATGCACCTCCTGAATGGCTGCATGTACCGGAAGAAAATATAAAAAGGTTTCAACAGTCTATCCGTTATAAAAGAGCGGATGATAAAGATGCCGCACTGGAAAAGTTTAAAATCACATTTCAGAAACAGCGTCTATGGAATGAGGTATTGAAGATAGAAAAAAATGCAGATGCACAGCTTGGACGCTCATTTGAATTTTCCCTGCCGAAAGAATGGAGCAGACAGGAACAGATTGATTATACAACCGAATATATTCAAAAGACTTTCGTGGACGAGGGAATGTGTGCCGACTGGAGCATACACGATAAGGGCGACGGGAACCCACATGTGCATTTACTTGTAACCATGCGACCATTCAATCCAGACCACTCATGGGGCAGCAAGGAAGTCAAGGACTGGGATTTTGTCAGAGATACTGACGGAAATATCGTGGTTGATGAATCCCACCCGGACTGGTGGCAGGATAAGAAAAATCCAGACCGTCATGGAATCCGTATTCCGGTACTTGATGAAAACGGAGTACAGAAAGTCGGGGCAAGAAACAGAAAACAATGGAAAAGGGTTCTGACTGACGCTACCGGCTGGAACAATCCAAAGAATTGTGAGTTATGGCGAAGCGAATGGGCAAAGATGTGTAACCGGCATTTATCCATAGACAATCTGATTGACCACCGCTCTTATGAAAGACAGGGCAAATTGAAAGTCCCTACGATTCATGAGGGTGCAGATGCAAGGAAGATTGAGGAAAAATATCTCACCGGGCAGATAAGGAAAGGTTCATGGAAGGTCGAGGAAAACCAGATGATAAAAAAACAAAATGCACTGCTGCAAAAGGTAATTGCAACCTTTGGTAAGGTATCCGGTGCATTGTCGATGTGGAGGGAGTGGTTGAATGACATTAGAAGAAAGCAAAGAAGTAATTCCCATGATGGAAGCAATGATTACACAGATAGAGGAACAGCAGAATATCATGGCAGAGATGCTTCAGGAGATACAGGAAAAGGACGAGAAGCTGATGTGCTTTCAGGAGCAGGAAGAACGATTGCAGCAATTAGAGAAAGAATTGTCAGAGCTGCTACAAATCTTACCGGATACAGAAGAACTGTTGATGCTTCTGGAAGAAAAGACAGACCAGATACAGAAACTCACAGACGAAAATCAGCAATGGCAGGAATTGGCACAGAAATTAAACAGCGAGAACCGGCTATTGCAGAAACAGAACAGCGAATTACTGAACTTGAACAGCAATTAGAGAAAGGAAGGTTGATTGATGAACGAATTAAGAAACTCAAAGAGCGACGATCAACTGGAAGAGTTGCTTCTGCTGACAGAGCAGATGCAGGAAGAACTCGACCAGAAAGACCGGACTATCAGGGAACTGAAAGTGCAGCTCGACGAATCGCTGACCTTGAACGAGAAGTTAAACAGCGAGAACAAAACAGAGAACATTCAAGCCTTAAAGAACGACTTGAGGAAAACAAAAGAATTGTTGCAGAGCGAGAAAGAGAAAACACACACCGTCCAAGCCATGATAGAGGAATGTCGAGATAAGCAGAGACAGGCAGAACAGGAACGGGATTATGCACTCTCCCATCAGAAAAAAGTAGAGATACCGGTTGAAAAGCCGGTACTCTATCAAAAGTGCGGGAATTGTAAACAGACAGCTTATCTGAAAGCTAAGGAAAAGTATGATATGCAGAGGGAAAAACTGGCAGGCAGATATAAAACAAAAACAGCCATGTATGAAGCATTGATGTTTCTGCTGATATGGTATTCCGTATCAACTACTCTTTTTCAGATGATACGGTCAAAAATATTTATTTCTGATTGCGTGGTATTCTTTGATACAATCGCAACTTTCACACAGACCATTGCTGGCTGGGTTGTACTG